>Ga0335074_10001389_pt1 | contig 32839 bp, 27 predicted proteins | sample Lox_Sample_23_FD_206715 | JGI IMG/M metagenome (GOLD analysis project Ga0335074, IMG submission 206715) | Soil microbial communities from Loxahatchee National Wildlife Refuge, Florida, United States - Lox_Sample_2.3 | ecosystem: Environmental > Terrestrial > Soil > Wetlands | place: USA... | reverse complement strand
AAACAAGGACGGAACTGATGGTGGCCAGGGGCGGAATCGAACCACCGACACGCGGATTTTCAGTCCGCTGCTCTACCAACTGAGCTACCTGGCCGCCGGAGGAGGGCGGCTATTAGAGCGGCTTCCTCCGCGAGGCGTCAAGCCGCGGGGGACCTACCAAGTGCTTGATTTTACCGTGCCCTGATCGGTACGTTGCGCCTGCGCGCCGCGAAGATACCGAGCGCATCCGGCTGTGCCGCGGCGAGCGAGCCCCGATCCGCCTGATGCTTGACGGAGAGCCCGTGACCATGAATCGACGCAATGCCATCGAACTGAGTCTCGGAGCCGCCGTAAGCGCGCTGTCCGGCGCGCCGGTCGTCGCCTCGGCGAAGCCCGCGAGAGTGCTCATCCTCGGCGGAACGGGATTCATCGGCCCCCACTTCGTCGCCGCGCTGACCGCTCACGGTCACTCGGTCACGCTCTTCAATCGCGGACGGAGCCCGCTGAGAGCCGCGTCGAACATCGAGCAGCTGGTGGGTGATCGCAACGGGCAGGTTGCGGCGCTCAAGGGCCGTGATTGGGACGCGGTCATCGACGACTCGGGCTACACCCCGCGCGAAGTTCGGCTCACTGCGACGCTCCTCGAGAGTCACGTGGCGCACTACATCTTCATCTCGAGCATATCCGCCTACGCCGATCTGAAGTCCCCCGGCATCGATGAGAACTACCCGTTGGCGAAGCTGAAGGATCCGACGGTGGAGGCGGTCACCGCCGATACTTATGGCGGGCTCAAGGCGCTGTGCGAGAGCGTCGTCGAGCATTCCTACCCGCGGCGCTGCGCGATCATACGGCCGACGTTCATCGCGGGTCCGGGGGATCCGACCGACCGATTTACCTACTGGCCCGTGCGCGTCTCCCGCGGGGGCGAGATGCTCGCGCCAGGCGCCCCGAGGGACCCGATCCAGTTCATCGACGTGCGCGATCTCGCAGACTTCGTGCGCGCTTGCGTCGAGCGCGGAATCTCAGGGCGCTACAACGTCTGCACCGAGCCGCGCGCGATTACCATGGGAATGCTCCTCGATCTCAGCAACCGGATCACGGGTGCGGACACGGAGATCACCTGGGCCGGCACGCGTTTCCTCGAGGCTCAACGGCTGATCGGTCCCGATTCGACCGGACGGGAGTTGCCGATCTGGGTGTCCCCGACTGGAGACGACGCCGGCGCGGCGCTCGTCAGCTGCGCTCGAGCGGTCGCGAAGGGATTGCGGTTCCGTCCCCTCGAGCAAACGATCACCGATACGCTTGCGTGGCAACGGCAGCGGACCGTCGCCGAGCAGACACTGCGCGCGGGACTCACGCCGCAACGCGAGGTCGAGCTCCTCAGGCTCTTGCACCAAGCGGCTCGTCGGAAGCTCTCGTAAGCACGGCGCTCGGAGGGAGTCCAGGGAGGCTGCTACGCATTTTTGTTTCACTGGAGCGGCAATGTTCATGTTTTTACCGCTGATTGTCTCCAAAATCAGTCCATTCGCATCCAACTCGCCAGTCAGGGAATAGGGGCCGATTAGCCTTGCTGCTCTGCGAGCGCCGGCACTGGCCACATCCGGAGTACCCCTCTCCCTAAAGGGAGACCCCGCCCCCCTCTCCTCCGAGATTCGACGGGTCGGCCATTGGACGCATGGTCCTTCGGCCTATGCGCCCTGAGAATCCATGTCCCAATGGCGGTCGTGTGGCCGCAGAAAACCCTGGCTCACTGGGAGACCCCGCGATGGACCGACAGAGTTCCCTCCGCTCCGTGACGCGCGCCCGCGCGACGTCCTTCCTGACCTCTCCCACGTCGATCTACGTTGGACTCGTCGCCGCGCTTCTCGCCGCAATCGTGGTGCTCGGGATTTCCGGATGCAGTCGCGCGGAGACCGCGGTCGTGCCACCTGCGCCTCCCGCAGTCGAAGTCGCGCAGGTCCTCGCGCGCAAGGTGACCGATTTCGACGAATTCACGGGCCACTTCGAGGCCGTGCAGCACGTCGACGTGCGTCCGCGCGTTTCGGGCTACGTGGCCTCGGTCGACTTCCTGCAGGGACACGAGGTGAGAAAGGGCGACGCGCTCTACGTCATCGATCCGCGCCCTTACGCCGACGCGCTCAAGCAGGCCCAGGCGGGGCTCGCGCAGGCGCGCTCGCAGCTCCAGCTGGCCGCGACCCAACGCGACCGCGCCGCGAAGCTGATCGGTGAGCACGCGATCTCGCGCGAGGAGTACGACACGCGCGTCGCGAGTGCCGAGCAGGCCGCCGCCAACGTGGCCGCCGCCGAGGCTGCCGTCGACACGGCCGCGCTCAATCTCTCCTTTACACGGGTGACGGCGCCCATCTCGGGCGTGGTCGGTCGGGCCGAGGTCACCGCGGGCAACCTGGTCACCGGTGGTGAGACGCTCCTCACGACCTTGGTCTCGATGGATCCGATCTACGTTTCGTTCCAGGGCGATGAGCCGTCGTATCTCAAGTACCAGGCGCTCGTGCGCAGTAGCCCGCGCGGCGCGCCGCATCCGGTGTGGGTCGGGCTCGTCGATGAGACGGGATATCCGCATCGCGGCGAGATGGTGTTCCTGGACAACGAGATCGACCCCGCGACCGGCACCGTGCGCGCGCGCGGCGAGCTCGCCAATCCCGAGCGCCTCTTCACCCCTGGAATGTTCGCCCGAGTGCGCCTTCCGGGAAGCGCCGCATACGAGGCGATACTCATCAACGACAGCGCGGTCGGCACCGATCAGAACGTGAAGTACGTCTTTCGGATCGGACCCGATAACAGCGTGCAGTATCGAGCGGTTGAGCTCGGGCCCGTCGTCGATGGCTTGCGGGTGGTCCGCGCGGGGCTCGCACCGGGCGACCTCATCGTCGTCGACGGGCTGCAGCGCGTGCGCCCGGGGAGCATCGTTACTCCGCAGCGGGTGGCCATGGGTGAGGCGAGCGGTGAGGCGAGCAGCAACGGCCTGCTCGCGCAGGCCGAGCGCCGAGCGGCTGCCGCCGAGCGGTAAGTGAGACTCTCGAGCTTCTTCATCGATCGGCCGATCTTCGCGGCCGTTCTCTCTGCGTTCATCACCATTGCGGGGCTCCTCGCCCTCGGACAGTTGCCGGTGAGCGAGTACCCGGAGGTCGTGCCGCCCTCGGTGGTCGTGCACGCCGCATTCCCCGGCGCCAACCCCAAAGTCATTGCCGATACGGTGGCCGCGCCGCTCGAGCAGGCCATCGTCGGGGTCGAGAACATGCTCTACATGTCCTCCACCTCGACAATGGACGGCTCACTCAACCTGACCGTGACGTTCCGCGTCGGCGCCGATATCGACCGGGCGCAGGTCGAAGTGCAGAACCGTGTCTCGCAGGCGCTGCCGCGGCTGCCGCAGGAGGTGCGCGATCTCGGTGTCACCACCGTCAAGAGCTCCTCGGACCTGACGATGCTGGTGCACCTCATCTCTCCCGACGGGCGCTACGACTCGCTCTACCTGCGCAACTACGCAGTCCTCAACGTCAAGGACGTGCTCGCGCGGCTGCCGGGGATGGGTCAGGTGCAGGTCTTCGGCGGCGGCGACTACTCGATGCGGATCTGGCTCGACCCGCAGAGGCTCGCAGCGCGCGACCTCACCGCCTCCGACGTGGTCGATGCGATCCGCGAGCAGAACGTTCAGGTCGCCGCCGGACAGATCGGTGCCCCGCCCGCGCGCGGGGCGGAATTCGAGATTGCGCTCAACACTGCGGGGCGCCTCACCGACGAGGCACAGTTCCGCGACATCATCGTCAAGACCGGCGCCGAGGGCCAGATCGTGCGCGTGGGGGACGTCGCGCGCGTGGAGCTCGGCGCCGAGGAATACGGCGTCCGCAGCTTCCTCGACAACGAGCCCGCCGTTGCGATACCGATCTTCCAGGCGCCCGGCTCCAATGCCCTCGAGCTCTCATCGAGCGTGCGCAGGACGATGGAGGAGCTCAAGCGAAGCTTCCCGCAAGGCGTCGACTATCGCATCGTCTACGACCCGACGATGTTCGTGCGCCAGTCGATCCACGCGGTCCTCGAGACGCTGCTCGAGGCCGTCGCGCTGGTGGTGCTCGTGGTGATCCTCTTCCTGCAGACCTGGCGCGCCTCGCTCATCCCGCTCGTGGCAGTCCCGGTCTCGGTGGTAGGCACGCTCGCCGTGCTGCTCGCTTGCGGCTTCTCGATCAACACGCTGTCGCTCTTCGGCTTGGTGCTCGCGATCGGCATCGTGGTGGACGATGCGATCGTGGTGGTCGAGAACGTCGAGCGCCACATCGCCTCCGGCTTGCCACCGCGCGAGGCCACCAAGGTGGCGATGTCCGAGGTCACTCGCCCGATCATCGCGATCACGCTCGTGCTGTGTGCCGTATTCGGGCCGGTTGCGTTCGTGAGCGGGCTCACGGGCGAGTTCTACCGGCAGTTTGCCCTCACGATTGCGATCTCGACGGTCATCTCCGCCTGCAACTCGCTCACGCTTTCCCCTGCGTTGGCCGCGCTCCTCCTCCGTCCTCATGGCGCACCGCCCGATGGGCTCGCGCGTGGAATGGATCGGCTGCTGGGACGGTTCTTTCGCCGCTTCGACCGCAGCTTCGCGCTCGCGGGCAGCGGCTATGCGCAGGCCGTAAAGCTGATCCTGCGGCGTGGCGGGCTCGCATTCGCACTCTACGCGGTGCTCCTCGGGCTCACCTTCGTGGGCTTCACCGCGGTGCCGAGCGGATTCATTCCGGATCAGGACAAGCAATATCTCATCGCGGTGGCGCAGCTTCCGCCCGCCTCGGCGCTCGATCGCACCGAGGCCGTGACGCGGCGCATGGCCGCGATCGGCTTGAGCCTGCCGGGCGTTGCCCATGCCGTCCAGTTCGCCGGTATGTCGGTGAACGGTTACACGGAGAGCTCGAGCTCCGCGGTGGTGTTCTTCTGCCTCGACCCGCCGGAGAAGCGTCGGAGTCGAGCGCTGTCCGGTCCGGCGCTCGCCGCCGCACTCAATCACAAGCTCGCCGCGATCGAGGATGCTTCGGTTGTCGTGTTCACGCCGCCCCCGGTCCTGGGCCTCGGCACGCTCGGGGGTTTCAAGCTCGCTGTGGAGGACCGCGCCGACCTCGGGCCCGAGGCGCTCTACCGGGCCGTGCAGCAGGTCATCGCCAAGGCGTGGCGCGATCCGGCGCTCGCGGGGGTCTTCAGCACCTATCAGATCAATGTGCCGCAGCTCGACGTCAACGTCGATCGCACCAAGGCGAAGCGCGAGAACGTGAAGCTTTCCGACGTCTTCGACACCTTGCAGATCTATCTCGGGTCGCTCTACGTCAACGACTTCAACCGCTTCGGTCGCACGTACCAGGTGGTTGCCCAGGCCGATGGGCCGTTCCGCGCACGGAGCGAGGATATTCTCGAGCTCGAGACGCGCAACGCGAGCGGCGCGATGGTCCCGCTCGGCTCGCTCGTCACGCTCGCGCAGAGCTTCGGTCCGGATGTCGCTCAGCGCTACAACGGCTACCGGTCGGCCGACGTGAGCGGCGGCCCGGCGCCGGGATCGAGCTCCGGGCAGGCGCAGGCGGCGATGGCTCGGATCCTCGATGAGACGCTGCCGCGGGGAATGTCGTACGAGTGGACGGATCTCGCTTACCAGCAGCTCATCTCCGGGAACACCGCGAGCCTGGTATTCCCCATGTGCGTGCTCTTCGTGTTCCTGGTTCTCGCCGCGCAGTACGAGAGCCTCACCTTGCCGCTCGCGATCATTCTCATCGTGCCGATGTGCCTGCTCGCCGCCGTCGCCGGCGTGCTGCTCGACCACGGGGATGACAACGTGTTCATGCAGATCGGGCTCCTCGTGCTCGTGGGCCTCGCATCCAAGAATGCGATCTTGATCGTCGAGTTCGCGAAGAATCTCGAGATTGCGCGCCGCCTCGCGCCTGCGGCCGCGGTGCTCGAGGCGGCGCGCCTGCGGCTGCGCCCCATCCTCATGACCTCGTTCGCGTTCATCATGGGAGTTGTACCGCTGGTGCTCGCCCGGGGAGCCGGCGCGGAGGTGCGCCACGCCATGGGCGTCACGGTGTTCGCCGGGATGCTCGGAGTGACGGTGTTCGGGCTGCTTCTGACCCCTCTGTTCTATGTGGGAGTGCGTCGGCTGACGCGGCGCCCAGTCGGGGTAAACTTGGCGACGCTCACCGCCGCCGAGCATGCGGCGGGGGGCGGAGCGCATCCCACTCACACGATCTCGAGCCCATTATGACCACTCCCTCCGTCGCGACGATCGAGACTCCCGATCCGGCCCTCGCCGGCCACGACGTCGATTGGCGCTGTGCCGAGGAGGTGGCGCAGATCAATGAGTCGCTCCAGCATCGCGAGAGCCTGCTCGCGGCCTCGGCGAAAGCGAGCCGCTTGCTCCTCGAAGCGCCCGATGTGATGGGTGCGGTTCCGGCCGTTCTGCGACTGCTCGGGGAGGCTGCGGACGCCGATCGCGTGAACCTCATGCTCGCGCGCCCCGGACCGAGCGGCGAGCGCCTGCTCGTCGTCGCGAGCGAGTGGGTGGCCGAGGGGGTCACGCCCCACTTGGGCGATCCGGCGAAGAGCACCTTCGATGAGCGGTGCCTCGAGAGCCTGGGTGCGGAGCTGCGCGCCGGGCGCAGCATCTGCTTGACGCCCTGCGATCTCGGCGGCGAGCGCGCGGATTTCGACGGCGTCGGCACGCAAAGCAAGGCGGTGGTGCCGATCTTCGTCGACACCGAATACCTGGGCGTCGTGGGCTTCGACAACACCCGCAGGCGCCGTGCGATCGATTCGGCCGAGCTCTCGGCGCTCGAGACGGCGGCGGGCGTGATCGGCGCGGTGCTGCACCGGGAGAAGCTCGTCGATGCCGTGCGCCACGAGCGCGAGCGCGCGGTCGAGGAGCGCGTGGCAGAGCTCGCCAAGGCGAACGCAGCGATCCGCGCGAACCTCGAGCGCCTCGCGAACGAGCCCGACCTGCAGAGCTTTCTCGGCCACGTGCTGCTCGAGGCGACCCGCCAGCTCGATGCGGCCGCGGGCTTCGTCGTGATCCTCGACGATGCGCACAAGGCGTGGCGGCTCAAGGCGAACGTGAAGGACGGCGAGATCGCGCTTCCGGTCTCACCCGAGATGGCACCCGCAGCGCAGGCGGCGTTGATCGCGATCCTCGCGCGCAAGCGCGAGCCGTTCCAGGTGGATGTGGAGCGCGATGCGCAGGTGTTCTGGCCCGAGGCGGTCGAGTACTTGCGCCGTCATGGCCACGTGAGTCTGTTCCTGCTCCCGCTCGTGTTCGGCGGGCGCACGGTCGGCTGCGTGGGACTCGCCTTCGGCAGCACGGAGCGCGTGGACGAGGAGCGCAGCGAGCTGTTGATCGCGCTCGCGCAGCAGGCGACGCTTGCGATCGAGCTCACGCGCCTCGCGCGCTCCGCGCAGGAGGCCGCGGTGCTCATGGAGCGCAACCGCATCGGCCAGGAGATCCACGACGGGCTCGCCCAGGCGTTTACGGGAATCCTCATGCAGCTCGGCGCCGCCGAGGAGCTCGACGCGCTCGAGAAGGAGCCGGCGCTCGCGAGCGTCTGTGCGCGCATCCGCGATCTCGCGCGCGAGGGTCTCGCCGAGGCGCGTCGCTCGGTCATGGCGCTGCGGCCCGATCAAACACGCCGCCGCGGACTGGAGCTCGCGCTGCGGCAGCTGGCCGAGCGCTCCACCGTCCCCGGGCGCACCACCTGCACGTTCGAGGGTGGCGAGCTCGAGACTGGACTGCCGCCCGAGCACGAGCACGAGCTGCTGCGCATCGCGCAGGAAGCCGTGAGCAATGCCGTGCGGCACGGCCGGCCGCGCAACGTGCGCATCTCGATGCTGGGCGAGCCGCAGCATCTGCTGCTCTCGGTTGCCGACGACGGTCGCGGACTGGAGCAGCGTCCCGAGCGCTGCGCGCAGCAGGGATTCGGGCTCATCAGCATGCGTGAGCGCGCGACGGCGATCGGCGGGGAATGGAGGATCGAGAGCCGCCCCGGCGAAGGCACCCGCGTGAGCGTGCGGCTCGCACGCCGGGAGGCGCGTTGACTCAGAAGATCAGAGTCATCTTGGCCGACGACCATCCGGTGGTGCGCGACGGCCTCGCGGCGATCGTCAACCGCCAGCCGGACATGGAGGTCGTCGCCGAGGCCGCGGATGGAGAAGAGGCGACCGCGCTCTACAACCGTTACCTGCCTGACGTGATGGTGCTCGATCTGCGCATGCCCAAGCGCGATGGCGTCGCGGTGGTGCAACAGGTGCTCGATTCACACCCGCGAGCGCGGCTCCTCATCATGACGACCTACGATGGGGACGAGGACATCTTCCGCTGCTTGAGCCAGGGCGCGAAGGGGTATCTGCTGAAGGATGCGCCGCGTCAGGAAATCCTCTCCGCGATCCGCGCCGTGAGCGAGGACCGGCCGTACGCCTCCTCCTCGGTCGCGGCAAAGGCGCTGCAGCGCATGGGGCGCCCGAGCCTCACCCACCGGGAGCTCGACGTGCTGCAGCTCTTGGCCGAGGGACGCAGCAACAAGGACATCGCCCGGCGCCTCGCGATCACCGAGGGCACCGCGAAGACGCACGTGAAGGCGATTCTCACCAAGCTCGACGCGATCAGCCGCACCGAGGCGGTCGCTGTGGCGCACAAAAGAGGCATGATCCGGCTCTGAGGCCGCAGCCGAGCGCCGCTACAGGATGGCCGAGCGTACCCTCGATGCGGAGCCGATCCAGCGATGGTAGCAGCCGATGTGGAGCCTCAGCGTGATCGGCTGGTCGCCGCCGGCCGACTCCACCTCGTACTCGATCTGATGCGCCTCGATGGGCGCACGGCAGAGGTCGCAGCGGGCGCCGCTCCCGTGCCCCGCCCACGCACGGTGCGCGCCTGCATCCGGCATCGCCGTCCGTAGTTCCGCCATTCCCTGAGCAGTCCTCAGTGCACCGCTCATCATGCACCTCCAGTGAGCGACCGTAGCCGATCCGTGAATCGGCTCCACGAATCAAAAAGACCCCCCGGCGCGGGGATAGTTCCGGGTTGTAGCTTCGCGGCGACAGATATCGGCGCGGAATCGATCAGTCGCGGGGCTTGAATCCCTCAGGGGGTGCGGAGCCGGCGCCGAACAGGAACTTCTCCATCTCCGCTTCGAGGAACTTGCGTGCCTTGGGCTCGATCGGGGTCAGGCGATATTCGTTGATGAGCATCGTCTGGTGGTGCATCCAGCGTCCCCAAGCCTCCTGCGAGATCTGCTCGTAGATGCGCTTGCCGAGCGCGCCCGGATACGGAGGCCGCTCGAGTCCCGGCGCCTCCCGCTTCAACACCACGCACTGAACCATCCGCGCCACGCTCATCCCCTCTCGGCCGACTCGGCGCCCCGCTCGAGGAGCGCGCGCACCGGCGCCGGCAATCCCACCGCTGGGGGCAGGCGGGGGTTATACCAGAGCGCCTCGGGGGCCTCCATGACCACGGCGAGTCCCGTGCACTCGAGTCTTAACGGCGTCACGGTGAGATCGAAGTGCGTAAATGCGTGCTGCAGCGGCGGAAGCCGCGTGGGCTCGCACCGCGCCGCCTCGAGCGCATGGGCGGCGAACGCGCGTGCTTCGGCGATGCTCGGGAACTCCGGCGGCGACCACAGCCCGCCCCAAACACCCTGCGGCGGTCGGCGCACGAGGAGCACACCGCCGTCGGCGCGCGCGGCGAGCAGCATGAACGTGTGGCGCGCGCCTCGCGCGCGGCCCGCGCGCGGCTGCGGCAGCTCGTGCTGGCGCCCCTCGCGGCGCGCGAGGCAGCCGGACTCGAGGGGACAGTTCGCGCATCGCGGCCGATGCCGCGTGCACACGCTCGCTCCGAGATCCATGATCGCCTGTGTGTACGTCGCGACCTGCTGGTGCGGCGTGCATTCCGCGGAGTGCAGCCACAGGCGCTCGAGCGTCGCGCGTCGCGACGGGTCTCCCTCGATGCCAAAGTAGCGCGCGAGCACGCGCCGGACGTTCCCATCGAGGATCGGGTGGCGCTCGCCGCGGCTCAACGCAAGAATCGCCCCGGCGGTGGAGCGGCCGATTCCCGGCAGGCTCGCCACTTGGGCGAAATGCGGCGGGAATTGCCCGCCCCAATCGGCGCAGATTCGCTGCGCGGCCCGGTGGAGATTGCGCGCCCGCGCGTAATAGCCGAGGCCCGACCAGAGGTGCAGCACCGCATCGAGCGGAGCGTCTGCGAGCGCGCGTACGCTTGGAAATCGCTCCATGAACCGCTCGAAATACGGCACGACGGTTGCGACCTGCGTCTGTTGCAGCATGATCTCGGAGACCCACACGCGGTATGCGGTGCGGTCGCGCTGCCAGGGCAGATCGTGGCGACCCGAGCGCGCATGCCAGTCGATGAGGGCGGCGGCGATCGGCGAGCGTGCGGTCTCCACCCCGCGGGCGGCACGGCCGCTCCTCTCACGAGCGGCTGCGGCTCGCATACCAGTTGATCGAGAATTGCAGGAGCTGCGCGTTCGTGAGGAGATTGAGCTTGCGCTTGAGGCTCTGGCGGTGCGATTCGACCGTCTTCACGCTCACGGTCAGCATCTCGGCCGTCTCGCGCGAGGAGAGGCCGCGACCGATGAGGCTCAGCACCTGCAGCTCGCGGTTGCTCAGGCGCTCGATCGGATCGGAGAGCGCCGCGGCGCCGACGGTGTCCTCGCCTCGTGGCGTCTCGAGGGTGCTCGCGAGCGCCTCGCTCACGTAGGTGCCGCCGTCGAGCACGCGCCGCAGCGCCTCGAGCAGCTGATCGGAAGCCGCGTGTTTCATGATGTAACCGCTCGCGCCGGCGGCGAGCAGTCTCCCGGCGTAAATCGCCTCATCGTGCATCGAGAGCACGAGGATCGGCAGCGCCGGACGTTGCGCGTGCACATCGCGCACCAGCTCGAGCCCATCCCCCTGCGCGAGGGAGATGTCGACGATGATTACGTCGGGCTCGAGCTCGCGCACGGCGATGCGCGCCTCGCGCTCGGTCTGCGCCTCCCCGCACACGATGAGATCCGGCTCCGGATCGATCATGCGACGCAGGCCCTGGCGGACGATCGGGTGGTCATCGACGATCAGCACGCGCCGCTGCGTGCCCGAGTGGCGCGGGAGGCTCTCGCGTGCGGTGAGCTGCTTCATGCCTCGCTGCGAACGGCCGCGCTCGGGCGCGCATGGGCAAGCGAGCAGCTCAAGTGCACCGTCGTGCCACCGTCGGGCGCGTGCTCGAAGGTGAGATCCGCGCCGAGGATTTGCGCGCGGTAGCGCATGATCTTCAGACCGAGGCCGTCCGAGCCGTCGCACCCCGACTCGGCGAATCCGCGGCCGTTGTCGGTGATCTCGAGCCTGAGCGTCTCCCCGTTCGCGGCGAGGAGAATCGCCACCTCTGATGCGAGGCTGTGGCGCATCGCGTTGGTGAGCGCTTCCTGCGCGATCCGGTAGAGATGCGTTGCGCTCGTCTCATCGAGCCGCACCGGCTGCCCGGTGCGTGACTCGAAGCTCACGGGAACCCCGTAGCGCTCGGTGGCGCGCGCGGCGAGCGCTTGCAGCGCGGCGGCGAGTCCGTCGCGCTCGGCGCTCACCGGCGAGAGCCCGCGCGCGAGCGCGCGGGTGCTCTCGATCGCGTTGTTGACGAGACTGATCACATCCTCGATGTCGAGGCACGCGGCCGAGCCCTCCTTGCGCAGCTGCGCGCCGATGCCGCGGAGCATGAGCGCAATGCCGGTGAGATCCTGTCCGAGCCCATCGTGCAGGTCGCTCCCGATGCGCTGCTGCTCGCGGTTCGCGATCTCGATGATCTCGCGCTCGAGCTCCTGGCGCTCGCGCTCGGCGAGCTTGCGCGCCGTCACGTCGTAGGCGGCACCGATGAAGCCGCTCACCGCGCCGCTCTGCGGATCGCGGAGCGCTATCGAGCTCGTCGCGAGCCATTTGGACTCCCCGCTCGCGGTGCGGATGCGCACCTCGCCGCACTCCGGCACATCGCTCGCGAGCGAGCGGCGCGCGCGCCGCGCGACAGTCTCGCCTTCCGGGTGGACGAACGCCCTGAATCCGCCGCGCAGCAGAAACTCCTCGACCGAGCAGCCGAACACGCCCTGCACGCCCTCGCTGAACCAGACCGGCTGGATGGATCCATCGGGGCCGAAGCGGTACTCGAACACGTATCCCGGCGCCATCGAGGCGACGGACCGGTAGCGGAACTCACTGCGCCGCAGCGCCTCGCGCAGCCCGAGCTCGGCCTCCTTGCGCGAGTCGATGTCCATGCACACACCGACCATGCGCAGCGGTGCGCCGTCGGCGGCGCGGTCGATCACGCGCCCGCGCTCGAACACCCAGCGCCAGCGGCCGCTCCGATCGCGAATGCGGTACTCCGCATCGTAATGATCCTTGGTGCCGGCCAAGTGATTGTTGAGCTGGCGCGCGGCCTCGGGCAAGTCCTCGGGATGGATGCGCGTGCCCCACCGTCCGAGCGGGTCGCGGCCCTCACACGCATCCAGGCTGAGCCGCTCGCACCAATCATTGAACCAGCTCGTCCGCTCGCTGCGGAAGTCGAGCTCCCACAGGCCGATCGCAGCGCCGCCGACCGCCCTCGCGAGCCGCTCCATGAGGTGCGCACGGTCCTGCGGATTCGAGCTCGGCTCACCCGAGCTCGGTGCGACGACACGCAGCGGAACATGCATCAGAGGCGACACCTGTGGCTGAGCCGAATTCTATCCGAGGGCTCCGAGCGATGCCGACAACTCGGCGGGATTAAGCGGACTTCGCCGCCCGAAGGGGACCCGATCGAACCATTTGCCGTCCGATTCGACGATATGTCAACTCGCGCTCACCACTTCACGATCGGCGGCAGGCTCATGAGGTAGGCCTCGGGGTCGGCATCGGTGGCAAACCCGAACTTCGTCCCCCGGTCGTACACGAGGTTGAATTCCACGTACCGTCCGCGCTTCACGAGGAGTCGCTCGCGTGCCGCCTCATCGAATGGCGTCGGCTCGCGACGCGCGACGAGCCGCGGATAAACCGCTAGGAACGCCTCGCCGACCCCCTGCACGAAGGCGAAGTCGGCCGCGGGATCCCCGCTCGCAAGGTCATCGAAGAAGATCCCGCCCACCCCGCGCGGCTCGCGCCGGTGCGGGAGGTAGAAGTACCGATCGCACCACTCCTTGTACTCGCGGTAGGCGCCCGGACGGTACGCCTCGCACGCCTGCTCGAGCGCGCGGTGAAACTCGGCGGTGTCCTCCTCGTACGGGTACGTGGGCGTCAAGTCCGAGCCGCCTCCGAACCAGGCGCGGCTGGTCGCGAGGAACCTCAGGTTCATGTGCACGGCCGGCACGTACGGATTCGTCATGTGCGCAACGAGCGAGATTCCTGAGGCGACGAAGCGCCCCTCGGACTCCTCCGCGCCCGCGATCTGCTTGCGCGACTGGGGCGCGAGCGAGCCCCACACGTGGCTCACGTTGACGCCGACCTTCTCGAACACTCGACCGCGCATCAGGCGGCTTTCGCCCCCGCCTTCCAGGCGATGACCCGCGGGTTTGCTCCAGGCACGCGGCTCGAAGCGCGCGAGCGGCTCGAAGGCCTCGAACGCCGCGCAGATGCGCCCCTGCAGGTCGCGAAAGTAGCTCGCGGCCGTGGCGGCGAATTGAGTCGGAGCGGAACCCGCGGCACTCATGGGCGCGCGGTCCGCTCGTGCACGTGATCGATCAGGCGGGCGACGGCATCGGGCTCGGTCTCCGGCCAGATGCCGTGGCCGAGATTGAAGATGTGACCGGGCCCGGGGCCCGCATCGGCGAGTACCGCATCGATGTGCTTGCCGAGCTCCACGGGTGCGGCGAACAGCGCGGCCGGATCGAGGTTGCCTTGCAGCGCCTTGTCCGCGCCGAGGATGCGGCGCGCCAGTGCAAGCGGCGTTCGCCAGTCGATACCGACCACGTCCACGTCGAGCTCACCGATCGATTCGAGGAGCGTCGCGCCCTGATTGGCGTAGTAGATGAGCGGCACGCCGAGCGCGCGCAACGCTGCGAACGTGCGCCGCGCGCCGCGCAGCGCGAAGCGCCGGTACTCGCGCGGCCCGAGCAGCCCCGCCCAGGACTCGAACACCATGAGCGCCTGGGCGCCGGCGGCGGCCTGCCCCGCGAGGTACGCCCCCATCGCATCGGCGAGCCGGTCGATCAGGCGTTCGGCGGTGTGCGGTTCGGAATAGAGGAACGTGCGCGCCGCGGCGAACTCCTTCGACGGCCGCCCGCACACGAGGTAGCACAGCAGCGTGAACGGCGCACCTGCGAAGCCGATGAGCGGGACACCGCGCGGCGCGCCGGCGCGCACCAGACGCACGGCCTCGAGCACGAATGGCACATCGCGCTCCGGCACGAGCGCCGGCAGCGCATCGACCTGGGCGGCGGTGCGGATCGGCTCGCGCACGACCGGACCCGGCTCGAACTCGAGCGCGATCCCCATCCCCTGAAGCGGCGTCATGATGTCGCTGAAGAGAATCGCGGCATCGAGCGCAAAGCGCTCGAGAGGTTGGAGCGTCACCTGCGCGGCGAGCTCGGCGCTGCGCGTGAGCGTGACGAAGTCCACCTTCGATCGCAGCTCCCGGTACTCCGGAAGATACCGTCCCGCCTGGCGCATGATCCACACCGGCGTGTAGGGCGCCGGCTCGCGGCGGCACGCGCGCAGGAACGCAGACTCTCCCGCCGGCCCCCCGGGGCTCACGCTGGCAGCCATCGGCACATGTCCGGTGCGAAGTAGCTCACGATGAGATCGGCGCCGGCGCGCTTGATGCCGGTGAGCGTCTCGAATGCCGCCGCGCGCTCGTCGATCCACCCGCGCGCCGCGGCCGCCTTGATGAGGCTGAATTCCCCCGAGACCTGATAGGCGACGACGGGAACGTCGACCGCATCGCGCACACGGCGGATCACGTCGAGATAAGGCCCTGCGGGCTTCACCATCACGAGGTCCGCGCCCTCCTCGATGTCGAGTGCGACCTCGCGCAGCGCTTCGCGCGCATTCGCCGGATCCATCTGATACGAGCGGCGGTCACCGAAGGCCGGCGCCGAGTCTGCCGCCTCCCGGAACGGCCCATAGAACGCCGAGGCGTACTTGGCCGCATAGGAAACGATCGGTGTCGCCGCCAAGCCGTTGCGATCGAGGAGCTGACGCATCGATTGCACGCGCCCGTCCATCATGTCGCTCGGTGCGACCGCATCGGCGCCGGCGCGCGCGTAATTGAGCGCTACCTGCGCGAGCGTCGCGACCGAAGAATCGTTGTCGATCGCGCCCGAGCCCAGCACGTGCCCGCAATGGCCATGATCAGTCGCGCTGCACAGACACACGTCGGTCCAGACGATCAGCTCCGGGCGGGCGGCCTTGATCGCCTGCACGGCGCGCGGAACGAGCCCCTGCGGATCAAGGAAGGCCGACGCGCTCGCATCCTTCACCTCCGGCGCGCTGAAGAGAATCAAGGCCGGCACTCCGAGATCGGCGAGCGCACGCGCCTCGGCGACGCATTCATCGACCGAGAGCTGGCTCACTCCGGGCATGCTCTCCACGGGCCGGCGAACGCGCGTCCCGGGCACGATGAACAGCGGATAGACGAGATCCTCGCGGGTGAGCCGCGTCTCGCGAACGATGCGCCGCCAGCTCTCCGACTGGCGCAGGCGGCGGGGTCTTGCTAGCGGAAATCCCATGCGTCTTGCCTCACGATGTCGTCAATCGATCCTTCTCGCGCAGCACCCGATACGTGGTGGCGGCGAGGCCGGCGAGCGTCGCGGGATCGGCGAGCACCGGCTCGAATCCGCACTCGGCGAGCGCGCGTCCGGTGGTCGGTCCGAGCGCGATCGCAGCCGAAGTCGCGAGCAGCCGCTCGAAGTGGGCGCGCCCGAGCGCATGCCCGAGCTCCTCGACGCACGATGGGCTCGTGAACGTCACCGCGCCGATCGCCTGGCGCTCGATGTGGGCACGGCACGCCGCGACATCGAGCGCATTCGCCTCGGTGCGGTATGCCTCGACCTCGCACACCTCGGCGCCGAGCGCGCGCAGCCCCTCGCCGAGCGTCGCGAGCGCCCGGGCGCTCGCGGGGGAGAGCACGCGCGCGCCGCGCGCAATGCGCGGAGCGAGCACCGCCAGCAGCTCGGTGGCGCTCGCGCGCTGCGGTACCACATCGACGCGCCAGCCACGCTCGCGCAGCGCTTCGGCCGTGCGCGCGCCAACCGCAGCCACTTCGAGCCCGGACGGCGGGCCACCGAGGCGCTCCGCAACCGCCTCGACGGCGTGCCGGCTTGCAAATACGATCCAGTCGAATTCGCGCACACGCGCGAGCGCCGCATCGAGCGCGCGCGAGTCCGCAGGAGGCAGCACGCGCACCGCGGGCCAGGAGAGCACGGCCAGGCCGAATCCGCGCAGCTCGCAGCTGAGCGGCCCGTCCGGGGCCTCATCGCGGGTGACGACGACGGATCTCATCACGGCGGTGACACCGCGGTGGCGGCGCGCAGCTGCGCGATGAGCTCCATCGCGCCCTGCGCGAGCAGCTCATCGCCCAGGCGCTCACCGAGTGCGGTTGCGCGCCCGATCGCGCTCGCAGGGGTCGCGTCCGCCGCGCCGAGCCGCGTCTCGCCGCTCGCCGCGAGCGAGCGCGAGCCGTCGAGCGCGCAGACGCGCGCCTCCAGGCTGAGACGGAGATCGCTCACCGCGGCGAGCGCGCCGAGCGGCACCTGGCAGCCCCCCTCGATGCGCTTCAAGAGCGCACGCTCCGCGACGATCGCGACCCGCGTCGCGAAGTGGTCGAGCCCCTTGACCCAGCGCGCGACCTGGGTGTCGCCCTCACGGACGACGACGCCAATCGCGCCCTGTGCGACGGCCGGGGGAAACTGCTGCGGCGAGAGGTACTCGGAGATGCGCGCCGCGAGGCCGAGGCGCTTCAAGCCCGCGGCGGCGAGCACGATCGCCTCGTAACCGCCCTGATCGAGCCGCTCGATGCGCGTCGGGACGTTGCCGCGCAGCTCCTCGAGCTTCAGGTCAGGGCGGGCTCGCGCGAGAAAGGCACGCCGGCGCAGGCTACTCGTGCCGACGCGCGCGCCGGCGGGGAGCGCAGCGAGGGAGACTCCCGCGCGCGCGATGAGCGCATCGCGCGGGTCCTCGCGCTCGAGCACGGCGCAAAGCGTCAGACCCTGCTCGAGCGCCGTGGCGAGATCCTTGAGACTGTGCACGGCGACATCGATGTCGCCGCCCAAGAGCGCCCGATCGATTTCGTGCGTGAAGAACGCACGTCCACCGGCCCGCCAGAGCGGGATGTCCGTGCGCGCATCGCCCTCGGTGCGAATGTGAACGAGCGTCGCGGCGGGAGCCTCCGGCTGCAACGCGAGGAGCTCGGCCACGCGGTTCGCCTGCCACAGCGCGAGCTGCGAGGCGCGCGTGCCGATGCGCAGCGCACCGCGCGCGCTCACGGCGCGTCTCCGGGCAGAAAGCGATAGCCGACGCCCCAGACGGTGAGAAAGTGTCGCGGGTTCGCCGGATCGCGCTCGAAGCGCTTGCGCAGACGCAAAATGAAGTTGTCCACGGTGCGCGTGGAGGGGAATACGTCATACCCCCAAACGCGCTCGAGCAGATCCTCGCGCGAGACGATCTCGCCTGGCTTCTCGGCGAGCACCTTGAGGATCATCGCCTCCTTCTCGGTGAGCTCCTGGATCTCACCGTTCCACGAGCGGCCGCGGAAGGCATTGAAGTCCACCTCGTTCCCCGCGAAGCGCAGCATGCGGGCGGCCGCCGCCGTGCTGCCCGAACGGTACCACTCCCAGCGGCGCAGGATCGCGCGCACCCGGAGCAGGAACTCGTTCAAATGAAAGGGCTTGGCGAGATAGTCGTCCCCACCCGCCTCGAGCCCGCGGATGCGGTCGGCCGGATCTCCACGCGCCGTGAGAAACAGCACCGGAGTGAGCGTGCCGCGCTCGCGCAGCGTGCGGCACACGGACAGCCCGTCGCGCCCCGGCAGCATGACATCGAGAACGATGAGATCGCAGGTGTTCCGCTCGAACCACTCGACAGCGAGATTGCCGTCGGCGATCGTTTCCACCGCGAAGCCTTCCGCGCGCAGATTCTCCGCGAGCCCTGCCGCGAGATGCGGGTCGTCCTCGACCACGAGGATGCGATGGGCCGGTGCGCTCACGAGAGATCAGCCGGCCAGATGAGCACGAACTCGGCGCCCCGCCCGAGGCCCTCGCTACGTGCGGCGACGCGGCCGCCCACGAGCTGCATCAGGCGCTTGACGATGAAGAGGCCGAGTCCCGTGCCGTAGTAGCCCGCGCCCGCCCCGGGGTTCAGGCGCGAGAACTTCTCAAACAGTCGCGACTGATCCGCGGGCCGAAAGCCGATGCCGCTGTCGCGCACCGCGAGCTCGACCTCTGCTCCGACCCGTCGGGAGGCGACCGTGATCGTGCCTCCGCCGACGGGCGCCACCGCGTTGAGCGCGTTCTCGATGAGATTGCGCACGACCACGTCGACCGCGAGCGGGTCGGCGAGCACCTGCGCATCTTCCGGCACCTCGGTCTGGATCTGGATGTGGCCCTCGGCCGCCCGCTCCTGGAACTGAGCGACCACGCGCGCGACGGCGCTCGCGAGCGGGACCGGCTCGCGCCGCATGTCCACGCGACCGCGCGACAAGCGCACGCTGTCGAGAATCCTCGAGACCATGCTCTCCATGCGCGTCAGATCCGCGAGCATGCGCTCGATGAGCTTGCGCGACTGTTCCGGCGCGAGCGAGCGCAGGCTCATCGTCTCGAGCGAGAGCTGCAGGCTCGCGAGCGGGGTCTTGAACTGATGCGAGACGAGCGCGAGGAAGTTGTCCTGCTCCCTCAAGACCTCCGCCTCCGCGCGCAGCGCCTTCCAGATCACCGCGATGCACGCGCACAGCGCGATGAGGAAGAATCCGCCCTCCGACACATACTGCTTCACCCGGCGGCGGCGCTCCGCGGCGAGCGACTGCACGATCGCGCCCACGAGCTCCGGCCTGCCGGCGCGCACCGTCACGTCGGGGAACAGCTCCTCCACGCGCGGGACGGGCACGCCCGCATCGATGAGCGCGCGCGCCGCGGTGAGCTGCTCGGTGTAGAGCCGCTGCGCCTGCTCGACCTTTGCCGCCGTGTACTCGCGCTGATCGAAGATCCACCAGCACACCGTGAACACGGAGACGACGACCAAGAGCAGCGCCGTGAGCTGGAACAAGCGGGCCGTCTTCATGTGCCGATTATGCGACCGCGCCCACCGAGGCGAGCGCGGAATCGAGGGCGGAGGCGAGTTCTGCGCAGTGCTCCTCGCGATGCGCGAGGGAGAGGAACAGGACCTCGTAGGGCGAGGGGGGCAGATAGATGCCGCGCGCGAGCAAGGCATGGAAGAGCCGCGCGAAGCGCTCGGAGGCCTGCGCGGAGAGCGACGCGGCGGAGTGCGGCGCACCGCCCTCGTGGAGCGAGAGCCAAACGAGCGAGCCCACCCGCACGAGGTGCACCGGAAACGGTGCGCGCGCGAGCACGGGGCGGACTGTCTCCTCGAGCGCGACACCCAAGGATTCGAGACGCGCCCAGCCCTGCTCGCGCTCGAGCACATCGAGCGTCGCGAGTCCCGCGGCCATCGCGACCGGATTGCCGGAGAGCGTCCCGGCCTGGTACGTGTCTCCCTCGGGCGCGAGATGACTCATGAGCGCCCGCGAACCGCCAAAGGCCCCGACCGGCATGCCCCCGCCGATGACCTTGCCGAACGTAGCCATGTCGGGGGTGATCGCGAGCCGCTCGGCCGCTCCGCCGCGCGCCAGGCGGAAGCCCGAGATCACCTCGTCGAAAATGAGCAGCGTGCCGTGACGCCGGGTCTCGGCGCGCAGCATCTCGAGGAAGGCGCGCCGCTGCGGCAGCAACCCATGGTTCGCCGGCACGGGCTCGATGATGACCGCGGCGAGCTCGGTGCCCTCGCGTGCGAGCAGCTCGCGCGCCGCGGACTCATCGTCGAGCGGCAGCACGCGTGTGGCAGCCGCGAAGGGCACGGGGATGCCCGCCGACGACGGCCGGCCGAGCGTTGCGAGCCCGGAGCCCGCGGCAACCAGCAGGTGATCGGCGTGACCGTGATAGCAACCGGAGAACTTCGCGATCAGACTCCGCCCGGTCGCGGCGCGCGCGACGCGGATCGCGCTCATCACCGCCTCGGTGCCGGAGGAGACGAAGCGCACCTGCTCGAGTCCGGGGTATGCGGCGACGATCCGCTCGGCGAGCTCGACCTCCCCTGCGCACGGCGCCCCGAACGTCATGCCGCTGCGGCACGCGTCGATGACGGCGCTCACGACCCGAGGATGGGCGTGACCGAGGATGAGCGGTCCCCAGGAACCGACGAAGTCGAGGTAGCGGACCCCGTCGGCGTCGATCACGTGCGCGCCTTCCCCGCGCGCGATGAAGCGCGGCGTGCCGCCGACCGCGCCGAACGCGCGCACCGGTGAGCTCACGCCCCCGGGAATCACGCGGCGAGCGCGTGCGTAGAGCTCGGTGGATTGCGGGTGCGACATCGCCGTGGCTCCGGTCTCAGGAAGGCGGTCCGGTACGGCGCAGCCGCGCCTCGCGGAAGAACGCGTCGGTCACCTCCGCGCTCGCGAATTCCGCGGCGGCCCGCAGACCGCTCAGAGGCAGGTGCGCGAGCCGGCGCGCGAGCGTCGTTGCAAACTCCGCGAGCTGCTCGCGCTGTTGCGGATCGAGATCGTGGAGCTCGTGGCGCAGCGCATGACCGACTTCCGCGGCCGCGATGCGCTCGAAGGTGGCGCGCAGCTCCGCGAGCTGCGGGCCGATGGCGCGCGCCGCGAGCTCACCGCGCAGCCGCGCCAGCCGCTCGTCGATCGCTGCGCGCACCGGGGCGAGCCGCAAGAGGTGCGTGAGGCGGTCCTCGCGCGCCGCCTGCACGAGGTCATCCATCCCGATGCGCTCGAGCCCGCCACGCGCAGCCGCGTCCGGCTCGACGTTCGGCGGCAGCCCGAAATCGACGATGAGCGGCGCGGACGCGCCGGCTGCGCGCGCCACGCGCTCGAGCGCCGCTGCATCGAGCACGGGCTCGGTTGCCCCGCTCGCGCAAACGATCGCCGCGCAGCCCACCGGCGGATCGCGCCGGAACGCATCGAGCGAGAGCGCGCGGCCCGAAACCTCGGATGCGAGCTCGCGCGCTGGATCGACCGAGCGGTTGACGACGAGCAGCGGCACGGCCCGCTCGGCGAGCCGTGCACCGCAGCGTCGCGTCATCGGCGAGACCCCGAGGAGTGCCACGTAGCGGCCGCTCGCGCGCGCGACACCGGTCGCGAGCACGCGCTCGACTGCGAGCTCGGCAAGCGAGGGGGCATGGTGGGTGGCGACCCCGTGCGCATGGCGCGCCATGGCAAGCGCTTCGCTCACGATCCGATCGAGCAGCGGACCGGTCGTGTGCGCATCGCGCGCGGCCTGCCAGGCGGCCCGCAGCTGCACGTAGATTTCCTGCTCGCCGGTCTGCGCCGAATCGAGCCCGCAGGCGACCAGGAAGAGGTGCTCGACCGCCGCCTCGCCGGTCCACGCACGCAGCGCCGCCGTGGCCTCGCCGTTGCGGGGCTCGCGCTTCAGGATCGCGCGGAATACCTCGGCACGCAGGTCGACGGCTGGCCCGTCGGGGAGGACGAAGGCGACTTCCACCCGGTTACAGGTGGCCAGATAGACCACCTCCGCGCCGGAGAGCTCGGCGCGCAGGCGCGGCAGGTAAGTCGCGAGCTCGGCCCGCGGAATCGCGAATCGGGCTACCTCGTCCGCGTTGGCGTGGCGGTACGAGCATCCGACGACACCGATCCGGTACATGCGCCGAGCAAATCATGCCGGCGCTTTGCAATTGTCACCGAACGGTCACGGTGTGACGCCGGTCGCGGCGGCGCCGCGCGTCTCAATCCCGGTTGGGAAACAGTCCCTTCACGAGGAACCCGGCGACGAAGCCGATCCCGAGCGCCACGATCGCCGCCGAGCGCGGCCGCTGCTCGACCTGGCCGCGCAGGTCCTTGAAGCGGGCTCGGGCCCACCGTCCAGCGCCCTCGGCGGCAGCCGAGGCATTGCCCCGGATCCGTGCAGCGCCCGTGGCGCCCGCGGCTCGTAGATGCTCCCGCACCGTCTGCGCTTCCGCCCGCGCCTGCTCACCGTTCGCGGTCCTCAGTGGCGTCTCGTCGTTCATGTTCGCGCTCCTCCTCCATCGCAGGCTGCAAGCGATCGTTGCGCAGGGTTCGCCAGCAATTTCGGTGCCGCCGAATTCAAAAACGCGCGGGGCTCGCCCGGCGGTGCCTGCGGCGTCAGTTCTGCGGCAGCCGCGCGACCGCGAGCGCGCGCGGACGGGCAACCGCGAGCGCACCTGTGCTAAAACGCGCGCATGAGCGAGATCGAGATCGGGACCCGCGACGGCCAGTGCCGCAGCTTCGTCTACCGCCCGCGCGGCACGGGCCCGTGGCCCGCCGTGCTCGTTTACATGGACGGTCTCGCGATCCGTCCAGCGATGCTCGAGCTCGGCGAGCGCCTGACGACTTACGGCTACTACGTGCTGCTGCCGGATCTGTTCTACCGCTCGGGGCCGTACGAGCCGATGAATCCGCGCGAGGTGTTCAGCGATCCCGAGAAGCGCAGGATCCTCATGGAGAAATTCTTCGCGCCAGCGACGCCGGCCAACGTGATGTCGGACACCCGCGCATTCCTCGACTACCTCGCGGCGCAGCCGGACGTGAAGCCGGGTGCGATCGGCACGACCGGCTACTGCATGGGCGGAGCGCTGTCGCTCACTGCGGCAGGAACCTATCCGCAGCGCGTCGCGGCGGCTGCCTCGTACCACGGCGGGCGCCTCGCGACCGATGCGCCGGACAGTCCGCACCGGCTCGCGCCGCAGATGAAGGCGCGAATTTACGTGGCAGGCGCCGTCGAGGATCAGTCCTTCCCGGATGACATGAAAGAGCGCCTCGAGCAGGCACTCACCGCGGCCGGCGTCGATCACCTGATCGAAACCTACCCCGCCAAGCACGGCTGGGTATTCCGCGATACCCCGGTGTTCGATGCACCGGCGGCCGAGCGGCACTGGCAATCGCTCGTGGCGCTGCTCGATTCGAAGCTCAAGCTCTAGCGCTACTGTCGCAGCCCCGCGGCGCGGCCGAGCGCGAGACTCATCACCACCGGCATCGCGAGCAGCACGAGCGGCAGCTGTACCAGCGCGCCTGCGATGATCGCGATCGCGAGCGGCTGCAGCATCTGGTCGCCCGAGCCGCTCACCGCCGCGCCGAGCGGAACGAGCGCGAGAATCATGGCGAGCGCGCTCATCGTGATCGGCCGCAGCCGATCGAGCGCCGCCCGGTGAAGCGCCTCGCGCACCGGCATCCGCGTGGCGAGCGCTTGAAACTCCGAGACCAGGAACACGGCCATCTCGGTGGCGACCCCGACGATCATCACCATGCCCATCATCGCCGTGATATTGAGCTCCACCCGCGTGACCCAGAGCCCGATGAACACCGCGCCCGTGGAGATGATCGAGCTCGCGAGAATGATCAGCGGGATCCAGAACCGCTCGTAGAGAAAGAGGAGCAGCAGGATCTCCGCGATCACTGCGGCCACGAACACCCGCGTCATCCCGCGCGCGGCGATCTGCTGCTGCTCGTAGGCGCCGCCGATCGTGTAGCGCACTCCGGGCGGAACGATGCCCGGTGTGTCGAGCACGCGCCTCACCGCGGCGACAGTCGAGCCGAGATCGTGCGCGCCGGCGATCTCCGCGGTGACGGCCACGATCTGGGCGAGATTGTCGCGAGTGAGCTCGGGCTGGCCGGCGACGAACACCGTGCGCGCCACGGTGGCGAGCGGTATCAGATGGCCGTCGGCCGCGCGGATCGGCAGTTGCCCGAGCCGGTCGCGGAAGATCCTGCCCGTGGGCGCGCGCATCCACAGTCGCACGCCCACTTCCTCGACAGTCCCGAGATACTGCGTGACCACATCTCCGTTGAGATAGTGATACACCTGCGACTGCACCTCGGCGGGCGTCAGGCCCTCGGCGGCCGCGGCGGCCTGGTCGACGCGGATCTCGAGCGCATCGCCCGCAGGAACGACGCCGTTGTTGACTGAGGACGGCTCGACCCCCGGCACCTTCGCGATCGCCGTGGCGATCTGTGCGGCCACCCGGGCGAGCACGCTCGGATCGCGCGCGCTCAGCTTCACGACGATCGGCTCCGGGCGGCCGACCATGTCGCCGATCATGTCATTGAGCAGCTCATGTGTATCGAGATTGATGCCCGGGACGCTCGCGCTCACGCGCGCGGTGATCCGATCCATCACGGTCCAGATCGGGGGCCGCCGCGACGGATCGACCAACCGCACGAAGAAATCGCCCTGGTAGGCCTCCGCGAGATCCCCGCCGAGACCCGCTCCGGTACGCCGCGAGTAGGTGTAGACGCTCGGGTCCTGCTTGAGGATGGCCTCGACTTCCTTGAGCTCGCGGTCGGTCTCGGTGAGCGAGGTGCCCGGGGCGGTGTAGTAGTCGAGGACGAAGCCACCCTCGTCCATGCGCGGCAGAAAGCCCGTCCCGAGGTGCGTGTAGGCGAGATACCCGGCAAGGATCAGGACGCCCACGCCAACGCCGAGCCAGGCGGGGCGCGCGAACAGCGCGTCGAGCGCCCGCGCATGCGCGCGGCGCAGCCACCCTTCGCGCTGCTGCGCGGGATCCCGCCAGGCATCGAAGTCGATGATCCCGCGCGCGAGCAGCGGCACCGTCACGGCGGTGAGCGCGTAGGAGACGACGAGCGCGATTGCCATCGTGAGGGCGAGAAACTTGAAGAACGCGCCGGCGATGCCGGTGAGGAATGCAAGCGGCAGGAAGATCACCACACTCGCGAGACTCGAGCCGATGAGGGGCGAGCGGAACTCCGCCGCCGCCCCGAGGACCGTGCCCCGAGGATCGGAGACCCCGGGTGCGCCCGCGCGTCGCGCGATGTGCTCGATCATCACGATCGCATCGTCGATCAGCAGTCCGATTGCCGCGGCGATGCCGCCAAGGGTCATGATGTTGAAGCTCATGCCGAGGAGCGCGAGCAGCAGCACCGTGATCAGTACCGCGAGCGGCACGATCAGGACCGCCACGAGCGTCGCGCGCCAGTTGCGCAGGAACCCGAAGATGACGCAGCCGGCGAACACGAGCCCGATCAGGATCGCCTCCACCACGGCTGCGATCGAGGAGCGTACGAGCTCGGTCTGGTCGTACCACTTGTAGAGTCCGATGGCAGGCGACTGCGTGCGCATGAATGCGGCCACGCGCTGCGCGACGGCGCGCGCGAGGGAGAGCGAGTCGGCGCTATCTTGTTGATAGACATCGAAGGTGACCGCCGGTCGGCCGTTGTCGTCGACCAGAAGCCACTGCGGCACCGACCCCATCTCAACCGAGGCGATGTCTGCGAGGCGCACCAGGCTTCCCTTGCCCGTGCGCACGGTCACGTCGCGCACCGATTGCAGCGAGTCGAAGGCGTTGTTGTCGATCGCGAGGAACAGGAGATCGTTGTCCTCGAGGCGGCCGCTCGCGCTCACGACATTCGCGCTCGCGAGCGCCTGGGTAAGCTCGGCAAGCGTGATCCCGTAGCTCCTGAGCGACTCCGGCCGCACCGCGATCTCGACCTCGGGAACCTCTCCGCCGAGGACGCCGACGCGGCGCACGCCGGGAATCCCCGTGAGGAGCGGCGCAAGCTGATAGCGGGCCGTGCGGCGCAGCTCGGAGGCAGCGACCTGATCGGAGATGAGCGCGTAGGAAACGAACGGCATGATGACGTTCGGGCTCATCTGGAGCACCTCGTAGCTGGTCCCCGCGGGCAGCTCGGGCAGCTTCTGCGCGAAGGCGGCCTCGACGCCGAGGAGCGCCTGCGTCATGTCGTAGCCCCACGGAAAGTCGATGAACATCTCGGCCGAGCCGCGCGAGGTGGTCGACTCGACGTTGAGCGCGCCGGGCACCGAGCGCGCGACTTCCTCGAGCGGCTCGGTCACGTCGACCAGCATTTGCCGAGCCGGCATGCTCCCGACGCTGATCTCGGCGCGGATGCGCGGGAAGCTGGTCGCGGGGAAAAGCCCCACCGGAAGCGTGAAAGCGGCGGCAAGCCCGCCAAGGGCGAGCGCGAAGCTCACGGTAAGGAGCGACCGGCGATGCCGCTCCACCCAGGCAGCGTAGCTCACGGGGCGCTGCGCGCGCCCTGCGCGGCGGGCGAGGCGATACGGACCTTCATGCCGTTCTCGAGCTGGTAGTTGCCGGCGAGCACGATGGGCGCGCCCGGAGAGAGATCGCCGCTGATCCCGTCGCGGTCCCCGCTCGCGCCGAGCAGGCTCACCGGCACTTTCTTCGCCGCTCCCGCGATGACCTGCACGACGTACGGGTCGCCCTGGTCGTCGAGCAGGACCGCTGCGTGCGGCACGAGGTAGCCCTCGACGGCGCCGGTCGTGACGCTCGCGGTCGCCGTCTCGCCGGGGAAGAGCGCACCCGCGGGCAGAGCGATCTCAACGGGCACGAGGCCGCTTGCCGGATCGATCGCCGCGCCGCGCGCGAGCACCGTTCCCGAAACCGCCGCGCGCGCGCCGAGCGCGGTCACCTGAGCCGCATCACCCGGGGCGAGCGCGCGCGCCTCGTTGGGCACGACACCTGCCTCGAGCACGAGCGATTGGGCTCGCGCGAGCTCGAGTAGCGGCGTGCCCTCGGCCACGATCGCACCGCTCGCCGCGGAAAGCGCCGTGACGATCGCCCGGAACGGTGCGCGCAGCGTCGCGGCGCCGCCGGCACCCTGCGCCTGAAGCGCCGCGAGCGCGGCGCGCGCGTCCGTCACGGCCTTGCGCGCGTCCTCGAGCTGCTGGACCGTCGCGAGGTGCTCTGCACGCAGCGCGCGCGCGTACGCAAGCAGATGCTCCGCGACCGGCAGTGCCGAGCGCGCCTGGGCGTAGCTTGCCGCCGTGGCCGGCGTCGGACCGAGTCGCACGAGTGGGGCGTTCGGCGCTACGCTCTGCCCGAGGCGGACGAGGACTCGATCGACGCGCGCGGCTCCCGGCGCCATGAGCGTCCGCTTCGTGAGCGCGCTCGCCTGCACGGTCCCGTAGAGCATGACGGTGCGCGGAATGCGGCCGCGCGCGAGCGGCACCACCTCGACTGAAGCGCTCGCTGCCGGCGATGCCTGGTCCGCGTCCGAGTCCTCCGCGCGCGCCCGCCCGAGCGCCGCTGCGCCGAGGGCGAGCGCCAGCGCAACGCTCAAAGCACACTGCAGGCGACCGGTGCGCGTGCTCATGGTGTGCGCTCAGTGCCATCCGCGACGATCAGCGTCGTTCGCGGCAGCCCGATGCCGAGCACGACGGTAAGATCGGCGCGCGCCTCGGCGAGCGTGCGCTCGAGCGCTGCGGTCTCGAGGTCGCGCTCGAGCGCCGCGGTCTCGAAGTCGGTGGCGGCGCGCGCATCGAGGCTGCCCTCTTCGTAGGCCGCGCGGGCTGAACGTGCGAGCTGCTCGGCGGCCACCGCCGCCGCGCGCGCGCGCGCGACGTCGGCGCGGGTGCGCCTCACCAGGGAGACGAGGCCACGGGCCTCACCGACTGCGGCATCGAGTCGCGCCGCAAACTGCTCGCGCAGCATCAGCCGTGTGGCGCGGGCCTGCGCGATCTGTCCCTGATTGCGGTTGAAGAGCGGCACATCGAACGTGCCCGTCGGGCCGATCGAGCGAATGTTCGTCGTGTCCTGCTCCCAGATCGGCCCGAGCGCGAGCGCGGGAAACTGCCCGAGGATCGCCGCGCGCAGCGCCTCGTCGGCGGAGCGGTAGCCGAGCTCGAGCGCGAGGAGGTCTGGGCGCCGCTCGGGAAGCGAGCCGATGAGCCCCTGTACGTCGGGCGGTGGCGAGAGGTCCTCGGGCGGTGCTGCGATGGCGAAGCGCACTTCCGGCACGAGCCCGAGCAGCGCATCGAGCTCCTCCCAGTCGCTCGCGCGCGTCGACCGCAGCGCGACGAGCGATTGATCGAGCGTGGCCGCGGCGCTGAGGAGCGGAGCGAGCGCGGTGTTATCGAGCGTGCCGGACGCGACCGCGTCGCGCACCGCCGTCACATCAGCCTCGATGAGCATTCGCTCGCGCTCGCTGAGCGCGATCGAGCGCTCACCCCAGTACAGATCGAGCGCGAGCAGGCGTGCCCGTTGCGCGACCTGCCACTGCGCCCACAGCTCGCTCGCTCGCACCTGCTCGCTCGCGGCGCGCGCCGCGAGCACCCGCCGGTGGTAGGTGATGAGGGAAGTGATGTCCTCGGTCATCGAGACGGCCCAGTCGGGCTGGATGCCCGGTCCCCCGAGGAGCGCCTCCCAGTTGATCGTGACCGCCGGGTTGGGCAGAAGCGCCGCCTGATGGGCGGTGGCCTCCGCGAGGCGCCGCTTTCCATACTGTGCCCGTAGGTCCGGATCATTGAGGATCGCGAGGAGCCCGATCTCGGCCACGGGCAGCGGCCGGCCGATGTCGATGCGGCCGGCCGGCACGCCGGGCACGGCTGGGATGTCGAGCGCGAGTTGATCGAGCCCCGGCGCGAGGCTCGCGGCGCGCGGCAGCGGCAGCGGATGGTAGGTGGCGCAGCCGCTGAGCAGACTCACGAGCACCAGGCGCGTCCACGAGCGCGCCCGCACGCGCGGTGCGTGACGAGCGCTCAACATGGCAGCCATTCCTGAGGCACCTCCGACTGAGCCTCGGGGCCGACAGCGCTCTGTCGATCGGTCGAGCGGACCACTCAGGCCGGGGCGACGCCGGAGAATTTCATCTGGATCGAGCCGCGGCGCTCGAGGAACTTCCAACGGCCGTTTTCGCGCACGAACCGATCCTGAAATTCGCCGAAATAGATCGGCCCCGCCGACGGATAGGGTGGCTTCGCGTCGGGCGCCGGCGTGGTTGCGACCATCGTGAGATACGAGAGCCCGTGCGCCGCGTCGCGGGAGTCGACCTCGATCGCGATGTTGGTCGCGAGGTGCTTGGTGAGAAGCGTCTTCGGGCGGGTAAGGAGGGAGGCGCGGATCGCCTCGCGGCCGTGGATGATCTGGTCCGGGGACATCGGCCGCGCCATGGAGCCCGCTTCGGCGAAGCAGTCCGCCGCCGCGCTCATGTCGCCCAGATCGAGCGCGCGCGAGTAGACGTGGACGAGCCGCTCGCAGGCTCGCTCGATCTCGATCCGCTCTGTGGTGCTCAGCATCTCCGTCATGACTTGCCTCCTTCAGGCTCGCCTTCAGTGTACCCGCGGGCGCGGACGGCGCGCGCGCACCCGGCGGTGGTCAGCTCGCTCGCGGCGCGCCGCGCTCCTCGAGCACCGCCGGCGCAAGCGGCGGACGCCCGAGGATCATGTCCGCCGCCTTCTCCGCGACCATCACGACGGGCGCATTGGTGTTGCCCCCGATGATCGAGGGAAACACCGAGGCATCCGCAACGCGTAGACCCTCGATCCCGATGACCCGCAGCTCCCGGTCGACCACCGCGGTCGGGTCGTTGCCCATGCGACAGGTGCTCACCGGATGGTGCACGGTGTAGGCGCTGGCGCGGACATAGGCAGCGAGGTCTGCATCGCTGCGGGCGCTCTCCCCCGGGGCGACCTCCCGCGCGCGGTAGCGCTCGAACGCGGTTGCGGCGAACACCTGACGGGCGAGTCGCATTCCGCGGATGACAGGCTCGATGTCCTGCGGCACCGCGAGCAGGTTCGGATCAATGAGGGGCGCCGCGAACGGATCCTTGCTCGCGAGCGTCACGCGGCCGCGGCTACGCGGATAGAGCCCGACCGGGCTCACCGCGAATCCATGACCGATCGGAAACGGGAACGACGCGCCGGGGCGCTTCGCCGGCTGGAATACGAGCTGCACATCCGGCCGATCGAGCCCCGGCGCGGTTTTCACGAAGGCCGCCGACTCGAAGATGTTGTTCGCGATGGGCCCGCGCCTGGCGAGCAGGTACTCGGCGATGTTCGCGAGATTGCGCGGCATCGCACGTGCTGAGATACCGTAGGAGCTCGGGTGCGCGGTGCTCATATGCACCGGGCTCGCGAGATGATCGTGGAGGTTGCGTCCCACTCCGGGGAGGTGATGTTGCACCTCGATGCCGACGGCGCCGAGGTGCTCCGCATCGCCGATGCCGGAGAGCAGCAGCAGCTGCGGCGACTGGAAGGAGCCGGCGCAGAGCACGATCTCCCGGTGCGCGCGCACGCGGATCGTGCCTGCCGCAGCGCGCGCCTCGACCGCGACTGCACGGCCTCGCTCGAGCACGATGCGCATCGCGTGCGTGCGAGTGAGCGCGACCAGCTGGTTGCGCTCGAGCGCGGGACGCAGCATCGCGCTTGCGGTCGTCTCGCGCGCTCCGCCGCGGATCGAGAGCTGGCGGAGCGCCGCGCCCTCGGTGTCCTCACCGTTCAAATCCTCCCGCGCCGGAAAGCCGAGGCTCGCGAGTGCATCGAGGAAGGCAAAGTTGAGGGGATTCGGGTGGGTGACGCGGCGGACGTTCATCGGGCCGCCGCGCCCGTGGTACAGGGAGGAGCCGAAGTTCTCGTTGTTCTCGCTGCGGCGAAAGTACGGCAGCACCTCGCGGTAGCTCCAGCCCGACGCGCCGGCCCGCGCCCAGTCGTCGTAGTCGCGCGGGTTGCCACGAAAATAGACCATGCCGTTGATGAGCGCCGAGCCGCCGAGGCCACGACCGCGCGGCGCGGGTATCGGGCGGTTGTCGAGACGCGCTTGCGGCACCGTGCGGAAGCCCCAGTTGAGCGCTTCCGACCGCTGCGCCATGACAATCGCGGCGGGGATGTCGACGACCGCGCGCTTGACCGAGTCGCCGGCCTCGATCAGGCAGACGGTGCGCGCCCGATCCTCCGCGAGCCGCGCCGCGAGTGCGCAGCCGGCCGTGCCCGCCCCGACCACGACGTAATCGAAGCCCTGCTCGATGTTTCCCATGCGCGCGCCCCTCGGGGCGGCATGATAGCGGCTTTCGAGGGCGCCTCGGCACGCCGGCGCGGCCGCCGGATGGAGCGGCGCCGCCCGAGTGCAAGCAGCATTGATGTCGAGCGCGCTTTCCCTAGCGCGCCGCGCGCCACGGGAATCCCGCCTGGCAGGCCTGCCCCGGCCGCTCGAGCGCGCTGCAGACGTAGGCGACGCCGCGATAAACCGTGCCGTAGGTGGGCCCGGCGATGGTCGCGAACTGCTCCGCGGCGATCTGCGTCGTCATGGTCGTGGCGGCGAGCTCGTCGGTGATGCGGACGACTCGGTTCGGATCGGCGCCGCTGTCTCCGGAGGCGCTCGAGGTGGCTGTGGTCGCCCAGAGCGTGACGGTGCCCTCGCGATTCACGACCCCCGTGAGGTTGCGCAGACCGATCGTCGTCACAGCCGGATACGGCCCGTCGTAGCCGTTGAGGCTCGGATCGACCAGGCCGATGAGTCCATTCGTGAGGACGTAGTCGAGCTGCCACGTACCGTTCACGAGGCTCCACTTCTCGAGTCCCGCGTGCGCGCTCGCATCGAGCGTGTCGCCGGTGCCCTCGTCGGCCACGTACATCGTGGTCGCATTTGCGAAGAACACGCCGAAGGGAGTGAAGTTCCCTCCGGTCGCGCGCGCCGAGTCGGTCGGAAAGCCCGGCACGACCGTGATCTCGGCCGAGGGGGCACCCGCGACGGTCGGCAGGGTGCTCACCGTGTAGACGGTATCCATGCCGTTACTGCCGCTGCCCTTGCTGAAGTAGAGCGCTCCCGCGAACTCCGTCACGGCGCGGTAGTTATTGTCCTTGCCGGGCTTGTCCGGCGCCCCTTTCTTGCCGAGATCGTACTGCAGGAGCGGATCGACCTCGGCGGAATCGTTCGCAGGAATCGGCACCGCGTACGACCAGCCGTCGATCGGCTGCACGACCTCGAGGCCGGTGGTCTCGGTCACGTCGGGGTTGGTACCGTTGCTCGGGCCGAACGTGTCCGCGTTACCGTTGTTCGAGTTGCCGACGGCGTAATAGAGGCCGTTCGCTCCGAGCAGCGCTGCGCGGCCATTGTCTCCGCCGTAGGCGATCGTCGGGGTGTAGGAGAAGTGTCCGCGCTCGTCGACCGCCACGATCGTGCGGTGGAAAGCGTAGCTCGAGCCGAATGCGAAGGTGACGGGGTTCGTCGGATCCTGGCCCGGAACCGCATCGGCATTCGAGACGTCGATCGCCCCGACGCCGGCACCGCCATAGCCGACGAACACGAGATGGCTTCCGAACCCATCGCGCGCGATGTGCAGCGCGAGCTCGGACTTCGAGCTGAAGCTCGTGACGACCTGGTCGGTTGGTACCTCGAGCTGAACGAGCTCGCGGCCGCTCCAGGGATCGAGGTCATTCAACCGGATCGGCGATGTGATTCCGAAGCTGCCGTCGACCGCGGCGTTGTTCCACACGTTGACATAGTCGTTGCCTGCGATCGCGGTGGTGGTGGCCGTGTCGGTGTTCGCAAGCGTGGTGCCGACCACGAGCGCTGCGACGGCACCCCGGTCGTTCTCGTACCGACTGCTGCTCACGATGAGCGAGTCGGGCAACAGGAACGGGCCGTCGGCGAGCGCGACCGGAGCGGCCGCCCACAGAGCAACAAGTGTCGATCCCGCCGCAAGCGGGGCCACGGTGATCGGGCGAAGGGTGCGCATGGTGCCTCGGCTAGGTCGGATGGATGCGTTCGGATCGCGCTCGCCTGCGCTCAGGCGCCGGCGACCGTGCGCAAACCTAACCGGCGAATGTGTCGATTGGGTGTCAGCGGCCGCGTGCGGTGTGCTCCGGCACGGAGAAGGCGAGCAGCACGTTGCCGGGAGTCTGCGAGACGACTCCGTAGCCCGAGCCGA
>Ga0335074_10001388_pt1 | contig 32846 bp, 28 predicted proteins | sample Lox_Sample_23_FD_206715 | JGI IMG/M metagenome (GOLD analysis project Ga0335074, IMG submission 206715) | Soil microbial communities from Loxahatchee National Wildlife Refuge, Florida, United States - Lox_Sample_2.3 | ecosystem: Environmental > Terrestrial > Soil > Wetlands | place: USA... | reverse complement strand
AGCCGTGCATGCGAAGGTCCAGATGCACCAGATGGGCTTGAAACACGTGACCTGCACGAAGAGCGAAAGCGGCAAAGCAGTTCGAGGTGGAAGAAAGGCGGGTAAAACACAGCCGATGAACAGGAACACCCAGGCGGCCAGGACCACCCAGTAGACGGCCGGAACCCTTCGTTGTGCCAACGCAAAATTGACGCGCACCAGTGCCCACGACTCGAACATCGAGAGGCCGAAGAAGAGGCAATCGACGAAATAGGAATAGGCACTCCAAAACAGGTAGTGCCCCATTAGGTTAAGCCGCGTAAGGCAGACAGCCAGACAATACAACCCCAGCCAGAATGCGGCTTTTTGCGAGCGATCGAAGAGAAAGAGCCCGAGCAGGAAAAGCCCGGATGCACCGATCAGCAAGAAGCTGGAGTATGCGGGAATGGATTCTCTTAACAGGTGGCCGCGCTGGGCATCCGCAATTGCCTTCAAAGTCGCAAGGTGGCCGAAATAGAGGTAGACGGGGCGGCCTGGCGTGAGGCCGGGCACAAGCTGTTCTTGAACGATGCGCAGGGCGACGGTGTGCGGCCCCTGAGCGAGACCAGCCGGTAACGGAAAGATCCAGAAGTCGCGATCCTCTTTGAGAGTCCGGCCATCGACGTAGGCATTCAGATCTTCAGGGCCATCGGAATCGATCGACACCGCAGGTTCGGCGTCCGCACCAGCGAAAACATCGAATTGGCAGCGGACCCAAAGCACCCACGAGTCGCCCGTCATGCGATACGCAGGATATGGCTGCCAGCCGCCCGGGTCTACATTCGCGGCGGACCACGCCGCATTGTCTCCCAACCTGTAAACGCACTGGTTGTCTGGAACGCGCCTCGGCTGTGCGCTCAGAATGCAGGAGGCAGCGATCAAAAAAGCGATCAGCCAGATTCGCGGTTGGGAAATCTGCATGACGATCGACCCATCGAAACGGGAAGAACTCGAATGAATGATAGTCGCCAAGGGGCAGGCGCGGCCACGGGTTTTGATGTGGCGGCAGGGATACTTCAGGCCAGACTTGCGGGCGCGATGGCTTTCGCCGCTATACGGCCGATGCCGCGCAGGATGGATCGGATCGGCCAGCGATCATCGGCGTCAGGAAAGAAAACCTCGCCGCTGCGACGCACTTCAGGCCGGTAGTACCAGCGCTTGAGCAGCGCAAGATGGCCCAGGCGCGTAGTGGCCGAAGGCAACTCTGCCGGCGCGGAGAGCAAGGCCAGAACCGCTTCGAGGCGGGACTCGAGTTGCGTGCGTGGAACTCTGCTGATCTCTTGTTCCCTCGCTCCTTCTTCATCCGCTCCCTTGCTCCCTCGTTCCCTTGCCCCCTGTTCATCCGCTCCCTTGCTCCCTCGTTCCCTTGCCCCCTGTTCATCCGCTCCCTTGCTCCCTCGCTCACTTGCTCCCTGTTCTTCTGGCACAGCATCCAGCGCCATGGGTTGCGCGAAGAGGGAAGTCGAACCGGATTGCTCGTTCTGGATGCGCATGCCGAGCGTGGAGAAGGCCGCGGGACCGCGCAGCGTGCCGTTTTCAAAGAGGAAGACAGCGACATCGCCGGGACTTGCGGAGGCCTGAAGAATGACCGCGCGCAAACGGCTCATCGGCCGGACAAGTTCCGGGGCGAGCGCGCGCACGCTCTCGATTCGCTGGATCTGCGCGTGAAGAGCGGCTGCAGACTCGAACTCGAGGTTCGCCGACGCTTCATCGCGCCGGGCGCGCAGGGTTACAAGCCGGCTTTCCCCGCGCGTGGCCAGGAACCCTTCGACGGCGGCCGATTCTTCGCCATAGCGCTCGTCGCTGCAGCCCTTGTAGCAGGGCGCAAGACACATCTTCATCTCGGAATAGATGCACCCCGGGAAGCTCGGATCGGGATGGAGATCGTCAATGCAGCGGCGCAGCAGAAACAGCTTGAGCACCTCTTCGGCGTATCGCTCCGCGGCAGCGCGCGACGCAAACGGCCCATAAGCCCAATCGGCCTCGCGCTGGCTGGGGCGGTGCGTAACCACCACTCGCGGATAGGGATTGCCGCCCAGAAAACGCACGAAGGCCGGCGATCGAAGATGCATGCGCTCCAGCGACTTTGCCCCGAAGCACTCCTCCAAAAGCGAAAACTGCGTGAGCAGCGACTCAAAGTCGGAGCCCGTGAGCCGCCAGCGGATGCGGCGAACCAGCCCGGCGAGGTGAAGGCGGCGCGGATGACGCGGAGAGGGCTGAAGCAGCCGTTCCAGCCGCCCGCGCAGATTCGGCGTGCGGCCAATGTAGGGCTCGGCGCGCGGATCGTCGCCCTGCAACGCGAAAACCGCGGGCGCCGCGGGAACCAGAGCGAGCGTCTTCCCGGGGTCGGCGGGATCAAAGGCGAGTGCTTGCCAGGCCGCGCCGGCATCCTCCGTAGCTCCGTTCTGATGTTCGTTTGGCAAAGTGCGAAATAGCCGCAGGCCATAGCGGCGCATTCAGTGAGATTCTACTTCGCGACGGGCCGCATGGTGGCGGCTCGTGCAGTCAGAGAGGCAACCAATCCTGCGCGGCTGCATCTGATTCAAAGTGATACCGCGGTACGTGGAGGTGGTATCGTGAAACGCTTTGAAGGAACTCTCCTTCTTTTTGCTTTTTGTTGTTTTGGCTTAGACAGTTTGGCAGCCCAGCCCTCCCCCCAACCTTCCGCTGCGGCCTCATCTTCTTCGGTCACACTCCCACCAGGAACCAGGATCCAGTTGGCCGTGATTCGCCCCGTCTGGGCCACAACGGCCAAGCCGGGCGATCCGATCTATGCGCAGGTTTCATTTCCGGCGGTCGTCGGCGATCGCGTGGCGATTCCTGCCGGCGCCTACGTGCTCGGGACGATCAAGGAAGTGACCCGGCCCACGCGCAAGACGAATCGTGGCGAAATCGATGTTCTCTTTACAAAGATCATCCTTGCCAACGGGTACACGCTGCAACTTCCGGGCGCGCCCGGTGCAGTCGTCGATTCATCTGCGCCCGCAGCCAGCGATGCGCAAGGTGCGTCGCTGATCGCCATCAAGCTGCAGGTGTCGGCGGCCAACGATCTGTTGCTCGACAACGGCATGCAGGTGGAGATGACACTCGAAGCGCCGCTGGTTTTGGACGCGGAAAAGATTGCCCAGGATATTCCGTTGGAGCATCCCACGCAGCCGCAGACGTTTAAGTCCGCGTCGATGTGCCGGTATATTCCCGGAACCTCGGGCACGCCGGGAACGCCCGGAACGCCGGACACGGTGATTCCCGGCACGCCGGGCACGCCCGACACGGTGATTCCGGGAGGACCGGGAATGCCGGACACCGTGATTCCCGGTACGCCCGCGACACCGGCTACGGTCATCCCGGGTACTCCAGGCACGCCCGGGACGCCGGGAACACCGGGCGTCGCATGCCCGCCTGGGCCGCTGGTCATCTCCTGCGCGCCGATCCTGCCGGGTGCGCCAAAATCTCAATTGCCACCGTCTCAACCTGTAGCGGCAAAGTAGTCGCCGCGTTCCTCGCAAAGCTGCGCCAACGAAAGGAAGGCTGCTCAATGTTTGCGAATTCAGTTGCCGCTTTGATGATTGCGTCTCTTTTGACGGCGCAGAGCCCGCTTTCTGAGGCGCCGGCCGCGCCGGCCGCAATCCCTGATGCTCCCGCAGCCGCGGCGCAGAATGCGCCAGCCTCCGCCGGACAGAATCCGCCTGCGCCAACGGCCCAGATCGTGACTCTGCCTGCGGGCACGTCGATACCGCTGACGCTGATGACCGTGATCAAGAGCAAATCGACCAGGCCGGGTGACAGCGTCCGCGCGGTGGTCGCGTTTCCGGTAACACAAGGGGCGCAACTGGCGATTCCGGCGGGAACCTACGTCGAAGGCACCGTCAGCAAAGTCTTTGCCAAGCCGGCGAGCAACCGGCAGCCGACTTTGAACGTGCACTTTACGCAGCTTGTGTTTACGAATGGCTATTCGGTGGCGCTGAGCGGAGAGAACTCGCAGGCGCTGCTGTTGCCGCCGCAGACGAGTGCGCCGGCAAATGAGGTGGCGGAACTGATACCGCTTCCCCTGCCTGGGCAATACTCTGCTATGGGCGCAGCGCAAACCACCGAAACACTTCCGCCTTTGCCAAAGCTGGGGCCGAACCCGGCCGTGATTGGCGGAATCGTGGGAGGCGCCATGGCCGCCTTCGGCATCGGCATGCTGGTATGGGCGCATCATCGCGCCAACAGCTACGACTTTGCCGTGTTCGATGTCGGCTGGCAGTTCCAGATGGTGCTTGACAGCCCCGTGACGCTGAACGTGGCCCAGGTGGCCGCAGCCGCCACCACGACGACGGCGCCAGCCGCAAACTAGGCCGCCGGACTGAGCGGCCCTCAAAACCCCTTGCGCTTCATTTCCATGGCCGGCGTTTGCCGTATCCGGCTTCAGCGATATGCTTTTCGCATGCGCGCAAAAGCTGTTATGCTGCCTGCGCACCAGAAAACCGATTTAGGAGAACGTTATGTGGTTTTTGGGGATGGATGTCGGTACCGGCGGAACGCGCGCCGTTGTGGTGGATGCCGCGGGCAAGCTCATGGGTGCGGCCTCGTGCGACCACGTGCCGTTTCGCGCCGAACACCCCGGCTGGGCGGAACAGGATCCCGAGGACTGGTGGCGCGCGGCGCAGGAAGCAATCCATGGCGCGCTGGCGGTTACGATCGAACCGCGCGAGCCCATTGCCGCCATCGCGCTTACCGGGCAGATGCATGGCGCCGTGATGCTCGACGAAAATGGCGCAGTGCTCAGGCCTGCGCTTATCTGGTGCGACACGCGCACGCAGCCCGAGTGCGACTGGCTGACGGAAAAGATCGGCTACGAGCGATTGATCGAGTTGACGTGCAATCCCGCGCTGCCTAATTTCACGCTGACCAAACTGCTGTGGGTGAAGACTCACCAGCCGGAGATCTTCGCCAGGATTCGCCACGTGATGTGCCCCAAGGATTATGTGCGTTACCGGCTCACCGGCGAGTTCGCCATCGACGTGCAGGAGGCAAGCGGAACTCTGCTGCTCGACGTGGCGCACCGCCGCTGGTCGCGCGAGGTGGCTGAGGCAGCGGGCATCGACATGAGCTGGCTTCCCAAGGTGTACGAGTCGCCGGAGATCTGCGCGCGCATCAGCGAGAAGGCAGCCGGGCTGATCGGATTGCCTGCCGGCACCCCGGTAGCGGCAGGAGCGGGCGACCAGGGCGCCGGCGCTGTTGGCATGGGCATCCTGCAGCCGGGCAGCGTGTCAGCCACCATTGGGACTTCGGGCGTGGTGTTTGCTGCAACCGCCGAGCCGGCGAAAGATCCGCAGGGACGCATCCACACGTTTTGCCATGCGGTGCCGGGCCGCTGGCACGTGATGGGCGTTACGCAAAGCGCGGGCCTGAGCCTCCACTGGCTGCGCAGCACGTTTTTTGCCGGACAAAGCTACGACGCCATGAACGAAGCGGCAGAGAAGGTTCCCGCAGGCAGCGACGGTCTGGAGTGGGCGCCGTATCTGCTCGGCGAGCGCACGCCGCATCTCGATCCGGAGGTGCGGGCTGCATTCGCCGGCATCGGCGTGCAGCATACGGCGGCGCATTTTGTGCGCGCCGTCGAGGAGGGTGTGGCCTATAGCCTGCAGGATACGTTCACGCTTTTTTATGATCTGGGCATACCCGTAACCGCCATCCGCCTGGGCGGCGGTGGCGCGCGCGGCGCGTTGTGGAGGAAGATCCAGGCGGGAATCTATGGGCAGGCGGTCGAAGTGCTTGTCGCCGAGGAGGGCGGCGCATTTGGTTGCGCGCTGATGGCCGGCGTGGGCGCGGGCCATTGGCAAGATCTCGACGAAGCCTGCGGGCAGGCCATCAAAGTGGCGCAGCGCATCGAGCCCGATATGGCTGATTTGGCCGCCTACAAAGCTGGCTATGCCAGGTGGCGAAAGCTTTATCCGGCGCTGCGGGGTCTGAGGAAGCAGTAAGCGGATCGCCGCCGCATGCTCCTCCGGCGTCTACGCTTCCCAGGCGCGGCCCCTCCTGCCGCCTGGCGCGCTCTCAACGCGACCCGTTCAGGCTCCGGCTTCCGCCAAAAACAGGTCGGCGAAGACGAAACGTTCGCGCGTGACGATTTCGCCGGTCGTGATGGCGAGAGGCCGTGAGAACATGGGCCCCGCGTAGACGCAGGTGTGAAACTCGCCGCGCTCGGCGCAAGGATCGATGTCCGGCGGAAAATCGCGCAGCAACGCTTCGTCGAACTCGCGTCCCGCAAAGCTGGCGTCTAGCTTCTCGGTGTCGACGCACGAGATGCGCGCGCGCAGGCCGCCGGCGATCATCTCGCGGGCCAACTCCGCGGTGGGAATCTTCCACAGCGGAAACAGCGGCTCGAGGCCGGTGGGCGCGAGATTCCTCTCGCGATAGGCTCGAACATCCTCAAGAAAGAGGTCGCCAAATGCGACGCCGTCGATTCCCTCGTCCACGGCGCGCCGGCAGACCTCGGCCATGCGCTGCTCGTAGATCTCATTCGAGCAGGGCCAGGGCAGCGGAACGATCCACAGAGGCAAGCCCGCCGCGGCAGCCTGCGCTTCGAGCACGGCGCGGCGCACGCCGTGCATGGCCACGCGGTCGAACTCGGTGTTGAGTGTCGTGAGCAGGCCGCAGATTTCGACACTGCGATCGCCGCGCAGCACGTGAAGGCTCCACGCGCTGTCTTTGCCGCTACTCCAGGAGAGAAGAACGCGTTTCATCAAAGCAGCCGCCTGCCTCGCCTATCAGCATTATCTTCGCATGCGGAAAGCGCCTTGGGTTCCACGCCGCTCATGAATCGCATCTAATCGCTTCGTGTGGCTCGATGATCGCCGCTGCTGGGCGACGGGTCGGAGGCTGACTATGCGCCGCCTTGTGCGGGCGCTCCTCTTCGCTGTTTGGGTTGCCAACTATGCGCCCGCCCGGGCGCAGGACGTGAAAGCAATCGTGCAACAAGCCGTCAGGACCGAGCTTGCAGCCGATGATGCGGATCATTCCCGCTGGCTCTACCTCGACATCGACCGCAAACCGGGGTCCAACGTCAGACAGTGGGTGGCTGAGACCGGCCAGGGCGATATCACGCGCGTTCTCGACCAGAACGGCCGCCCCTGCAGCGACCAGGAACAGCGTTCGCAAATGGAGAGCTTCGTGCGCAATGCGGGCGCGCAAGCCAGGCAGCGCGCCGGCGGCCAACACGACGACCGGCAGGCGCGCCGCATGTTGAGCATGTTGCCGCAGTCGTTTGTTTGGACGAAGGTCAAAGATCAAAACGGCAGAACCGTCCTCCACTTTGCGCCGAACCCGCGCTTCCATCCGCCAAGCTACCAGGCGCGCGTGTTTGCTGCCATGGAGGGAGAGATGGTGGTGGACGACGCGCAGCATCGCATCGCGAGCATCAGAGGGCGCATGATCCACGACGTGAAGTTCGGTTATGGATTGCTCGGGGAGATCAGGGCGGGCGGGACATTCAATGTCGAACGCCGCGAGCTGAAGCCCGGAATATGGGAAATCACCGAAACACATGTGCACATGGAGGGCCGCGCGTTGCTCTTCAAGACGATTTCCGACCAGGAAGACGAGGTCAAGTCGAATTTTCGGCGGCTGGCCGGAGATCTTTCGTTGGCAGGCGCGGAGCAGTTGTTGATGAAGCAGCACGGGTGATTCCCCTCTGGCGGGCGCGAGCGGGAATCTGATTCTTCATCTCCACCTATAATCGGACCGGGAGATGTGCACAACCATGAGGATCGGTTTCCCGGCGTGCGGTTTTCTGCGACGCGCCTTCGTTTTCAGCTGTGTTTTCCTGCTGCCGCCGTTTGCGGTGAACCTGGCGCGAGGGGCGCAATCGGGTGACCGGCCCTTGCGCGTGGCGATTGTTGGCCTCGAGCACGGACACGTCGACGGTTTCTTGCAGGCTCTGCCGGCGCACAAAAATGTGGAACTGGTGGGCATCGCCGATGCTGACCCGGCATTGTGGAAGAAGTACGGCGCGAAGTTCTCGTTGCCCGACAGCTTCTTCTACAAGAGCCCGGTGAGGATGATCGAGAGCTGCCACCCGCAGGCGATTCTGGTCTATACGCCCATCAGCGAACATCGGCGCGCAATTGAGATCGCGGCGCAATACGGCCTCCCGGTGATGGTGGAAAAGCCGTTGACGATTTCTCTGGAGGATGCACTGGCGATCCGCCGCGTCGCGCGCGCGCATCACATCCAGGTGCTGGTGAATTACGAAACGACTTGGTACGCCAGCAACCGCGAGGCATACAACGAAGCAATCCACGGCGAGCTGGGCGCTGTCCGCCGCGTCGTGGTGCACGATGGCCACCAGGGACCGAAGGAGATCGGGGTGCCTCCCGAGTTCCTGAGTTGGTTGACTGACCCGGCTCAGAACGGAGCGGGCGCTCTCTACGACTTTGGCTGCTACGGTGTCGATTTGATGACGTGGATGATGCATGGCGAAACGCCGCAGACGGTGACCGCCGTGGCGAATCACGACAAGCCCGAAGTCTACCCGCGCGTGGATGACGATGCCACGATTGTCCTGAGCTATCCTCACGCGCAGGCGGTGATCCAGGCCTCGTGGAACTGGCCGTTCAGCCGCAAAGACATGGAGGTGTACGGCGCCACGGGCTACGCGATCACGGTGGGCGCCGGCCAGGTGCGGATTCGCCATGAGCACGACGGCGCCGAACACATAATGACGGCGCCGCCGCTGCCCAGGGACGAGAGCGACTCGCTCGATTACCTGGCGGCCGTAGTGAACGGGACGATCAAACCCAATGGCGACTTGAGTGCGCTCGATACGAATGTGCTTGTGACGCAGATTCTTGACGCCGCGCGCGAGTCGGTGCGAACCGGCCGCACGGTGCGACTGGCCAAGCTGCCGGACTAGAAAGCGTTGCGTGGTCACCCGAATCCAGTTGCGCTACTTTGCGAAGAGCGAGAGGTCGATGGCGTCGCCCATCGCCTGATAACCAGCATCCTTCGGATGCAGGTGATCGCCGGAGTCGTAGTCCGCGTTGAAGCGCGTGGGATTCGCCGGGTCCCGCGTGATCTTGTCGAAGTCGACGACACCGTCGAAGGCGCCGCCGGTCCTGATCCAGTTGTTCACGGCTTCGCGCACTTGTTCGCCCTTGTCGGATGAATAGCCGGCCCCGCCGTAGGGCGTGAGGGTGGCGCCGATCACCTTGATGCCGTGCTCGTGCGCGGCGTCCACGATCTGTTTCAAGCCCCACTCAAGCTGCTCCGCGGTAACGTCGTCCCATGGCGTCTGCAGATGAGCAAGCCGGCCGATGTCGTTGATGCTTTCAAGAACGATGACGTAGCGCACGCCGCTCTGCGAAAGCACATCGCGGTCGATGCGCGATACGGCGCTGGGCCCGGTGTTCTCGTTGAGCACGCGATTGCCGCCGATGCCGGCGTTGAGCACGCCGGCGTTTTTCAGATTCGGATCGGCCTGCAGGCGCGCGGCGAGAACATCCGGCCAGCGATGGTTGGCGTTGTGCGTGGAGAGCGCGCCGTCGGTGATGGAGTCGCCGAGCGCAACGATGGCGCGCGAGCCGGGAACGGCGGCGACGTCGATGCCGTCGAAGAAGTACCACGAAGAGATGGTGCTGGGCTGCGGCAGGTCTGAGGCGCTCGAGTTGTCGCCCATCGCAACAAAGTTGTCCTGGTCGGCGAACCCGTGGTAGGTCTCGGCGCGCATGATCTGCGGCGGCAGATAAAAGGTGACGGCAACATCAGAAAGCGGCGCAACCTGAAATGCGACGGGATCAGAGAAGATGGCCGCTCCGGGAGGAACGTTCACCGTGTTGGCTCCGCCGAAGGTGATGGCATGATCAGAGCCGGATTGGATCGCTCCTGCGCCGGCACTGAGTGCGATGTGTGCGTCGCTGATGGTGAGCGGATCGAGACCGAATTCGTTCGTGAAACGGACGCGCACCTGCGCACCGCCGATGGAGATGTGAGCGATCTCGCGCAGCGTGACGCCGGACAGCATGCGAATGTTCATCCCACCTTCGGCCAGGTAAGGCGACGCCGACCAGGTGCCGACCCACTGCGGAGCAGATTGGGCGCACGATGCGACTGCGTGCGAAAACACCAGGGCAGCGGCAACGGTGAAAAGGCAACGATGGGCCATGATTCCCTCCAGTTTGGTTTGCGTTCTGATCGATTGAATCAGGAGGAGCAACCGCCGATCCTTCGACTCCGTTCGCCGCCAACGCGGAAAACCGAGCCAAAGGATGACAGCGTGTTGCTGGAACTTCAACACTAGCGCAGGTCGAGGTCTGCGCTGAGCGGCGTGTTTTCGCTGGAGTCGCCGACACGAATGACAAATTTGCCGGGATCGATGGTCCAGTCGTGCTTCGCTTCGCTCCAGTAGCTGAAGGCGCGGGCATCGAGGTTCAATGAGACGTGCTGTGTCTGGCCGGGATCGAGGCGAACTTTGGCGAAGCCTTTCAGCTCGCGCTCGGGGCGGTCCGTCTTGGCCGACGGATCGGAAACATAAAGTTGCGCGACCTCAGCGCCTGCGGCCCTGCCCGTGTTGGTGACGTCGAAGCTCACAGCAACCGTAGATCCCGAAGCGGCCGATGCGGGAACTTCAAGATGCGCAAAGCTGAAGGTTGTGTAGCTCAACCCGAAGCCGAACGGGAAAAGCGGATGTTTCCCGGTCGTGGTCCAGTAGCGATAGCCCACCATCAGCTTGTCGCCATACTTGATGTGCTCGATAGTGTAGTCAAGCGGCTGCCCGTTGGCGCCGGTGGTGTGCAGCGTGGTGTTGTCGGCCGGGTCGCCGCGGTACCACTTCGCAGAAGGATTGTCCTCCCAGGTGCGATCGAAACTCACAGGAAGCTTGCCCTCAGGGTCGTGCTTGCCGAAGAGGATCTGGGCGACGGCAGTGCCGCCCTCCTGGCCGGAATAATAGGTGTCAAGCAGCACCGGCACCTTGTCCAGCCAGCGCGTGGTGTCGAAGCCCCCGCCGGCGTTGGCCACGACGATGGTATGGGGATTGGCCGCGGCAACCTCGTCGATGAGCGCGTCCTGCCCCCAGGGCAAAGTGAAGGTGCGGTCGTGGCCTTCGCCTTCGAGCCTGTCGTTGAAGCCGATGGCGACAATCGCTACATCCGCCTGCGCGGCAATGCTTTTCTCGGTGGGCGTAATCAGGTCGGCCGCAGCTACCAGGCCGAAGCCCAGGCGCGAGCCGACCGCCAGGGGCATGTAGTCGGCCTGGACGCTGATGACCTGGCCGGCCGCAAGTTCCAGCGAAGCCGTTTGTGGCAACTGGCCTTCGGCATGAACCTGCTCGAGAAGTTGCTTGCCGTCTACCGTCAGTTTGTAGGCGTCTGCGCCGCCGGCCGCGGCCACCAGCAGATACTTCCCGGCCTGATCGGCTTTGTATGAAGCCGTGTAGCGAATGGTCCGCGGCGTGGGATCCATCGGTCCCCACTGATCGGCGCGATAGTCGTTCACGTTGCGGCGCATGCCGCTCTGCGGCGTGCCGGTAAAGTCGGCGCTCGAGAATGTCTCCACCTTCACTCCGCCTTGCCATGGCGTGTTTCTGAAGACTTCCGTGATGTCGGGCAATCCTGCGCTGTAAAGAACGTGGACCTCGGGACCCACGAGATTGCCGATACCGGTCAGCAGGCTTACCGGTTCAAACGGCGTGGCGTGCGAGGAGCCGCCACCGCCGGTGACGGCCGGCCACGCATTTGGCCCGATCACAGCGATGGTCTTCATCTTGCCGGCGTCCAGCGGCAGAAGATGGCCTTCATTCTTGAGAAGCGTGATGCTTTCAAGCGCTTCCTCAAGCGCCAGCGGGCGATCGGCCACCGAGTAGGTGGACTGCGTGGGATCGAATTGCGGGCGCGTGGTGAAGCCGTAACGCAGCTCGGTGCGGAAGATGCGCTGCAGGTGCTCGTCGATGGTGGCTTCTTTCACCTGCCCGCTTTGCACTGCGGGAAGCAGGTTCTTGGCGTTCATGAATTTCGGGCTCGGCATCTCGAGGTCGAGGCCGTTGTTGCAGGCGGCCACACCGTCGTAAGTCGCGTCCCAATCCGACATGAGAATGCCCTCGAATTTCCATTCGCCCTTGAGCACCTTGAGATTGAGAAAGTCGTTCTGCGTCGCGTGCACACCGTTGACCAGGTTGTAGGAATTCATCACGGCATCGGCGTGCCCCCGGGTCACCGCGGCCTCGAATGCCGGCAGATAGATCTCGCGCATGGTGCGCTCGTCCACGTCGGAGCTGGCGTTGTGGCGATTGAACTCCTGGTTGTTGAGCGCGTAGTGCTTGACGGTGGCAATCACGCCCTCCGACTGCACGCCCTCGATAAATGGGACAACCATCGTGGCGTTCAGATAAGGATCCTCAGAAAGGTATTCGAAGTTGCGTCCGGCCAGCGGCGAGCGGGAAATGTTCACGCCTGGCCCGAGCAGGAAGTTCACGCCGCGAGCGCGCGCGTCATGGCCAAGACCCTCGCCGAGTTTGCGCGCGAGATCCGTATCCCACGTGGCGGCCAGCGAAACCCCTGAAGCGTAGGCCGTCGTCGGGCCCCAGGTGCGCACGCCCACCGACGCATCCGACATTTTGAAGCGCGGCAGATCGATGGCCGGCATGGCGCGCGTGAACATGCTGTCCACGCCTCCGAGCAATTCCACTTTCTGCTCGAGCGTCAGTTTTGCCACCATGGCGTGAGCCTGCGCCTCGATGGCGGGCGAATCGGGCGCCGGTGCCTGCGCAGGAGCCACTGAAAGCGCCGGGAGAAAAGCGAGAATAGCCAGAGACGGGCATAGAAAGCGGTTTTTCATCACCGGCCAAGTTAACTCAAAGGGGGCCCGGATGTATAGCGAAGAATGCGCTGATCGTAGAAAACAATCGGTTGTTGGCGATTTCGCGCGCATCGCCGAATCCCGTGTTTTTTTCGAGCCACCGGGGAACTTTTGGCCTCCCGTCAGGCAAGCTTCGGCATCAGTACTCGTAGGAGGCCGGTGGTTCGATGCGCATTCCCCGCGCGTGGGCCGTTCTTTTCGCTGTCTTTGTGCTGATGGCTCCGGCGTGCCCGCGCGCACGGGCACAGGCGGCGCTGCTCTTACAGGACGCCGACGGCATTGCCGAACTTCTCAGTCCGATGGGCCATGAGTCGATATATTTCGCGCGCATTTGCGCCGCCAGTCCCGTCAAGTTGCGCCGCTGCAGGCCCGGCGAGCCGGGGGCGGTGATCGGCCGGTATCACGGCATTGGCGGTGATGACTGGCTGGCCATGCCGGCGATTCCCTACTTTTACTCGGTTGAACATGCCTCCCAGGTTCCCGCACATGTGAATCGCGAAACTGTCGAGGGCCTGCGCCTCGCCTATCACGATGCGCGCCTCGGAATCCTGGGCAAAGTGCGCGAGGGAGGCGCCATTCACCGTGGATGGAATCAACTGGTGGGCGCGGCATACGAGCGCCGCATCTGGGCATTCCGATTTGAGACCACTGAGGCCCAGGACGACGCGTTCATTGCCAGGATGAACGCCGAAAAGAATCGATCGCACTTCAGCATCTTCTTCAGGAATTGCGCCGATTTCTCGCGCAATGTTCTTGATTTCTATTTCCCCCACGCATTCAAGCGCCATTTCGTCCCCGATTTGGGGATCGTCACGCCGCGCCAGATCGCCTACGAGCTGGTGAAGTACGGGCGCAGGCATCCCGAAATTGAATTGACCGTGATGGAGATTCCGCTCATCCCCGGCATGCACGACTCCACCAGGGTGGGCAAGAGCGTCGCGGAGTCGCTGGTCGTCACCGGCTACATCGTCCCCATCGCCGTCTTCAGCCCCTATGCCGCCGGTGTAATCGTTGCCGACACGCTGCTCTGGGGCCGTTATCCGCTCAGTCTTGATCACGCGAAGGTGCTTTCGCCCCAGACCATGGCTGCGCTCGGATCCGGGCCGTCGAAAACAACCGCGCGAAGAACCAAAGCAGGGCATGGGCGAGAAACCCGCGAAGCCACGGCTGTCCTGTCGCCCGTGCGCCTGCAATGAAGGATTGAGCGAGAGCTCTCTGATCCTCTCGACCGGTTTCGCAGTGACTGTACTCGAAGCCGCCAAAGCTACACCGGTTTCACAGTTACCGTATCCCGGAGCCGTAAAAGCTAAGTGGCTTTTTCTCCAAGAAAAAGCCACCCTGACTGAAGCGAAGACCGGCGCAATCAACTGTGAAACCGGTCTCGACCTCCGGGCACAGTAACTGACGCGATGCGACTTGTGACTCGAATCACACGGCTGGGTGCAAAGTGTCACTGCCCCCGTCTGCACCGTAGCGCAGACTCAAAGTCCAATAGCCACTGTGCGCGGCGGTTCGAAAGGGAGACAGCTGTGAGCTTCAGAGACGGTTTGAAGACCATCGTCGTGGCCACCGATCTGGATGGGCAGGCCGAAGGCGCCATCGAATACGCGCGCAAGCTGGCGGCTCGTTTTCAGGCACGAATTGTGCTCGCGCACGGCCTCGACCCGATGGAATTTGCCGCCGTGGATGCCATTCCCGATCAAGTGCTCAGGGGGCTGACAGAGAAAGCGCGCATGGTGCTCGATCAGCTTTCCGCAGACCTGATTCGCGAGGGCATTCACAGCCACAGCGAAGTGAGACAAGGCGCTGTGGCCGAAATGTTGGTCGATGTAGCGCGGCAGTACCAGGCCGGCCTGATCGTGATCGGAACCAAGGGCAGGGAAGGTGCCGGGCCAGTTCTGGTCGGCGCCGTTGCCGAGAGGCTGGTGCGATCGGCGTCGTGTCCCGTGCTGGCCGTAGCGTCAGACTGGAACGCGGGACCGAACCGGCCCACCCCCGGCGGGCCCGTGCTGCTGGCCATGGAACGGAATGAAGCTGCGGCCGCGGCGGCGGCCACTGCTGCCTCGCTGGCGCAGGCCTTCGAGCGGCCGCTCCTCATCTTGCACGTGCGCACCATCGCGGAACAGACGGCCGGTTTGAATCCATGCACCGTGATGGAAGACCAGGGAATCCGGTTTGAGGGCAATCTTCAGGCGCGCTGTCTGGTGAAAGATGGCAACCCGGCTGACGCCATGAGAGAAACCATTGCCGAATATCACCCGTGCATTCTGGTAGCGGGGGTAAAGCGCGCGAGCGGCACACCGGGGCCGCATGGGACAGCATTTGCCTTGCTGTCGGCTTCGCGCGTGCCGGTTCTTTGTGTTCCGCCTGAATTGGCAGACACCGGCAAGCACGAGGAGCTCGAACCGGCTGCTGCAGCGGTTCCATTTTCGAGGCAGCAGTAACAACCGGCAGCCGGAGCCCGGCAAGGGGCAGAGGCGACCGGGCGGACAGACAATAACCAGCGCCGCGCGCCGGACTGTACGCACATTCAAATCCGCGAAGAAGCTGAGTTGACGGATGGGGCCGCGTAAGAAAGAGGACGTGGGGCTGAGGTACGCAAACCCCCACCATCCGGCAACGCGGAACGAGGGTAGCCCGAAGCACAGTAACCTTAAGCTGCGCCAATGAACCCGATGCAAGAGAGAAAGATGGCAGATCTGACCATCCAACCTGGGTCGCGACTCGAGCGATTGGCTGCCGTAGCGGCGCATCCGCTGGCCGAGTTGCTCGACTGCCCTCAGGATGCCGGCAGCGTGCTGGCAGGCGCGTCGCAGACAATCGACTTCGCTGCCGGGCAAGTGGTCTTTCGCCAGGACGGCGCCTCGAAGGGGCTGTATGTCGTGGTGTCGGGCGAATTCGCACGCAAGACAGAGCGGCTCCGGATGCGCATGACGCTGGGTACGGCGCGGCCCGGAGATTTGCTCGAACTGGCGGCTGCGCTCGGTGACGAGCACCATACCTACACGCTGTGCGCAGTCACTGCCGGATCCGTCTTGTTGCTGCCCATTGAAGCTCTGCACCGCGCATTCCAGAGCTACCCTCCCTTGCGCATGCGTCTGCTCGAAGAACTCGCGCGCGAGGTTTCACGCGCCTATATCACCTGCAGCCTGAGCCGGGTGGTGCCGGCTCGCCGCCATCCCCGAGCTCTCTAATGCTTCCCGGCGAAGCAATCCAGAGCTGGGCCCCGGTCGTGTCACTCCCGGAATCTGAGCAAACGAGGCAGCATTCAGGCACCGGGGGGAATTCAGCGGCAGAATGTCTTCTCGCCGCTTTAGACCTAAGTCACTCATCATGATCATGTTGGGGCCGGGCAGGCCGCTGAGAACTCGCGTGCGCTTGCGCGATCGAGTGATCTTAATCACATTGTCCGGCCAAGCAGCCGAGTAAAGTGATGGATGCGCAAGTCCTCAACCTTGCAGGTGACGGTCAAGCGCGAAAGAGCAGGCAATCGGAGAGGGCCATCAGTAATGACTCTGGCCTGCGTGCTTGGCGCGGTCTGATCCGGGCAAGCAAGGAATTGCGCTATACTTTGGCTAATATCAGCCACAACGGGACAGGTATGGCTTCGCTCCATTCCCATCACGCTCCGGAAGATTGTTTGAATTGCGAGCATCGGCATCTGCGGATGTTCTGCAATCTCACCCCGGAGGCCCTGTCGGACTACGACCAGATCGGAATCATGATGAGCCATGCCCGCGGAGCCAAGCTCTTCTCGGAGGGCGATCCGGCGCGCAATGTCTTTGTGATCTGTTTCGGGCAGGTCAAGATATCCTCCACCTCCCGCGACGGCAAAACCATGATCTTGAAGATTGCCGGTCCGGGTGACGTGATGGGTCTCAGCGCGGTCCTGGCCAACGTTCCGCATGAAGTGACCGCCGAGGCCATTGAGCCCTGTCAAGTAAAGACAGTGCGTAAGCAGGAGTTCATCGAGTTCCTGGGCCGGCACGGGATCGCGTCAATGCACGCCGCGCAGTCGCTCTCGGGCGAGTATCTGACCGTGTTTCACGACGCCAAGCGGCTGGCGCTTTCCGGTTCCGCCGCAGGACGGCTGGCGCGCCTGCTCCTCGACTGGGGCCGTGCGGCAGCCAACGGACGGCCGGATCTGAAATTTACCATGGCCCTCACCCATGAAGAGATCGCGAACATGGCGGGAACCTCGCGCGAAACGGTGACGCGTCTGCTCAATCAATTCCGCCGCGATCAATGGATCACCATCAAGGGCACCAGCCTGACCATCGTCAAGCCGGAACAACTGGAACGGCTGACAGCGTAGGCCTTTACCTCCTCCGCCGCCTCGTAAGCCTCAGCAAGCGGAATCGTATCGCGTCCCATTTGATAGCTTGAATCCATGCCTTCATCCTTCGCCCCCAAAGAAGAAAACTTACTCGATCTCGAATCGCTCGTTGCCGACGTCGTCGCGCTGGCCATCAAGGCCGGCGCCAGCGACGCCGAGGCCGTGGCGCGCGAGGGCGACGAGTTCAGCGTCAACGTGCGCATGGGTCAGGTGGAGACACTCAAAGAGTCGGGTTCCCGCGGGCTAGGGCTGCGCATCTTCCTCGGCAAGCGAACCGGCTCGGCCTCGACCAGCGATTTGACCGCGGAAGGAATTCGCCGGCTGGTCGACGGAGCCATGGCGCTGGCGAACGTCACTGAGGAAGATCCTTTCACCGGGCTTGCCGAGGCGAACGAGTTTGGCGCGGCCCCGGGCGACTTGCATCTCTTCTACGACGATGTGTATTCGCTCAGCGGGCCGGAGCGGATCGAATGGGCTAGGCGCGCCGAAGCCGCGGCCATGGCCGCGGACGCGCGCATCACCAACTCGGATGGCGGCAGCTTCGACGCGACAACTGGGCGCAAGGCCCTGGCCAATTCACGCGGCTTCACTGGCAGCTACCGCACCAGCTATGCAGGCGTCGCCGCCGCCCCCCTGGCGAAAGATGTCAACGGCCAGATGCAGCGCGACGGCTGGTGGTCGAGCGCGCGCTGTTTCGCGCACCTCGAGAGCCCTGAAGCTGTGGGCGCTGAGGCGGCTCGGCGCACCGTGCGCAGGCTGGGCGCGCGGCGCGTGCCCACGCAGCGGGTTCCCATTATGTTTGCGCCGGAGACGGCGCGCACGCTGATCGGTGCGATCTTTGAAGCGGCCTCGGGAGACGCCATCTGGCGCGGCGCCTCGTTTCTCGCCGGCAAGCTGGGCCAAACCATCGCGGCCGCCGGCTTAACCATTGTCGACGACAATACGATGTTGCTGCCGACAGGCGCTGGCGGGTTCGGCAGTTCCCCCTTCGACGATGAAGGATTGCCTTCCCTGCGCACCGTCGTGGTTGCAAGCGGCGTGCTGCGCAATTACCTGTTGAACACCTACACCGCTCGCAAGCTGAACATGAAGTCCACGCACAACGCCGCGCGCGGCCTCGCCGGATCTCCGGGAACCGGCTGCGGCAATCTGTATCTCGAGCCCGGCACACTCACGCCCGGCGAGATTCTCGGCGATGTCAAGGCCGGATTGTATGTAACCAGCCTGATGGGGTTCGGGACGAATCTTGTCACCGGCGATTACTCGCGCGGCGCAACCGGTTTGTGGATCGAAAACGGCCAACTGACCCACGCAGTGGAAGAGGTGACCATCGCCGGGAACCTGGGTGACATGCTCCGCAATGTAACGGCCGTCGGCAACGACCTGGTATTCCGCACTGCAATCGCTTCGCCAACCCTGCGCATCGACGGGATGACCATCGCCGGAGCGTAAGCAGCCGGCGCCGTGCCAACCTCTTCACGGGAAGCAAAATCGGTTCTATTGCGTTTTGCCGGCCGGCGCTGCCTTGCCTATGTCTTTGCCATACGTGGGGTAAGGCGCGGGCTCCGTGCTCGTCGGCATTGCCGCGAGCGTCTTCAACTCGGCCTGAACCTTTTGCCACGCCCGCGGATCCTTCTTTGTGACGATGGGCGCGTTGGAATCGGAGTAATAGGCCTGCACGTCTTCCTTGATCCCCGGCGGAATCGGCCGCGCGGGATTGCTCGTCAAATGTTCAAGCAGCTTGGCGTATGTGATGTCGGTCAAAGGATAGCCGCCGGGCTTGACCGGCAATCCGGTGTCAAGATCGCGATTGACGAGCGGATGACGCGGGTCCTCGGCTTGATTGGCGACAGGCGCAACCGTGACGCCCGCAGGCGGAGAACGGCGGTCTGCCACCGGCGTGAAGCGATATAGGCGGTCGCGAATCATCGAGGTGGATGAGACGACGCTATGCATGTAATCTGCTTCAGCCGCCGCCGTCGGGCCCTTGATCGCGGTCATTGAGAGCGCCCCGAACTTGGGCAAAATGACGATGAGGACGGCGAGAAAGTGGGTTTCGAATCCGGCCCTGCGGTGATAGGCCGCCCAATTGTTTTCCACTGCGACGGCGGCAGCTTCTTTCTCGATGGCTTCAGCATCGGGCGTGCCGGGGTCCGCCACTTCATGGTTATGGTGCAGAAGCGTCAGCGCGTATGCGGTGTGCGGTATCAGCGATCGCGTCGCGAAACGATAGGTCTTCACGTTGAAAGTGTGGCCACGCCCGGTGAAGTCCTCGGTGATGCCGTAGGTCTCGTAAAAGGCCAGAGCGAGTTGATGCACCGGGACATTCAGGCCAATCCGGCGGAGGTATGGCAGCGGAGCGAGGCGATGGTGCGCAATCTGATCGATGTCGAAGGCAAACTCGGTCCGCACGTGTTGATGCTCGCCTTCGGCGTAGTTCACTGAGTCGCCGTATCGAGCCGCGAGTTTGGGAAACTGAAGCGCAACTGCCCGGTTGGTGGCCTCGGAGTGGCCCAGCGAGTCTCCCACGTAATGCGTGAGCGCGCCCACGGCGAATGCGAGTTCATTCGCGTTGTGCGCGTTGCGAAAAAGCGCGAGCACGAAGTCGCCGGTGCGAACATAATGCGTGAGGTCCGAGAAAAATTCGTCGCCGAAGGGATAGTAGCCGATATCCTGAATGGCGCAGCCGCCGTACGCATAGGAGCGCGCGACATCGAGCTGAGCCGGCGTGAGGTTGGGATACTTGCTCTGGAGAAGCGGAACGATGGCGTCCTGCCACGTCAGGTCCACGAGCTCCTCATGAGTGAGCAGAGAGTAGGCGGGCGCGCGCTGAGGCCGCACCGCGAGCAGAGACAAAAGAATCGCGAAATACCGGACGCGTTTGAGGAACATCGCAAAAACTGCGCACCGCTTCACAGGATGCTGAAACTCAAATCTAAAACTTGCGAAAGGCGGGATGAAAATCCCAACGCCGCGCACCGGCGCAACCGCGCTCGGGGAACCCGCAAAAGTTATCTCAATATACGCGCCCATCGTCGCGAATTGCAAAGGGCCGTCGCGAGTCGCGGCGAGAGGGCCGCAGGTTCGTGACCGTTACGCCGCCGAGCCGGCCGTGCGCAGGGTGATGACTGAGATTTCCGGCGGACAATCGAAGCGAAAGGGAAGGCCCACAGTGCCGATGCCGCGATTCACATAAAGCTGCATCGTGCCCAGGCGAAACCAGCCCTGGACATACTTCTTGCCCATGTCAGGCAGGGCCAGCGGACCGATAAGCGGCAGGCAAATCTGGCCGCCATGCGTGTGTCCGCTCAGCATCAGCGCCACGGCCCGGCCCACCGGCTGAGCCAGCAGATTGTCCGCGTAGTCGGGCCCGTGACAGAGAAGGATGACCGGCTCGTTAGGCAGGTTGCGAATCGAGGCGGGGATTGCCGCGTCGGGATCGGGCTGGCCTTCGAGAGGATCTTCGACAGCCGCGAGCCAGAACCGGCCACCGCCGCGCGCGATGGGCACGTAGCTGTTGTTCACCACCGTGATGCCGCCGTCCGTCAGCGCCGCAATGACCTTCTTCTTGCCCACGAGAATGTCGTGATTCCCCAGACACGCGTAACGCAATGGGCATTTGAGCTGGCTGAGAATCCTCCCGCATTGCCGCGCAGCATCCTTGAAGATTCTTTTCGTAATCGGCGACATGGTGACGAAATCGCCGGTGAGCAGAACAATGTCGGGCGCCAGGCGATTGATGCGAGCGACAGCATCCTCCAGGAAGGCAGGCTCCGTGAATTCGTCGAGATGGATGTCGCTAAGCTGAGCCACGCGAAAGCCATCAAACGCAGCGTGAAGACCGGGAATGACGATGTCGCGGTGTGAAATCTCAATCCAGTGGCGCTCGATCTCTCCGGAATAGATTGCTGCGCCCGCGACCACGCACGCCCCGGCGGTCAGAAAGCGACGCCGCGTGGTCAGATGCTTTTGGGGGAAGCCAAACACCGTCACCTTTCATGGTATCGGACTTGAACGGGCGATTTAAGGCCGGAAGCCGCGATCGCTCATTTTGTCCGCATTCATTTGTCCGGGTTCTTTGCGGTTTTAGTCTTTTGCTGCCATCCCGGCAAAGTATTCGGCGACTTCGTTCCAGTTGTCGACACGGATAAAACCGGTGGCCGACAGATTGTGCGGCGCGGTGTAGAGCAGGCCCTGGCCTTCGAAGCGGAGCAGATTTTTCGGCTGGTCGTCGATGAGGTAATCGGCGCGCAGTATGCTCTTGTTGCCGCAGAAGACGTAATGCGTGGGCGGGATAAAGGGAAAGTGGCGCTGCAGCCAGCGGTATTTGGGCCCGAGCGAGTTAGGCACAGCCATGGCCTGCGTGGCAATAAAGATTTCAAATCGCGCTGAAAGATCCTTCAGCACAGGTTGCGCATCGGGCATGAGGGGCAGGTCTTCAAAAAAATCTTCAGCGTCAAGAAAAGCGCGCAGCTGCGCCTGGCGGTCGAGCGGCGCGATCTCCCAAAGGCCCTTGCCGGCCAGATCCTCCGCCGTAACCGCTTCGTCGAAGGTCTGGTTGTAGCGGCGGATATGCTCGGAGAGCGTGTCGGCCATGACTTCATCCATATCGACACAGATGCGCTGCACGCACTGCTCCCCGCGTCCGGAAAAATTGACTCTTTCCGGCAATCAAGAGTCCAACAAAAAATGGTAGCAGCGATGGCTTGAATCGCTCCAGAACCATGCCGGCCGCACTATGATTGGTTCTCCGGGGCTGCGGGGAGCTGCGGAAGTTTCAAAGCGAAAATCCGATTGTTGCCCTATCGACAGGTACGCCGCGTGCGAAAATCTTTCGCCCTTGTTTTGATTTGTTCGCATCTTGTTGCCCTCCCCGCCTTGCTGAGCCGGGCGCAAACTGCTCCCCAACCCGCACCGCCGGCGGATACGGGGATCAGGCGGTTCGAAATCGGCGGCACGGTTGCCGATATCCGCACCGGATGCATCGGCCAACCGGATTGCTGGCTTCCCTCATTCAGCGTGGGGACGGGCGCTACGCTCAACCTGAATCGCCGTTTCGCGATTGACACCAATGTCAACGTGACGACCAGCGCCGGCAGTGGAGAAACGAATATCTCGGGTGGCCGTGAAGTTGAGGTTCTATCCGGGCTCCGCGCCGAAATCAGGGCCAGACACTACGGCTATTTTGTTAAAGCCCAGCCGGGCTTCCTCTACTGGAACAAGGTGATCACTCAGGTAATCGATCCAACGCCGACTACATTCTCGTTTTTGTACGGAGGGCGCACTCGTTTTGTCAGCGATGTGGGCGGAGGGCTCGAATACTCGCCTTTTGCGCGCATTCACCTTCGCGCCGAGATCGCAGACCTGGTCATGCGCCTCTCCAATACTTCCTGGTACAACAATCTGCAGCCAACGGCCGGCGTTTACTTAGGACTGGGTAAGCCGATTGCGTGGACGCCTCCGGCTTACAATGCGAAGTCGGCGCATCCGTTTTTTGGCGCCGCCAATCTTGTGTTGATCACGGGAAGCGTGCTGGCCATGACGGCAGACGGGATCACCACTCAGCGCTTCCTCGCCCAGGGCATGAGAGAGGGCGATCCCATTGCCAGGCCGCTGGTGAAATATGGATGGAGCGGGCAGATCACCATTGAAGGCCTCGAAACCGGGGGAGAGATTCTTTGCATGTATGGCCTGCACCGCATCGGCCACCACTGGATCGAACGGGCTATCCCGGTGGGCGCGGCAATTGCGCACGGGGTGTTTGCCTACGGAAATACCAAGGCGCATGGTCCTCCGCCGTCAACCCTGCCATGACGCATCGTCGGCGATTGAAAATGCCTCGCCCCATCACAGCCCGAAAGGCCAGACAGTTGCGCGGCTGCCTGGCTGCGCACCGTTTCCTGCGCCGTCTTGCGCAAGCTATCCTCTCGCGTAGCGCGATCTGCGTCGCGCGCGCCGCCAGACGATACCGGCGACGAGCAGCAGCAGCGCGGCAGCGAGATACGGCAGGTTTGCGCCAACCAGGAGCGCAGCGCAGAAAATCAGCACGTGGCGGCGCGCCCGAGAGGCTGAGGCCGGCGGAATCACCACGGTTGCGCCCCAATTCATCTGCTCCAGCCGCGCCAGATACCCGCGGCGTACGCAACCTTCGAGGTTATACACGCCGATATGATGCGCAAAGTGGCTGGCGACGATCAGGTCGCTGGAGAACTCCTCCCAATCGAGCGGACCGAAGCCGGATCCGGCCGGGGTGAGACCGTCGGTGACGCCGACAATGATGCCCTGCGAGTAGGGACCGAGATCCGCGATGATCGCCGAACCCACCGGACGCGCGAAACTCGTATAGATCATCACGTCGTTTTCGTTTCCCGCTACCTCAACCGTGCCCAGCAGCCGGTCGAGAAGCGCGGTGTGAAGTTTGCGCTCGAGCGGAGCGTACGGCATGGTATAGGTTTCCACCGGATACCCCTGCGCCTGCATCTGCCTGATCAGCGCCGAATATGCCTCCTGCGCGCGCGCGATGCGCTTGCCGTCGAAGCTGTTGCTGAGAAGAGTTGTAAACAGGCGCCAGGGATGCTTTCTGAGCGCCGCAAGCTCGCTGAAATTGGGCTCGATGTCCAGGCCGACCGCCGTCCAGCTCAGGCCGTTCTCCCGGGTCCAGTTTTCGAAGGCGGCGATCTGCGCTGGAGCTTCGGCCACATCGTCGGCGTTAAAGTAGGGCCCGTCTTTCGTCTGCAGAGTCACCCCCGCGATGACAGGAATCTGCTGCTGATTGAGGAAGCGCACCACCTGCGCCCGTTGCGGCGAGAAATCGGCGACGGCAAGACCCACCTGGGCGTGAAGTTCCTTGAGCGCGGCCACCACATCGTGATCCGCGAACAGCGCCTGCATGGGCGCAATTCCCCGGTCGCAGCAGGCGAACGCAAGCTGCGGCGGCGTGCCCGATCCGCGGATTTGAATCCCGGCCGGCTGGCCCGCGGCATACGCCGAACCAAGAAGCATGGCCCAGAAACACCCGATCAGCGCGATGGAGACCATGAAACTGCGGTCCGGCAAGGCTCGCGGAGCGGACCCCATGAGAGGTTCTAGGCTTCGGCCCGGCGTGGTTTGCGTACGGCGCGGCCGGCGCCGGGCGCGGCCTCGGGCTGCGGCGCTTTGGGCAAAGGTTGCATGGCGGGATCAAAATAGAGCAAGCGGCTGCAGCTGTCGCAGGTGAGCAGCTCGCCCTCGCGAAGCTGATTCCAGGTTTGCGGGCGCACGCCCATGCGGCATCCGGTGCATTGCTGATTCTCAGCGCGGGCCACGGCGGTGCCGCGCGCGCCGGCAATTCGATCAAAGCGCGCCAGCCAGTCGGACTCGATGGCTGAACGGACGGCAGTCCGGGCTGCATCGAGCGTCGCCGCTTCGCCTTCGATTTGTTCCCTGCGAGCCGCACTCTCCGAACGAATGGATTCAAGCGCCTCCGCCAGCAGCTCGACTTCTTTGCGCGCCTGGGCAAGCGCAGTCTCCTGCGTTTCCGTGCGCTCCAGGCTTTTGTATTCCTCGTTTTCCAGGCGGTCCGCCTCTGCAGTGGCGAACTGAATCTCGTGCTCGATCGCTGCCGCCTGTTCCGGCGTCTTCACCGAGTCAAGCTGCGAGCGGAAGCGCGTCGCTTGCTGGCGGTGAGAGGCGATCTCGCGCTCCAGGCGGCCGCGAAGCGCGTCTTCACGGCTCAGACCGGCAGAGTATTCCGCCGACTTGCGCTCCGCCACGGCCAGAGCGGCTTCGGCTTTCGCCGCTTCTGCCGGCAATGCGCGCGCCTCCTGCGAAAGCCGGGCGCGGTCCAGTTCGATGGATTGCAACTTTACGAGTTTCTCGATTAGCTCTTGCATCGGTGAGTCGAGTCTAAGCCATCAGTAAGACCATGAACAAGCGAGCCAGGGGACGAGGGACGGTCGGATCCGGCCTCAAAGCGCATCCAACCGGGCATCGCTCCGGAAAGCCGGCCAGGGCGCAGTTCTGCAAGAATGGGAATTGGAAGAGGTTGAAGTGACACGGAACGGAAGAAAAAGCCGCCGCAGACATCTGTGGCTGATATGGGTCGGCGGCGCGTTGGTCCTGATTCTTGTTGCGCTGCTGGTGGTGGTGGCTGTCACGCTGCACCACGCAGAACCGATGCTCCGCGCCGTGATTGTCGAGAGATTGCAGGATCGCTTTCACGCGCGCGTCGAGCTCGACAGCTTTCACGTCTCCCTCATGGGCGGGCTGCGAGCCGAGGGAAAGGGACTGCGCATCTGGCCGCCGGCGCAAGTGGAAGGGGTTACCGTGCCGGGCAGGAACGCCCGGGAGTCGGGTCCGCCGTTGATCCAACTCGACGATTTCCGATTTCGCGCTCCGCTTGCATACAATCCCGGCAAGCCGATCAGAATCTCCGTGGTGCGACTGACCGGGTTAACCATCGACATCCCTCCCAAGAGTCACTTCGCGCACGTCGACGCCGCGGCCGCAGCAAACGAGAGCCCCGAAAAGGGACCTGCGGGCAGCGGATTGCTGCACTTCGAGATCGACTCAATCATTTGCCAGAATGCCCGCGTGACTCTCGAGACCAGCAAGCCCGGCAAGTTGTCCCTCGAGTTTGCCATCGACCACTTCGAGATGAAGGACCTCAGCGCCCACGCGCAGGCCCACTTCGACGCCGTGCTTACCAATCCCAAGCCGGCAGGCACCATCAAGACCTCCGGCACCGCCGGACCCTGGGATGTGGAAGATCCCGGCGAAACACCGATGGCAGGGACTTACCAGTTTGAACATGCCGACCTCGGTGTTTTCAAAGGCATCGCGGGGATTCTCGAATCCAGCGGCAAGTACCAGGGCGCGCTGCGCAACCTGGTGGTCGACGGCACGACCAGCACACCCGATTTCAGGCTGACCGGCTTTGGAACAGCCATGCCTCTGACCACCACCTTCCACGCCACGGTGGATGGCACCAACGGAGACACCTGGCTGCAGCCTGTGAATGCAGTGTTGGGGCAATCGCATTTCACCTGCGAGGGAGAAGTGATCCGGTCGCAGGCGATGAAATTACCAGATGGAACTGCAAGGCCCGCCGGCCACGACATCCTGCTGAAAGTGAACATTCCCAACGGCAATATGGGCGATTTTCTGAGGTTGACGAGCAAAACCGGAACGCCGCTGTTAACCGGCAATCTGACGTTGAAATCGACGGTCGATATTCCGCCCGGCACACAACCGGTGCACGAGCGCATCAGGCTGGCCGGGAGTTTTTCTTTGGACGACGTTCAATTCACCAGCGAGAAGATTGAGAAGGATATTGAGCAGTTGAGCCTGCGCGGGCAGGGCGACGCCAAAGGTGCCAAACAAGCCGGGCAGGAGGGCGAAATGGATGTTCGCTCCACGATGCAAAGCGACTTTACCATGGCCGGCGGAGTCGTGAGCCTGCCCAATCTGAAGTACACCGTGCCGGGAGCCGAGATCGATCTGGCGGGCAAGTACGGCATCGAAGGCAGCACGCTGGATTTTGCCGGAACCGCCAAAATGCAGGCCACGGTCTCCCAGATGGTCGGCGGCTGGAAAGGACTTCTTCTCAAGCCCGCCGATCGCATCTTTAAGAAAGACGGCGCAGGAACCGAGCTCGACATTCACGTCGACGGAACCCGCGAGGATCCGAAGTTCGGCGTCGATCTGCATGGCAACAAACACACCCATCCGGCCATCCCCGGGCAGCCGGAACCATAGGCCGGGAGGAATCAGCTTTGCCACGATCAACAAACCCGCCGGCAGATCTAACCCGTTTGAGGGATGTTGAAACAGGACATTTTCGAGCTATCTATCCTCAATCGACATACGCCCGAAACGCGTGTTTCCCAGCTCTCGAGGTCTCTGCCGGCGAGTCTGCCGTCTAACTGAATAGTCACGCATCACGCTGAAAGCTGCCGAATCATCGAGCCTGTTCGGCTTCGCCATGGGGGTCGGTCTGACCGAAGCACAATCCCAATTTCACCGCGCGTCGCCGTCGGCGCGCCAGAGGCCCGCCAGCGCATTTCTCCGCGCGTTCATAGCCCTTTTATTGGTTGCCGGCTGCGCAGCCGTTCCGGCAGGCGCGCAGCAGAGTGCCCCGGCCGCGCCGCCGCCTCCAACTAACTCGGCAAGCATCCACGGCACAGTTACCAGCACGGATGGGTCGGTCTACCAGGGCGCTCGCGTCGAATTGCGGTTGAGCGCGGAGGAAGTCCCGGCCTCGATAGAGGAGCAAACCGATAGCAACGGAGCATTCAGCTTCACCAACCTGCCGGCCGGGACATTCAAACTGACTATCACCTCGGCCGGATTCGAGCCACAGGAGATCAGCGGGGTTCTGGCGCCGGGGCAGGATTTTGACACGCATACGATCGTCCTTCCCATGGCGAGCGCTTCGAGCGAGGTCCTCGTCTCCGGCGGATCGCAGGTGGAAATTGCCCAGGCGCAATTGAATATCGAGGAAAAACAGCGCGTGCTGGGGGTGCTCCCGAACTACTACGTCAGCTATGACCACAATGCCGTTCCGCTCACCGCCAGGCAAAAGTTTCAGCTTGCGTGGAAGACCGAAATCGATCCCGTCACCTGGGTGATTACGGGGGGCCTGGCGGGCTACGAACAGGCCCAGAACACATTTGCCGGATACGGCCAGGGGGCGGCGGGCTACGGAAAACGCTTTGGCGCGAACTATGCCGACGGATTCATCGGCACCATGCTGGGCGGCGCAATTCTCACGTCCTGGTTCAAGCAGGATCCCCGGTACTTTTACAAGGGAACCGGGAGCATCGCGTCGCGCGCCGGATACGCCATCGCCAACGCGGTCATCTGCAAGGGCGATAACGGTCACTGGCAGCCGGCCTACGCCGCCATTCTCGGCGGCCTGGCGGCCGGCGGCATCTCCAACCTTTACTACCCGGCGAGCGACCGCAGCGGGGCAGCCCTCAGCTTTGAGAATGCAGGCATCGGCACCGCCGAGGGCGCATTGCAGAATCTCATCCAGGAGTTCATCGTGCGCAAGTTCACGCCCAGGCTGCCGCACCTCGCTGCCGGGGGCACCCCCTAGCCGGCCATCAGCGCGCCAGCGATTTGACCAGGCGATTCATCTCTGCTTCCTGGCTCTCGATCGACTCCACCAGCTTGAATTGCGTCCGGCAGCGGTCAAGGTTGTGCCCTTCGCGGTGCACCTTGAAGTAGGTATCGCCGGAAAGATAGTCCGCGAGAAAGCGAATTCCAACCTCAAATGTGATCAGCTTGCCTGAAAAGGCCAGGGATTCTTTCTCGCTCTCGGTCAGGAATTCGCTTCCTGCCGACAAGTAGCCGCGCACCAGCGCTTCAAACAGGTGAAATTGCATGCCCACTTTCGCCAGGTCCCGTTCGTCCTCGGCCGACGGGCTGGTGGTGGTGCGCACCATGTCGCCGAAGTCGTAAGGCGCCAGGCCCGGCATCACGGTATCCAGATCGATGATGCAGATGCCTTCGCCGGTCACCTCGTCGAAGAGAACGTTGTTCAGCTTCGTGTCGTTGTGCGTGATGCGCTCAGGAAGATTCGCGCCAAGCAGAATGCCGGTCATGGATTCGCGCGCCAGGGCAAACTCGATCTCGGGCCCGGCGAGCGCGGCGCGATTGCATGGGTCGGCTTCGATGGCCCGGCGCAGGGCGTTGAAGCGCTTCGGCGTGTGATGGAAGTCTGAAATGGTCTCTCGCAGGCGCGGCGGAGGCAGGCTCGCAAGCTGATGCTGGAAGCGGCCGAAGGCGCGCGCCGCTTCATAAGCAAGCTGTGGGGACTCCGCAGTTTCCGCGCTCCGCGTGCCTTCGACAAAGCGAAACGCCCGCCAGCTTTCTCCCTGCCGGTCGACATGCCGGTTGCGGCCATCGTGCGTGGGAATCAGCATGGGCGCGTGCCGGTCGCGATCTGGGTCGTCTGCCATCTGCGCGGCCAGATGCAATGTCACTCGCTCGATATTCTCCATCACCGCGCCCGGATCGCGGAAAACGTGACGATTGATGCGTTGCAGAATGTAACGCACTGGCGCATCGCCGGAACGGCAAACCACCCGATAGGTGTCGTTGATGTGGCCGTTGCCGTAGGGCGCGAAGCTGGTGGCCTCACCCTGAAGCCGGAATTCACGGGCGATGGCAAGAACGTCGAGCGGCGTGCTCATGACCAGAGTTTTTCAGGATACACGCCCGCCGCGATCAGCGCGCGGACACTTTCGATGACGCGCGGGCGGTCCTCGCGGTAGGTCACCCCGAACCACGAATCGTTCGTGCGCAATACCTTCACGCGCGCTTCGCCGTCGCGCACCAGGTCCCCGACGGTCGTCGGAATCAGGCACTCGGCTTTCAGGTCGGAACCACTGCGCTTGAGAAAAACCTCGAAGCGCTCCCGCAATTGATCAAAGACACGCGGCAGAAACGCCCACATGTTCATCGAAACCGGCTCATCGCCTGACAACTTGGTCACGTTGCCATCCGCGTCGGTGTTGCGCGCGCCGCTGCCGTCGCGCTCAATCTTGGTCAGCTCGATGATGTTCTGCAGCGTGTCGTCCCCTGAGACGCGGCAAACGCCGCGCGCCACGGTGCCAAAATCAGAGAGCGTGTTGCGCAGTGTAAAGCCGACCATGGCGTAGTCGGTCGACCCTGACGTAAGATGGCTCGCCAGCTCGCCGTAGCCCTGCGCTCCGTAGAAATCGTCGGCGTTGATCGCGGCAAATGGCTCATGAATCGCGCCGGCGGCCGCCAGGATCGCATGCGTGGTGCCCCACGGCTTGGTGCGGCCCTCGGGGACTGAGAATTCTGACGGAATGCCCTCCAGCGACTGGAACACATATTCGACGGCCAGGCGCTTTTCAAAACGCGAGCCCACAGTTTCGCGAAAAGCGTCTTCAATGTCTTTGCGAATCACAAAGACCAGTTTGCCAAAGCCGGCGCGCATGGCGTCGAACACCGAGTAATCGATGATGGTTTCGCCGCCCGGACCGACAGGGTCAATCTGCTTCAGGCCGCCATAGCGGCTGCCCATGCCGGCTGCCAGAACAAGAAGCGTGGGAGAGAGGTTGGATGCCATAAGTTGACTGATCCCTGTGGGTGCGTGGATTCATTGGAATGGTATAACAGCCGGCTCGCGGCGGCAGTGTGGACGAATACATGGGCAGACGTTCGGCTCGCGGCCGCGCATCGCACTGTGGGTAGGACGCTGGTCTGGTAGAGTGGGTTGCCATGAGTAAATTGAGCGCTCAGCGATTGATCTGCTTCGCTGCCGTCCTGGCGGCTCTGATCTTGTGCGGAGCCGCGCTCGTGTCGCAAGCGCAGCCGCCGGCCGGGCAAAGCGCATCGGGTCAGGCGCAGAACCCGCCGGTAGCACCCGATTGGGCGCAGCCGGGCTCGGCCACGCACACCCAGGTGGCCCCGCCGGCCGGCTTTCACCGGCCCAGCCGTAACTTCGATGCGCCGATCGGGATCTTTGAGGGCCAGTCGGATATCGGAGCCGCGCTGGTGCCGGGCAGCGCAAGCTACAACGCCGCGACCGGGCAGTACACGATCAACTCCGCCGGGTACAACATTTGGTATACCCGCGATGAGTTCCGCTACTTGTGGAAGCGCATGTCGGGAGACGTGTCGCTGGCAGCGGATATAAGTTTTCCCGACGCCAAGGGCTACGGCGACCGCAAAGCCGTGCTCATGATCCGGCAGAGCCTCGACGATGACGCCAGGGCGGCCATGGTGGCGCTGCATGGAGCGGGCATGGTTCACCTGGCCTGGCGGCCGGAGCGCGATGTGCACGTCTACGACATGGAATTTCGCATGGGCGGACGCGGACGGCCCGGCGGCGCAAATCCCGACAGCCTGGTGACCATTACTCCCCAGCGCATTGGCATCGAGAAGCGCGGCGACGAGTTTTCAATCTGGGTCTCGCTCGACGGCGAACCCATGCACCAGTTCGGGCCGCCAATCAAGCTCCACTTCGACCAGCCGTTCTATGTCGGCATCGGTTTCTGCTCTCACCTGCCCACCACAGTGGATACAGCGGTGCTGAGCAACGTGGTGCTGGAGAATCAGGCGGGACGAGTGAAGTAGACTTTTGCTGCCGGAAGGCGATGAGCACATATGGCATACGTACTTGCGCTGGACCAGGGGACAACCAGTTCGCGGGCCATCTTGTTCGACCAAGCCGGCGCCATCTGCGCAGTGGCGCAGAAGGAGTTCCAGCAGTTCTACCCGCAGGCCGGATGGGTGGAACACGATCCCAACGAGATCCTCACCAGCCAGCTTTCCTGTTCTGTCGAAGCGCTGAGCAAGGCAGGCGCCTCGCCGCAAAACATCGCCGCCATCGGCATCACCAACCAGCGCGAAACCGTCATTGTGTGGGACCGCGCCACGGGCCAGCCGGTTCATCCGGCGATCGTCTGGCAGGACCGGCGCACCGCGGCCCTGTGCCAGGCTTTGCAGGAGAGCGGCGCCGGTGAAAGCATTTCCGCGAAGACCGGGCTCGTCATCGATCCGTATTTTTCTGCCACCAAGCTCAAGTGGATCCTGGACAACGTCAGCGGCGCGCGCGCGCGGGCCGAGCGCGGCGAGCTTGCCTTTGGCACCGTCGACAGCTGGCTGGTTTGGCACCTGACCGCCGGGCAAAAGCACGTGACCGACGTGACCAACGCGTCGCGCACCCTGCTCTTCAACGCTGTCAAAGGCGAGTGGGACCCGGATCTGCTCAAGCTGTTCGGCGTGCCCGAGAGCATGTTGCCTGAAGTCGTGTGGTCAAGCCAGCGCGTGGGCGAGGTGACGGCCGCGCAGACCACGCTTGCCGGCGCGGCCATCGCAGGCATTGCCGGCGACCAGCAGGCGGCGCTCTTCGGGCAACTCTGCTGGAGCGCGGGCCAGGCCAAGAACACCTATGGAACCGGCTGCTTTCTGCTCGAGAACATCGGCACGGAGTTCACGCGCTCAAAGCACAAGCTGATCACCACGGTTGCCGCCAGCCCCGTCAAGCGCCTCGAGTACGCGCTCGAAGGCAGCATCTTTATCGGCGGAGCGGTGGTGCAGTGGCTGCGCGACAACCTGAAGCTCATTGGCGCGTCCGGTGACGTTGAAGCGCTGGCAGCGAGCGTGAAAGACACCGGCGGCGTAGTGTTTGTGCCGGCGTTTGTGGGTCTGGGCGCTCCGCACTGGGATGCGCACGCGGCCGGCATGCTGATCGGCCTGCGCCGCGACACCGGCGCGGGACAGATTGCCCGCGCGGCGCTTGAAGCGATTGCGTTCCAGGTGGCCGATGTGCTGGAAGCGGTGAACAGCGAGACGGCGACGCCCCTTGAAGCCCTTCGGGTCGATGGCGGCGCCGCGGTCAACAACCTTCTGATGCAGTTCCAGGCCGATATCCTTGGAGTTCCTGTTGTCCGGCCGCGCGTGACCGAGACAACAGCGCTGGGCGCTGCATATCTCGCCGGATTGGCGACGGGATTCTGGGCAAGTCCGCAGGCGCTGCGCGCGAAATTAGAGGGCGACGTCCGCTTTGAGCCGCGCATGAGCCCGACCGAACGAGCCGAACGGCGCGCGCAGTGGAAGAAGGCCGTAGAGCGGGCGAAAGCGTGGGGATGACGCTGTAAGAGCGATCAGCCGATTTCCCCGTCCCACGATTCCAGCACGC
>Ga0335074_10001387_pt1 | contig 32849 bp, 25 predicted proteins | sample Lox_Sample_23_FD_206715 | JGI IMG/M metagenome (GOLD analysis project Ga0335074, IMG submission 206715) | Soil microbial communities from Loxahatchee National Wildlife Refuge, Florida, United States - Lox_Sample_2.3 | ecosystem: Environmental > Terrestrial > Soil > Wetlands | place: USA... | reverse complement strand
ATTTGCGGGTTCGCGCGCGCCATCATGAGCAGGAACAGCTGGGCCATGAAGGTCTTGCCGCCCCCGGTCTTCGCCATAATCAGCATGTTGGCGTCGCCGAGGCTGGCATCGAAAGGCGAGAAGGGGACCAGTTGCCGATAGGGCGTTTCGAATAGCATGAGCGGCGAATGCGGAGTTCCTCGCCACGGCATCTCGACCGGCAATAGGTCGGCGGCGTTTAGCGTAAGCAGATCGAGCTCCCGGCGATTCTCGCCTCCCATCGCGGGCAGGCCCGTAAAGAAGAGCCGTTTCTGCGCAAGCGTCTCGGGAATGCCGCGCCCGCCGTTCATCCGTGCGATGGCGTGCAACAAACGCTGGCGCCGGTCTGCGAGAATGCGTTCGGCCTCTTCCCGCTCGATCCGGTTGCGCGCGGGCTTCGACGTGCGCACCGTGACAATCAGGCTCATTTGGCAAGCCTTTAGGGAACTCGAAATCAAATCCTCCAAAACCCTCACTAGCTGGTGCTCGGCCACTTGTGCGTCTACGTTGATCCGAAATCCGCCATGGAAATCCTTTTGCGCAGCCAGCATTTTCCGCAGGCGACTCTTGTACTGCTTGATCGACTTGCTTTGATCGGGAAGTGTGACCTCCGCATTCACGACGAGCGGGAAATCCATGACTACGAGCTCGCGCAAAATCCCCGGAAACGTGGCGTCGGGTAGATCCTTCAAGCTGATCCAGGAATAGAGGAGACCGCCAACCTTGAGATAATCGTCTTGCTCATCCTCGATATTCACATTGGCCATCTGGCTGCGCGCACTTTCCCGCCGCAGTGACTCGTGGGGCGAACGGTAGGGAAGGTTGTCGTTGCCCAGCGGATGGAGTGCCCGTTTGATCTCGAGGAATATGTCCTGCTCGTTCATCCGGCGGATCGGCATGCCCGTGGCTTGGAGCGTAGTTTCCACTCCGGCCAGCAAACTATTAAATTCGGCGAGAAGCTCCTCGTGCTCCTGCCGCGAGCGTTCCATACACTTCGTCGCCGAGACACTAAAGCTCCCGCCCGATTTCATTTTTCGTTTCCACTCGAAGTCCGGTGATTGGTGGTGAATCCGTGGGTTCCAAATGAAATACAGATGGAGGAAATGTTGCAGGTAAAAGCCCGTAGTCTCTCGATTCCGCCAAAGCTCGATCCGGTGACGGTCGAGTTCACGAAGTGCTGTGCTTTCGCTTCGGCGTTCCCGGACGTAACCGGATATCAGGGCGCCCGTGCCTTCCGATATTTCAAAACGCACCTGCATCCGCATGGATCGTTCCGGGAGCGCTCTCACGAGAGCTTCGAGCAGCCCTTTGAGCCGGTTCCTTCCCTCGTCGCTCGCGTAATACGATCGAATGCCTCCCACCTCGAAGCCGGCCACCATGGAGCCGTCGATTTGCACAGCTACGTTATCGAGCAGGTCCCGAATACGGAGTTGCTCACACAGCGGTGGAGCGCCCATCGATTGCTGATACCGTTCAACCGTGAGTGGCATGGCTTAAGCTCCCAACCTCAGGTATTCCCTTGCGAGTTCCCGGTCTCGCTCGAGTGCGGAGTACACGTGCGGCTTGGCATGAAACATCACCCAGTCCTGGAGGTATCCGCGCTGCTTGCCGTACTTGAAGAGCATTAGGGCGGGAATGCTCAGCACGGGGATGACGTATTGCAGGACCATATTCATGGGCAATCCAAACATCTCCCGATGAAGAAACCTTCCGAGAATGTTCGCAACAACCGCGAGGGCGAGAATCGCGAACAGGTCCTCGGCTTCGAGGCCGAAAAAGGTGACTCGCGTTTGGAGATTGCGGTACACAGGTGTTACTTCAAGCGCCATATCGGATCCTTCCCGCCCGCTTGCTCAAAGGCCTGCCGCAGATCGTGTTCTTCAATCCGGCGCCCCTCCGCAGCCGCGAACGTAGCAGCCTTGTCCACTAGTGCCCGTATCTTCGCTGGACTTGTTCCGGCCGTCTTACGAGCAAATTCCTTGAGATCGAACGGCCGCCAGGGCCTCTTCTCCAACTGTTTCTGCAGAATTTTCAGCCGCATCGCTTCATTCGGCAGGTCGACTCGGATTTCGAGGTCAATTCGCCCGTCCCGGATCACAGCTTCGTCCAATCCTTCCATCCTGTTAGTGGCGAGCATCAGGACCAAGCCCGGTACATCTCTGTATTTGGTCATCATTTCCATAAATTTTGTGGTGGCACTGTTGAGCGACCGGCCCGAGCCTGTCGGATCTCCGCCCGATCCCAAAGGCTGTCTGGACGTTACGAGGGAGTCGACTTCATCGAAAAACAGCAATACCGGTGCATGCGCCGACGCATCTTCAAATTCGGCATGGATTTTTCTTTCGGTGTCGCCCATCCACATGCTGATCAAGTCGCTCGCCAAAACGCGCCGGAACGGCAGACCAAACTCGCCGGCGGTAGCCTCGGCCAGAAATGTCTTCCCACTGCCTGGCGGCCCGTACAGGAGAATTCCATTTCTCACAACGCCGTACTTGCTGTATTTCCCTGGTTGCATCCGGCTCTCGACCAACTCTCGGATTTGTTGCTTTTCCTCTTCGAGCCCTCCTATGTCCGAGAAACGCAGTGCCGGCACCTTCGATGACATTTGCGGTTGTGGAGAGCTGGCCGTGCGACTCGGCGTCGAATATTGAGATTGCGACGAAGGCACCGCGTTTGGTCCGCTTGCGATCGCTGTTTTTTGCCTTTTCGCTCGCGAGAAGATGATCCAAAAAACAGATACCCACCACGCGATGATAGCGACCAGGATCAAACGAAAGCCGGTTCCATTTCGGGTAAGGCCGAACGGTTTAAGGAGGGTCCACAGGGGCTTCCAGTTCAACAAGAGCCAGAAACCGTAGAGGAGGCAAATCGAGATTGCCAGCCTTACGATCTTCTTTCCGACGTAGTGAACGCTTGACAGCGGCCCGCGCAGCAAAGCCACGAGCAACAGGGCTACCGCGAACATCGTCGGCCAATTCAAGAACCACTCTGCGGGGCCAACCGCCGCTACGACAGCCAGCGGGACAACGATCAAAAGCAGCGTGAGAAAAGGTTTCGCTTTGGAATTTGCCGGTCGGTTTGAAGCAGGTGGATTTGTCGCTGAGGACTGATAACCGCCGCGGAAGGACTCATTTACTTGGGCGAAAAAACTCTTCAGTCCACGGCCTAAATGCCACCCTAGCCGGTGCGCCAGGGCCAAACCAGAGCCGCTATAGCCCCTGGAAAACACGCGCCTTCTTCTCCCGCCCATACTGTAGCCCATGAAGAAGGAGAGACCAAGTGTTCCAGGAGGGGGTTCGCCATAGGCGCCGCACTCTAGTTTATAGACAAATCTTCAGGGTGAATCTCGATTCGTTCGAGTGGAATCCCCGCTCTTCGCAGAGCATCCCTCTTTTGAGCGATGTAACCCTCATCGTAAGCGCTCTCTAGGGTTTCGCCGAGTTCAGCAAGGGCTGCTTCCAGTTTGGCGAGCTCGCTTGAAAAATCCGCTCTTTCGAATCTCCAGTTCGGGCGGGTGACATAGCACTGACCTGAATCATCCAGATTCAGGTACATCCGTGCGATACCATGCTTGTAAAGGTTGATTCCGTTGACGCGGCCCATGAACATGAAGCCGGCACACCGTTTGATACCGAGCCTTTGCTCAAGAGGTTTCCAATTCGGCTCCATTCGTTCTCATCTCCTTCATTGCTGTGGCACTTGTTGTGCAGTGTTTTGGACGCTCGGCTGCTGATACAATTCGCTCAATTCTCGCTGGAGTTGCATTAACTGCTGGAGTTCCTCCGCGTTCGGAACTGGGCGATTGCCCGCCTGCTGTGTCGCGGCGGGTCGTGCTTGCTCCTCATTCGCAGTCGTGCCCTTTTCAATCACAACGTAAAACCGAGTGTTTCCCGGAACGGAGACCACGACGTTTTGATTGAATGCCAGGCTGTTCAACTGCTGGTCGCCCGCGATTCCGATGTTGGTTGCAATCTGGTCCCGTAATAAAGCACCTTGCGATAGCGGCGCATTGAGCCCATTCGATCCCACCACGTACGAGGCTGCCTGCCCGATACCTGTGAAGGCCCGGATCAGGAAGTTTGTCCCGGTTCTCTTACCGCTCACCACGCCCTTCAATGGACCGAGGGTCAAGCTCATGGCCGTGGCGTCGATCTTTTCTGTAGACCCGTCCGGCATCTGGATCGCATCGAACCGGATCCCTACGTAGCCGGATCGGTCCGCCTGCTGAAGGCTGCCGAGCACCTGGGCTCCTGCGGGTACAACAATTTCCCCATCTCTCTCGTAGTTGTATTCGACCGCGGCCACGACCGGCGTTTTGACGGCACTGCTGACAACCGCCTGCAGGCGAGCCACCAGGCGCGTTTAGGCTTGACGCCGCCTGTTCCTGCGACTGCCGAGTCATCGGAGAATACCGGGAATGATGGCGAGGACTCCGATGATTCTCCGCAGATCGGCGGAACGCTTCGGGCGCCCTGGAACTGGGAAACGCTGCTGGTTGATGCTGCGGTGATTGGTGGGAAGGATCGATGGGAACGGCGGCTAAGTGGTTTGGAGGCAGAATTCCGCCTGAAGCTCGGAGAGGTCGTTGGGAAAGAGCCGGAGTCCCCAAGGGCTTTGGCGATTGCGCGCGATCTCCGGGAGCTCTCGCACTTGAAGAATTTTGCTCTTCCACTCATAGAAATCCTCTCAGGATTCCCAAGAGAGGCCCATTGGGGGCGGTGGCTCACGATACTGCAGTCGCTCGCACCTACGGTCCTGCGCAATCCGGAACGCGTTTTATCAATGCTGGCCGAAATGGCGCCGATGGAGGGCGTGGGCCCTGTTTCCCTCTTCGAAGTGCGGAACGTTTTGCTCGAGCGCCTTTCGACCCTTGAAGTGTCTCCTCCCGACTATCGCTATGGCCGCGTCTTCGTCGCGACGACGGGACAAGCCAGGGGCTACGCTTTTGAGGTTGTTTTTTTGCCCGGTTTGGCGGAGCAAATCTTTCCGCAAAGGCCCAGAGAGGACCCAATCCTTTTGGACACTCTCCGAGGTCAACTCGATGCTGGACTTCGAAACCAGGCCGAAAGAGTATCGGAAGAGCGCCTACTTTTGCGTCTGTGCGTCGGAAGCGCGCGGAAGAGGTTGTACCTTTCATACCCTCGGCTGGACGTCGTTCAGGCGCGTCCACGAGTCCCATCGTTCTACGCCCTCGATGTCGACAGGGCCATCACGGGGGAAGTCCCCCGCGTTGAAACGCTCGAATATAAAGCCGGCGAGGAGGGTGGTGCCCGGTTGGCTTGGCCGGCACCGAGTGATCCGAACCGTTCGATCGATCCAGTCGAGCATGACCTTTCAGTTTTAGGCTCTCTCTTAAACTTGCCGCCTAACCAAAGCAAAGGCAGAGCACGCTACCTGCTTGAGCTCAATGAAAATATGGCTCGTTCTCTGCGAACTCGGTTTGCCCGCTGGCATCGCGCGTCTTGGAGCAAACTTGATGGATTCTGTGCCCCGGCGAAGGAAACGATCGAGCTCTTAGCCGAGCACCGAGTGACGGTTCGCCCCTATTCCGCTTCGACTCTCCAGAGATTCGCCGCGTGCCCGTATCAATTTTATTTGGCTGCCGTTGAGGGGATCGAACCACGCAAAGAAGCTGTAAGCATTGAGCAGATGGATCCGTTGACGCGAGGGTCAATCCTGCATCGCGTACAGGCTGAGTTTTTGCGGCAGCTCCTGGATGAAGGCAATCTGCCAATCTCCCGAACTAACTTATCGCTGGCCCTAGAAAGGTTGAACAAAGTTATTCAGCAGATCGAGGAAGAATATCGGGAAATTCTGTTTCCTGCCATTTTAAGAGTGTGGAACGACGAGATCGAAGGCCTGCGCACCGATCTCCATTTGTGGATCAAGCGCATGGCTGAAAATCCGTCGGATTGGATCCCGGCCCATTTTGAGCTATCGTTCGGAATTTCGGATGGGCTGCAACGCGACCCTGCAAGCATCGCCGATGTGGCAGTCATCGCCGGAGGTTTCAAACTCCGCGGAATCGTTGATCTAATCGAACGCCGATCGAGTGATGGAAGCCTTCGTGTGACCGATTACAAATCCGGGAAAGATCGGACTGTCAGCGCTCTCCAAGTTGGTGGGGGAGAGGTCCTTCAGCCCACTCTTTATTCACTGGTAGTCGAGTCGTTCATGAAGCAACCCGTTAGCGAAGGCCGCCTTTATTACTGCACGAGTGCTGGCGGTTTCGCAGAACGTATTGTTCCGCTAGCCGTCCAAAGTCGGGAGGCGGCGGAGGAAGTCCTCAAGATCATTGATAGTGCTGTCGAACGGGCCTTTTTTCCGCCTGCGCCCCGCGAAAACGCTTGTGAGTGGTGCGACTTCCAAGTGGTTTGCGGACCGTACGAGGAAATTCGTGTGAAGACGAAGGATCAAAAATCACTCTCCGAATTGATGCGGCTCCGAGGCCTTCCGTGAAATCGCTTGTGGATCATGAAGAGCGCCGTCGCATTCGCTGCTCCCTCGAGGCGACGATAGTTGTGGAGGCTGCCGCCGGGACGGGCAAGACCACCGAACTCGTCTGCCGAATAGTGGAGGTGCTCGCTCAAGGTCGAGCCCGGGTTGGTCAAATCGTGGCAATCACTTTCACTGAGAAGGCCGCAGGGGAGTTGAAACTTCGGCTGCGCGCCGAATTGGAAAAAGCTCGAGTGGCCGCGGCATCTGACGCCGTTCGATGTCGAAATATCGAAGACGCTATCGAGAGACTGGAAGAAGCTCGGATCAACACGATTCACGGGTTCTGTGCTGACTTGCTCCGTGAGCGCCCTGTTGAAGGTCGAGTAGACCCGATGTTCGAGCCTTTGTCGGAAAGCGAGGCCGGAGAACTCTACGAGGAAGCATTCGATTCGTGGCTCCAGCAGACCTTGCAGGCGCCGGGCGAGGGTTTGCGGCGCTCGCTGCGTAGGCAGTCAAAAGACGGACCAACCGACCACCTCAAGGCTGCCGGATGGGAGCTCTTGGACTGGAGAGACTTCTCAGCTCCTTGGTCGCGGCCGGTCTATAACCGAACGGCGTGGATCGACAAACTCCTCCAGCAACTCGGCGAATTTCGCACGCTTACCTTCAATCCCGCTCGGTCGAACAGCTATTTCTACCGCAACACCGAGGTCGTTCGGTCGATCAGTGAACGACTAGACGCGCTCGAGATGATTGGCGTGCGCGATTACGACCTCGCAGAGGCGCTTCTTGCGACACTAGCTGAGGACCGAGATTTTCGCATTCCAGGGGCTGTGCCGGGTCCGCAATATTCAGCCGGCGCGACCCGAGAAGCTGTTGAATCAGCTCATAAGACCTTAGTTGCTGACTTGCAGGAATTCGTAAAAACTGCCAACTCTGACCTGGCAGCTTTGCTGCAAGGAGAATTACGTGAAGCCATCAACATTTATGAACAATTGAAAACTCGGAGCGGGCGATTGGATTTCATTGATCTTCTGCTGCGGGCTCGAAACATGCTACGGGACTTCCCACTCGTGCGAGCTGATTTTCAACGGAGATTCACGCATATCTTCGTAGATGAATTCCAAGACACAGATCCCGTTCAGGCCGAAATTATTCTGCTGCTTGCCGCGAGCGATCTTGCGATTCAATCGTGGAAAAGCGTTGTTCCGGTCCCAGGCAAACTCTTCATCGTTGGTGATCCCAAGCAATCGATTTACCGATTTCGCCGCGCTGACGTGGGCACGTATCAGGATGTGAAGAAATTGCTCCTCGCGTGCGGGGCAATTGAGCTTCAGCTGACGACCTCATTTCGAAGCGCGCCTTCCATTCAGAGTTGCGTTAACAGCGCGTTCGTACCAGTGATGGTGGAGAATGACCAGACACTGCAGGCGGGTTACGTTCCACTATCGCCGTATCGAGCCGAAGTGGCATCCCAGCCAACGGTAATCGCGCTGCCAGTCCCTGAACCTTACGGGAAAAGAGATATAGCTGCCTACGCAATCGATCGTTCCTTGCCCGACGCAGTTGGCGCCTTCGTCGATTGGCTTATTCGCGAGAGCAAATGGACAGTCACCGAGACCGGCAATCCAAATGAACGAGTTCCGATATCAGCTCGGCACATTTGCCTTTTGTTTCGGCGGTTCCAAAATTTTGGAGTAGATGTAACGCGGCCTTATGTCCAAGCCTTGGAAGCACGCCGCATCCTCCACATGGTCGTGGGTGGAAAATCCTTTCACACCCGCGAAGAGGTTGAGGCTCTGCGGACTGCGTTAACGGCGATCGAATACCCCGACGATCAGCTTTCGGTGTATGCGACGCTGCGGGGTTCATTCTTTGCTCTCACTGATGAGTCCCTCTTTACATACCGACATCAGTTCAGACGACTCCACCCTATGCGCCTGCCGCGCGAGACAGTGCCGACCGAGCTTGAACCGGTGGTCAAAGGATTGAGGCTCTTGGCGGAGCTGCACCGCAAACGAAACTCCCGCCAAGTGTCGGACACAATTGCTGAATTGATGGAGGCGACTCGAGCTCATGCGGCGTTCGCCTTGCGTCCTTCCGGTGAACAAGTACTGGCCAATGTTCTGCACGTGGCCGAAATGGCCCGAGCGTGGGAGCAGTCTGGCCGGCTCTCGTTCCGAGCCTTCGTGGATAAATTGCGCAGAGACGCGGAAAGCGGAGAAGCGCCAGAAGCACCGATCATGGAAGATGGAAGCGAAGGCGTCCGGATGATGACCGTACACAAGGCGAAGGGCCTGGAGTTTCCGATCGTCATTCTCGCCGATATGACGGCCAAGCTACAGCCGCCACAAGCCCACCGATATATCGATACCGAACGCTCACTTTGCGCTGTCCGAATCGGCGGTTGGTCACCACTGGAGCTTACAAACCACGAGACCGAAGAAATTGCACGAGACGCTGCTGAAGGGGTTCGCCTTGCCTACGTTGCGGCAACCCGAGCCCGTGATCTTCTCATTGTGCCTACAGTCGGCGATCCTTGGCCACGAATTCAAGATTTCTGGATAGGTCCACTTGGGCCGGCTGTGTATCCTGCTTTGGAGCTAAGAAAACAGCCAGCCCAGGGGCCGGGATGCCCGAAATTCGGGCCGGACAGTGTCAAAGAGCGGCCGTCTGGGGGGCTTACAAACAGCACAGTCCGTCCTGGGCTTTATGCATTGGCGTCCTCACATCCTTATAGCGTCGTCTGGTGGGATCCGAACCAGCTTGCTCTGGGAGCGCGCCCCTCATACGCCTTGCGGCAGGAGGACCTCCTGAAGGAGGTCGACAAGGCGACGGTAGAGAAAGACCTCGCGGCATACAGGGAGTGGAAATCAAAGAAAGATGCGATCGTCGAAGCGGGTTCCCGATCATTCCAATCAATGAGCTCGCCACGATTGAAGGCAAAGGATCAGGCGCGCTCAAGCCTATCTACCAGATAACGAAATGGTGGGCTAGGCGAAGGTCCACTGTCTTCAGAAGTCTTTTGTTAGCCACGAGCATGAAGGCTCCTGACGATCCATCAGTAGCCGCGAAAGCTGTCTGGGATGTCTACTATGCTAACCATCAAAAGAAGGGTGCTCTGAGTCACTTGAAGGTCGCCGATATTTTTATGGGCGGAGGCACCACAATCATAGAAGGCATGCGATTGGGCATGCAGATGTTCGGAACTGATCTCAATCCAATAGCGTGGTTCGTAGTCAAGAATGCACTCGCCAAAGTAAAGCAGGATGATGTTCGCACGCTTCTACAAAATATCGAAACGGAAGTCAAACCGCAAATCATGCCACTCTATGCTTGTGATTGTCCACGTGGGCATCGGGGCAAGTGGACACACAAACCGACAGGCAGGATTATGGGGAAGGAATTCGATCCTCTTTCCTTATCAACCGAAGACCGAAGAAACTATTCTTACGAAGGCCCAGAGATCATTTACGTCTTTTGGGCGAAACACGGCCCCTGTCAAGTTACGGGCTGTGGCCACCGAACTCCAATCATGACTACCCCGGTGATGGCTGCAAGGGCAACTACAATCAAGGCGTGGCCGAATCATCGTTGTCCAAGATGCCGGGCGCATTTCGATATTGAAGAGTCAGAGGTACGCATGGCGCCAGGTGCCCCGTTCGTTGTTGGGGAAGGTGAATCGGCCTACTCGATCCTAGTGAACCACAGTGTAAAGTGTCCTCATTGCGGCCACGAGGAACTAGTAAAACTTGGAAAGGGAAAAAACAAAAAGGTTGAACTTACCGTCCTCGTCCATCCGAAGTGGCTTGCTGGCTCCTCTAAATGTGGCCCAAATGGTAGGGAATTTGGCGGATCTGTGGCTGATACCCCCGAGTCAACTATAGCGTGGAATCGCGCGCGCGCCGGCCGAGCTAAGCTCATTGAATTCCGAGGTGCGCTTCCCGACGAGTTCGAATTCCCAGAGGACGGGTTGGTCATCAAGACGAACCAAGGTTCAATCCCCCGCAAATCGCACTTCACTTGCGCTCAATGCGGTTCGGTACAAGATGCACTCGAAAGCATTCACGCTTCGAAAAAGGCAGCGCCCGTTGCCGCATATGCATATCAAGGTTACTGCCCTTATTGTGAAAGCGATGGTCAGCCCTTTAGAGGGAAGTTCTTTGCGGCGGCCGACGATAGCTCGTCCTTCGATCATGCGTGCCTGGAATGGACCCACAGAAAGAATGCTGATCTCGGATCGTATTGGCCCCAAAGTCCGATTCCTTTTGGCTTTATGACAGGCATCGCCAATGGAGACATTCGAGAAGGGCACGGATTCACCCATTGGTGGACGATGTTTAATCCGAGACAGCTCCTGGTTCAATCGCAGTTGCTAAGGGCGATCTCGATTACGGGCGAGGAGAACATTAATTGGGAGACACGGGAGTTTGTTTTGGGCGCATTTCAGCAGTATCTACGGAATCAGAACATGTTTTGTTTCTGGAACCCACAGCGCGCTCTCGAGCCTCTTTTCTCAAATAACAATTTTCATCCAAAAGGAACAACATTGGAAAATGGGGTTTTTTCGGGCCTGAGTCGAGGAGATTTTCGGGCCTGTAGCGATAAACTCCTCGAAGCATTGACGTGGCGAGATTCGCCGTGGGACATAGCATGTCTCGATCAGAGTGGCCATAGTGAAAAAGTGACGATTGGCGATTCGCCACTCGGTGCTAAACATCCCAAAATAGAATCATCATCAGCCTCAGCCTTAAGCTCTATCGGCGACCACGAATTCGATCTTGTAGTCACGGATCCTCCATTCGGCGGGTTGTTGCACTATTCAGAGCTCAGTGATTTTTTCTATGTCTGGCTCCAGCTGGTGCTAAAGGATCGCTATCCCGATTATTTCAGTTCGGAATACACACCCAAAGCACTCGAAGCAGTTTCTAATCGCGCGCGGCAACCGGAAGATCCCGATGGATTTTATAAACGTCTTCTTACCGAATGTTGGCGCGAAGCCCATAGAATCCTGAAACCTGGTGGGATTCTGTCATTCACTTTCCATCATAGCGAGGACGAGCCATGGGTAGCTGTGCTTGAGAGTCTCTTCGATGCGGGCTTTTGGTTGGAAGCAACTTACCCCATTCGTTCAGACGAATCAAAGGGCGAGGGGGAATTTGGGTCGAAGAAGATCGAGTACGACATCATTCATGTCTGTCGCAAGAGGACAGAGAACCCTACGCGTGTTAGCTGGGGGCGGATGCGGCGCCAAGTTCTGGAGGAGGTACGTCAAATCCAGAGTCTGTTAGAGCATCATGTGAAGGCTGGTTTGCCGGCTGCAGATTTGCAGGTCATAAAGCGCGGCAAAGCGTTGGAATATTTTTCCCGCCATTATGGGATGGTTTTTGTGGACGAGAATCGAATTCTTTCGGTCACAGAGGCCGTAGCGGGGATCAACCAAATTCTTGACGAGGAAAGCGGTCGCGTTAAGGAGCCACCGCCCGTCATGGCCGAACCGCTCACGCGTCAACTCTTGCGCATTTTTGAAGGGCACTCCGATCAGCCTCGTGACCAGGTTCAGAAGTACCTACGAGGCACGGGAATCCCCCCAGAGGAGTTCGAGCAGCGTGGATGGTGCGGGGAAGACAAGAAGATATTCCATCTTATCTCGCCTCTCGAAATTGCGAAGTCATGGTACGGGCGCCAGCGCAAGAATATGACCAGCGACTATGATCAAGCGATGTTCCTGATCGGCGCCTGTTACGATGGAAGCGGAATCAATGCGATGGACACCATCAGCAATCAGAACTTTAGGCCCCATCCTGCATTGGCTGCTCTGTTGGAATGGCATTCGAGGCGCGCGGCGAACCAAACGATACGGAATGCCGCGGCACGTGCTCTAGCCATCCTCCACGAGTGGGAGCGTACGCATCAAGAGCAAGTCCGGCAGCTCAAATTGGAGTATGGAGAATAAGAGCCATGCGCCTGGTCCGCGACAACAGCTGGAGCCGACGAGGTGTCACTTTGCTGTGGGGCGCAAAGGCTTTAGCTAACGTACAGGGGTCGGATGAGATCGCATCCATTAGGCGATTCTTTGAACTCGCACGGCAGTGGCCTGATGAACTGCCAAATGGCAAAGGGAAGTCATTAGTCGTCGCGGGTGTCGAAGGTTGTCTCGATACCATGAAACCGGACGACGCGGAATCCTGGCTGGAGCAGGATTTGAAGGAAGCCATCCTGGGCTTCCAGACGGAATATGAAGGACAAGCGGGCCTCATATTATGGATTCCTTCCGGTCGGCAGCGGATAAGAATGAATAAGGCTGCTGAGCAATATTTGTGGCGGTGCGGCCCGCCCTTTGCTGACAAAGAGATCGAACTAGGCCGAATTCTTTGGGCAGGCGCAGAAAGCGATGCTGGCCACGTTCTCGATCCGGAAGAAAAAAATCAAGACCCCGATGGTCCTGCATGGATCGGCCTTCATCATCTCAGGATTTCTTAATGGATGTTGAGTTCTACCCCGGACAGCGTGTCGGTCACGTCGACTATGGCGTAGGCGCAATTGTCGAGCGGCCTCGCGACGGATTTGTGCGGGTTTTTTTCTCTTCTGGCGAGCGACAGGTGCCCGTAACTGCCCTTCGACCGTTGCTTTCGAGAGAGGAGCGGATTTTGGAGGGCGTGGCAGGAACACCCGATCGTCTACGTAAGGTCTGGCTTTCACTCGAAGCGCATGCCTTACCTCTGATGGAGAGCGCCGCAGCTCTAACGGCTGCCAAAATAGACCTCCTCCCGCATCAGGTGGTTCTCACTCATCGAATCGCGACCACCGCGCCACGTCGTTACCTTATTGCGGACGAAGTGGGGCTAGGCAAGACAATTGAAACTGCGCTGATCTTACGTGAATTAGCCAGCCGTGGTGAGCTTAGCCGGGCGCTTTTGGTTGTCCCAGCGGGCTTGCTTAACAACTGGCACCGCGAGCTGAACGAGGTCTTCAATCTGGGGTTCGAAGTTTTTGGCAGTGAAGGTGATGTCACTGACCGAAAATCCAATGCCTTCGCGAAGCACAACTTGCTTATTGCGAGTATCGATTCGCTAAAGCGTCCCGCACGAGTGGCCCGCCTGTTGGACGCACCTCCTTGGGACTTGGTCGCATTCGATGAGGCTCACCATTTGACGGCGTATCGAAGTGGGAACAAAGTTCGGAAAACAGCGAACTATAAACTCGCGGAGGTACTCAAGAGTCATACCCGCGACTTGATTCTGCTGTCTGCAACTCCACACCAAGGCGACCATTTCAGATTCTGGATGCTTATTCAGCTGCTGAATCCAACTCTATTCAACAGCCCGAAGGATATGGTTGAACATAGGCATCGTCTCAATGCGGTTGTTTTTCGCCGTACAAAAGCCGATGCCTGCAGAGCTGATGGCGCTCCATTGTTTGCGCGGCGCTGGGTGCACACCGAGTCGTTCATCATGTCGGACGCAGAACGCAACTTCTATGCCCGTCTCCGTTCCTACTTGGAAGATGGCTTCGCTCTCGCCAAACGACAGGGCAACGAGGGTAGGGGCCTTGGCTTTGTTATGGCCATCTTCCAAAAGATCGCAGCCTCAAGCTTCGCGGCTGTGCGCCGAACACTGCGTCGCAGGCTGCTCATGCTCACAATCCACGAAGGAGTCTTGAAAGATCGTGTACTGGATATCGATGGGCGCGAGCAACTCTTTGAGGAAGCTCGACAGCTAATTCGCGATGAATATGGCTTCGGCAATGATCAGCTCAGTCGGGGAGAAGTCGATCGCGCTCTAGCGGATTCTAAACTGAAGCTGTTGAAGAAGATGAATGAGGCAGAGCTAGAGCTTGTCGCGGACGAATATGGGACAGAGTTCGCGGCCAGTCATGCTGAAGATTTGGCAGCGTCCACCGTGACTCTAGCACTCCCCGAGGAACGCCTTCGTATTCGCGATCTTCTGGCTGTTTTCCCGAATGATCACGAAACAAAAGCGCAGAAACTTCTGCAAGCTTTGGGAACTCTATGGAAGCAAAATCCCGACGAGAAGGTCGTCGTGTTCGCGACGTACCTCGGGACGGTTGACCTCCTGGGTAAAGAAATTGAGACAACATATCCGGGCCAAGGTGTTGTTGTTCTGAGGGGTGGAGATCATGCGGCGAAACTCACAGCGGAGCGCCGCTTTGCCCAGAAAACAGGGCCTAAAGTGCTCGTGTGTACGGCCGCTGGCAGGGAGGGAATCAACCTGCAGAACGCACGCATTCTCTTCAACTTCGATTTGCCGTGGAATCCAATGGATGTCGAACAAAGGATTGGCAGAATCCACCGCTACGGACAGATTCATACTGCTCAGGTGTATAACCTCGTCCTATCTGACACGATCGAGGGTCGAATCTTTCTCCTCTTGAATGAAAAATTGCATGAGATAGCGAAGACGCTTGGAAAGATCGACGAACACGGCAACATCGCCGAAGATTTAAGAACACAGATCCTCGGCCAATTGTCTGAGCGGCTTAGCTACGAGCGCCTCTACCAAGAGGCACTTTCTGATCCGGAATTGCGGCGAACTCAGTTTGAACTGGAAACTGCCCTCTCGAACGCAACGGAGGCTAGGAAGGTTGTTTTCGAATTGTTCCAAGATTTAGAAGGCTTCCGCCTCGAAGACTATAAACCGTTTGCAGATGTGAGCAGGGGCATAGAGAGGATCATTCACTTTTTTGGGAAGGCCCTCGAAGGAAGTGGCCAAAAACTGGTTGCCGTGGGCCAGGACATGTTCGATGTTCGTGATGGTAAGGGGACAACAATTGCTCGATTCACGGGCAACCGAGAATGTGCTCGCGATGCCGAGGGGGTTGACTTGCTCGGCCTGGACCATCCAATGATTCAAACTGCAATTGAACGGTGGCGTGATGTTTCTCCGGACGAACTCGGTGGTTGCGTTCAGCACAGCAACGAACGCGGCGTTGTGACTTGGTGGTTCATCGAAGGACATGGCAAACGTGGCGAGCAGGTGAGTCAAATTGTTCCGCTTGCAATTGCCACCAACGGCGCTCGGATACCGGCACTGGAGCGCAGCGCATATAGTTTGATACAGCGTGAACCTGCAGCACCATGGCTGTCGATACCTGAACGGATTGAACTTCTAAGAAGCCACGCTGAACCTATGGTCCAGCGTGAAGCTCAGCAGCGTGGTCTTGTTCAAAGTGGTGGCTTCTCGGCGCGTTTACTTGCATGGATCGAAACGTAAGGGGCATGATCATTTGAGGGGTTGCGCGCGAGAGGATTCATGGAGGTTCGGCTGCTCGACTGGGCCTGGTTCGAGTCCCACTCCGTTGCTCAGGTGGTTGCTGAGGCGGCGGGCTGCGTCATGTAAATCGCGTTCGGCAACAATATTGTAGCGGTCGAATACCGACCGCGTCTTGTGACCGGATATTGCCATCGCCACGCGCTCTGGAACGCCCGCGCGTACCATGTTGCGTACAGCACTGCGTCGAAGATCGTGGAACAGCTTTCCAGTTATGCCGGCACGCGTGCAGGCTGACTTCCATGCTCTTTGGAAATTGCCGATCCGCTTGCCCGCCCTGCAGAATACGTATTCGCAATCTGGAAACTGCTTATCGCGGATAGCCTTCTGCGTCCGAAGAGTTTCAAGCAGTTCGCCGGTCAGAGGAATCGTCCGAGGTTGATCGTTCTTTGTACTTCCTGGCTCCAGATGCACCGTGTGGGCGTCCAGGTCAACTTGATACCAGTTTAGACGCAAAATTTCGCTCTCGCGGGCGCCCGTAAAATATCCAAAAGTCAGAACCGGCTTGAGATATTTGGGGAGTTCGCGTCGAAGCGACAGATACTCTTTGTGTTCGAAGAAGCCCTTGCGAACATTGTTCTCTTTGAGCATTGGAATATACGGAACCCGGGCGATCTTGGGTGGCGTCATCCTAGCAGCCAAGTTGACCATTCGCTTGAGGGCTGCCAGTTCGCGGTTGATGCTTCCGTTGCTAGCACCCTCTTCTTGTCGCTTCGCAGTGTAAGCCCGCACATGGTCCGTTGTGATGTGCGCCACCCGAAAACCTCCAAAAAACTGCATCAAGTGCTGGTCGATTCGGCGCTTCGCCCAGATAAAGGACTTCCGATTGTTCGCTCGATACTCATTTAGGAAATCGTCCGCTACTTCTTCAAAGCGCACGCGTTCGGTTTTCGGATTCCACGACTCGCCATTGCCAGTCGCTCCTTCGCGCCTGCGGAGCAAGCGCTTGGCATCTGAAACGCGTTCGGACTTGCTGCTTTCGCGGAAAGCCTTTCCGTTCCGGTAGTACTTGATCCACCAGATGCGACCTCTGCGGTAGAGCATTCCCATGATTCACCGTCCAGCTGCAGGCGAGCGAATGCCTGCAATGCTATTCACGTCGTTTCGTTTTTTTGGGGGGAGTGGTGTCTCTAGGAGGAGTGGGTCACATGTCGCTCGAAACATACGCGGTTACTGTCGATTCGGTAACGGCCTACGGCCCTTTCGATATAGAATCGGAACCGTTTCTCGGTGGATTAGCTATGCCTGACGAACTGGTGGCGGACAATCTGCGGATCGGCTTGTTCCGATTCAGGCTGGTGCCCGAGCAGGTGCTGGAGGTGCCCGCCCTCAACAAGGGCAATATGCTTCGGGGCGGTTTCGGTCATGCTTTTCGCAAGCTCTGCTGTATTCCCCAATGCAAGGACACGAAATTTTGCCCGCTCGCGGTCGCCTGTCCGTACAAGGCGGTGTTCGAGCCTTCTCCACCACCGGATTCGGAGCGGTTGGCCAAGAACCAAGACATTCCCCGCCCGTTTGTGTTCCGGGCGCCACAGACGAGCCAGACTCGTTTTCAAAAGGGCGAGGCCTTCGAGTTCGGGCTTGTTCTCATCGGGCGTGCTCTCGATTTCTTGCCTTACTTCGTGCTGTCCTTCCGTGAACTTGCGAACGAGGGACTTGGGCTGAACCGGGCAAAGTGCATTTTGGAGCGGGTTGAGCAGGTGGAGGTTTCCTCAAACTGTTCGGAGCCCTCCATTTCCGGGGGGAAGCTCGTCTATAGCGCCGATGACCAGATCTTTCGGGCGAATGCAAGCACCAGCGCGGAAGGTTTTGTGAACTCCCGCCTGCGAGAATTCCACGTTTCAAACGGGCAGCAGTCCACGCAGGCCATAACGATCCGGTTTCTTACACCGACGTTCTTGAGGGCGGACGGAGAAATAATCCGCAAGCCCGAATTTCATCACGTCTTCAAGCGTCTCCGCGACCGGATCAACTCCCTAAACACGTTTTTTGGCGACGGCCCCTTCCACTTAGACTTTCGCGGGCTCGGCGAGCGCGCGGAAGGAGTCCGAACCGTTTCCGCTCAGATCGACTGGGTAGAGCGTTTCCGCACATCATCCAAGACGCGCCAGCGGCATGAGCTTTCAGGTTTTATCGGCGAAGCTTCCTACGAGGGCGAACTCAGTGAATTCTTCCCATGGCTCGCCTTGGGCGAACTCGTCCACGTCGGCAAACACGCCGCTTGGGGTAACGGTTGGATGGGCGTGCGATGAGGCAACTGTTGAGGAGATCTGTATTGAGCGAAACGGAGAGCACGCGACTGGAAATGGCTGCGTCGACGGCTACTTCTTATGAAGAGTTTTTCCGAGACCACACCGGTCGCTCGCCCTTCAGGTATCAGACTGCGGTCTGGCGGGGGATTCGGGAGAACAAGAACATCATTCTGCGTGCGCCGACAGGGGCTGGCAAAACATGGGCTGTACTTATGCCCTTTCTGTACGCCGTTCATTCGAATGTGGATGGAAGCCCGAATCGGCTCATATACGCTCTTCCGCTGCGGACGCTGGCCCAAGGGGTGTATCGAGAAGCGAAAGTGGCGGCAATGAGAATGAGACTCCCTATAGAAGGACGCATGGAGGGTGGACGTGAGATCGTTTCGCCATTCGTCACCATGCAGACGGGAGAACAACCTGATGATCCCTTCTTCGATCGTGGCCGCATTGTCGTAACCACGTATGACCAAGTCCTGAGTGGTTTGCTGGACGGCCCCTACGGCCTGTCGTCCCGCCTGCACAACATCAATGCTGCTGCGGTTGCCGGATCACTTGTCGTGTTTGACGAATTTCATCTCATGGAGCCACAGAGAGCGTTTCTGACCGCTGTAGCAGGGCTTCATCTCTTTCGAGAGCTCTGCCAATCGGTCTGGATGACGGCGACCGCAACGCATCCTCTCGAATGTGCGCTAAAGGATGCCTTGAACGCGCAACGTATTCCGCTGGACATCGAGGAAGAAGAGGATTTGTTGAATTCGCTGCCGGCTGTTACGACGGTCACGCGAAACGTTGCCGTCGAAGATCGCCCCTTAACTGCGGACGATGTGATCCGATGGCACACGTGCCGGTCAATCGTGTTGTTGAACACTGTGGGCCGCGCCCAGGAAATGTTCACAACGTTGCGAAGAAAGATCGGCAAATTAAACCGAGAGACGCAGTTGATCCTGCTTCACTCAAGATTTTTCAGGAACGACCGAAAGGCAAAGGAAGAAAAACTGAAGGAGCTATTCGGCGAGGGTTCCGGGAGTAGCGCTATTCTCATCGCGACCCAGGTCGTTGAAGCCGGATTGGACATTTCCTGCGAACACCTTCATTCGGAACTGTGCCCGATGAATGCTTTGATCCAGCGAGCCGGGCGATGCGCAAGGTTCCCGCACGAGGAAGGTACGGTTCATGTTTATCCTTTGCCGCCCGGTGAACGGAACTGGCTGCCATACGGAGATCCAGGCGAAGAGGCAGAAAGCCTAAAGAAAACTCGCCGTCTTCTAGAAAGCGTCCGGCGCGCAAAGGTGGATCCCAAGCTGGCAGCGGAGTGGGTGCAAGCAGTTCATTCTGACGAGGATGAACAAGCGCTGAGGCAGGGATGGACCACACGGCTCACGGAATGCCTCAGAAGAATCGAGCAGAACGCGATCGTCAGAAACACAGTACGGGTAGCGGACCTTATTCGCGGGGACGACGCAGACTCGGTGCGCATCATCATCAGCGACGAAGCGACCCGACCGGAGACACCCGGCAAGCGGGAAGGCGTGACAATCCGACGCTGGGCACTTTCTCGGCTACTCCGTGACCATCCGGAAGGGATTGGCTGGGTGTGGGATGCCTCGGATGACGCCGCCTGGAAGCCCTTGGAGAGTGGCGAGGATCTTAAGGTCACATACGCAGTCTGCCTGAGGCCCGCGGTGGCGGCCTATGACAGCAAGATTGGGCTCCGTTTGGGAGTTGTCGGAACCGAAGAAAGTCCGCCCCGTGAGGCGCCTCCCCGACCAGGTTATTCAGCGCTTCGGTGTGAGCCATGGTCCAAGCATGCAATTGGAGTCGCGCGCGAAGCCACAAGACGGTTGGAAAGCGAGGGTGGTATTCGGGGCCTGCTTCGGATCGGACTCCAGCGGCGGTACGGTCTCGACCCGAACGCGGTCGCTGAAGCTGTTCGAGCTTGTGCGCTCCTGCATGATTTGGGGAAGCTTCAAGACAGTTGGCAACGATGGGCCGAAGCCGCGCAAAAGGCACGGGATGCGAAGTACCAACACATTGCGCCGTTGGCACACACAGACTTCGATCCCGAAAACACGAAAGATCGAGAGCGAGAACGCGCGTTGGGCCTGCGCCGACCCCCTCACGCTGCGGCCAGCGTATACTATGGGGCCGCGTTCCTCGCGAAGTTGCTGCCCTCCGTCCCCGCCGGAAACTTGGAACAAGTCGCATCTGCCTGTGCCGCTGCCATCCTGAGCCATCACGGAGGGTGGCTTCCAGAGCAGATTGATCTGGGTATCTCTAAGTTGTGCGTCGACTGGGAGGCATCCATTTTCGAGACCCTTGGTTGGGTTCCACAGAAGACTGTGCTCGCCAGTCTTGAGACGCACACAGACAAACGCGGCGCAACCGAAGAGCTTCTAGGCGTTACCTCGAGATTGGAATGCCTGCAAGGGTGGTGGCCACTTGTCGCGTTCTTGAGCCGAACTCTGCGGCTCTCTGACCAGCGCGCGACCGCTGAAGGTGAGGGCCTCGATGGGTGAAACAAGTCGGACATTCACGATCCCGAAGTCAACGGGCACTCATGGTGATGTTTTGGCAGCCGTCGGACTCGCCGACTTGCTTGCGCAGATTCCAGGCGTTGGTGATGCACGAATTGTGGAAACCGATGACGGTTTTGGAATAATTTCACCAATTCGGTTGGACGACACTGAGTTCAGCAAACTGCCCCACGTTCCAGGCTATCCCTATCTGAGGGCAAACGAAAAGGCAAAGGCACCAAGAAATGCTGTCGACATTATTGACTACAAGGCCGAAAAGGCCAAAGCAGATCGAAGAAAACAAGCGGCGGAGAAGAAGAGGGCGAAGAAAGCGAAGGCATTGGACGCCGAGACTCAAGAAATCATGCAACAGGAGGAGCTCCGGCCAGACTGGCGCCTGTTACAAGTTCTCAATGCGTTGCAGGGAGACGAAACGACGAACAAGGTCCATGCGGCAATCGTGAGCCGAAGTGGCCACATCTTTCGCAAAGAGGTTGCTTCCTCTTTGGAGGCCCTGGTTCAGGGGAAGGAGTCTGGCCTGGATTGGGAAGTGAGCACTGTCCAACTGTTCACGCCGACGTCCGCCAAGGGATACAGCCGACTTAAACCGGACAGCACCGATCGCAATGACAAGACAAAGGAGCAGTGGGCGGATCCTTTCATCGAGTGGCTAAAATACAGGGGCTATTTCCGCGTGGCCTGCCCGTATTTCCAAGGTCAGAAAGGTGAGCATGTTCGCCTCTTGTGTCCTATTCCGCACGATATTGGAGTTCGAGCTCTCGAATCCGTTGCTCAAGAGCTTCGGTCGAGGAGTGTTTACGGCGGTTCTCCAAAAGTGGATATCCTGGCTGTTCTCAGCCTCGCCGAGCTGTTGATTATCCACTCGGAGGAATACCACGAAAAAGGTACGGAAGTTTTTCCGGGGTTGAGCCTGCGTGGGAAGAACCCCTGTGAATTGATTTCCGCTGTAGCAGCTACCAATTACCAATCATTAGGAAACGCCAAAGCCGTCTCCGCGATGTCGGTTATTGCTGTCCCAGGGTGGTTTCCAATCCAGACGAACGAAGATGCAACGTTCTGGTTGTCGATTTTGAACGAGCACCAGCGCGTGGTGCGGGGGCTTCAAGATGACTATTCCAATGAGATCGGCCTCCTCCTGGACTACAGGCGGTTTTTGGAGCATCGGGGCGAACTTGCGCTTTGGGCTCTGGTTGAGTTTATGGTGCGGTATGGGGCCCTCATTATGCGGTCCAACGGCGTGAAACAAGAGAATCGGATCCGATGGATGACCCGTTTCACGGGCGAATACTTTAGGAGGATCGTAAGCGAGATGAATACCACGTTGAATGAGATCGTGAACGACTCAGGGTTTGATGCGGTTGCGCGAGCGGTACGCCAGGCAACGGTCACAGCACAGAACAAGAGAGCAAGAAATGAAGAGGTCTGGCGCGAGATCCGCTACGATCTGCTTCACGACATCCACAGAACTCGCAAAGTGCCGGGGAATGCATTCCTCGAGTGCATCAGCGAGTTTATCTCGCGCTACAACTACGAAAATGCACGCCAGCGTGAAATTACGAAGAACCCCAAAGCTGCTCCCGCTAATGTTAGCGATGAAGAGCTGAAATCGTTTGTGGCACTTCTCAATCAGCATGGAGCTTCAACCGTGGGCGCCCTTCTCGCAGCCTACGGGACTTGCAAAGAGAAATGGGAAGGCGACGAACAGAGTGCGCGCTCTTAGTCTGATGACTTGACCCATGACAGCCCCCAAATATCATCCATGACCGAGGAGGAATAGAATGCCAACCGTTCAGTCCCTTTCGCTCTGTGCACGTGTCACGCTCGATCTCCACAGCTTGAACAATGAGGGTACCGAAGGCAACCAGCAGCAGACCCGCATGGTTCACATCATTGACCAGCGTGGCCAACGTGCCGTCGTAAATGCGATCAGTGGCGACATGTATAAGCGCATTCTCGTAGGCCATTTGGTTCCACTCCTGGAAGAGGAAAAGCAACCTCTGAGTGAACCTGCCAAGCGATTTGATCCGGACCGCATCACAGCCGACGAGAAGTTCCTGAAGGCTGCCGAAAAGCACAAAGGGCCTAATTCAGACTTGCTGACAACGGTCCTTACATCATGCAGTCTGACGGACCTAGCTGGGGCGCTTTTTGTCGACGCCGCTTTACCGCGTAAGTCTTGTATCGAATTCGGATGGGTTGTCGGGTTGCCGGCCGACGGCAACGGATCACCGTTAACGACAACGGAGCAATACTTTCACGTCAAGTATGCTGCAGAACGGGGCGCGGCGGCCGGAGGCGAAACGACAGTCGGCAAGCAGCCGATTTTTCACCGCCCAGCGTCCTCCGGGGTGTATGCACTAATCTGCAATCTAGATCTCTACCGAATTGGTCTGAACGACATAACCCGCACCTATGTCGTTTCGAGGGCAGATCGGCAGAAACGAGCGAGAGCGCTGATTCATGCATTGACCGGTACGCTCGTCAAACCGTCTGGTGCCCAAAGGAACACTCAGAACCCACATATCGTGGCTTGCGAGGGGATTGTTGCGCGATCCTCACACTCACTGCCGGCCCCAACAGTAAGCCCGCTTAATGACAACTACCGCGACCAGATGGAGGAGTTAGCCGTTGCGCTGAACAAAATCCAAAGCGGTGCAATAACAGTGGGGCGGTTCGACAGTCTCGCTGACGGCGCCAAGATTCTCGCGGATATCAGTGCCCAGGTCGAGGTTCCAGGGGCGGTAGCCTGATGACGTCTCCGAGGAAGAAACGCCAAGACGAGCGCGTGTTGGTAGGCCCTGACTCGGACCGGCTCGCAATGTTGGAACGCCGGGACCCTGTCGCGGGGGTCCCCGGGCCGGGTCGCTGGTTGGTCGTGGATTATCAGCCCACCTCGCTCTTCTCCCTCAAAACAAGCCAAGCCACTAGCTCGGTGGGTGTCAGCTTGGTCATTCCAACACCCTATGCCATCAAAATGGCTTTCGTCGATGCCGCGTTCCGAGTTGACATCGATATGGACCAATGTGCAAGGCTGTTACGCTCCCTCGTACCGGTGGAAGTTCGGATTGCTCCCTCGTCTGCTGCCATCGTTACCAACACCTTTCTAAAGATTCGACAAGAGCCTAAGACGCCGAGCCCCCAGGCTCCGTATATTTCCAGCATCGCGTACCGAGAATTGGTCTATTTGTCGGGGACGTGGAGCTGGGCATTCGACCTTACATGTTGCGACGAGACGCTTGCCGAGCTACTCGTCACCCTTACACCGCACGTGAACTACGTTGGCAAGCGCGGCTCCTTCGTTCAGTGCCTCCGGAAGCCCTATCGCCTAAGTGACCTTGGTTCCCGTTTCACACAACCAATTCAAGGCGAGAAGATCGCCACCCCGGCGCGGTCTCATGTGCGCATGTTGGATGATTTTGGCCCCGATGCGGATCTGGAAACTCTAAGCCCGTTCACTTCCAAGCCTGTAAAACGAGGAAAACACCGGCGATTCATCGAGACGGTGATCCCTATCGGGCTGTCCAACACGGGGCCCGGCTTCAGTGAGTATCGTTTCGACTAAGGGCGGACTCAATTGTCGGTAACGGCGAATTGATCAGACTTTGAGCAGTCGGTTAGTTCTGACGAAACCTGTTGATCGCGCATGTGCCTCGTTCGACGTTGAGCGTTTTGAAAATTGCTCCAGAATTTACATTATGGATCGGGGGCTAGATAGGGGAGAATCGGCTTATCCATCGGCACTGGCAGTTTTCGGTGTGGTCCGCCAATATGAGCACTCAGCCCCTCCAATCCGAACGGGCCCTTCGGTCTGAAGAGTCGGCCGGTCAATGGAATCTGTTCACAGGCGAGTTGGAACCTATACCTGGCCAGAATGGCGAACTGCCGGAGCCAGGCTGGCTGTTTGACCCCGAATGGGGGATGGTGCTCCCCAAGGATCCTGCCGGACAGGAAGTGGTCATTGACGAAGGCGTTTCGATTTCTTTTCCCACCGAGCAGTCAGAAGTTCTCCGAGAACCGTTGATCTTTGGGGTACTGCCCAAGCGCGCAAAAGAGCCTCCCTCCGTTGCGAAGACAGCGGATGGAGCCCAACTGATTCTCTCAGGATTTGGCATCTTTCTGAGCAAGAAGAGTGAACGGCTGCTTGTCAAATTAAGCGGCAAGACCGTCTATGAATTTCCGTTCTTCCGGATAAGCGAAGTAGTGGTGGCGTCGCGCGGCGTATCGCTTTCTTCGGACTTGATCAAAGATTTCTGCGAGCGAGGAATTCGCGTGAGTTTTGTGGAGCCGTCAGGCCGCCCTTACGCGATGATTTCCTCGCCGGTCCTGACTGCCACCGTCGAGTCACGGCGCGAGCAACTCCTGGCCTACAGGGACTCGCGAGGCCTCGAGTTTGCCCGCCTCGTAGTGCGAGGAAAGATTCGCAATCAGCGCCATGTCTTGCTGTATTTTGGCAAGTATCTGAAGCAATCCGATGCAGACCGATTTGAGTCGATTTCGGAAATAGCTAAGAGGCTTCGCGCGCTCGAACTTCAAGTTAGAAAAATTGATGGCTCTTCCGTTGAGGAGAGACGCCAAGAGTTGATGGGCTTAGAAGGTGTTGCTGGACGCCTCTACTGGGATGGCGCCAGGACTATCGTAGAGAGCAAAGTGGAATTCATGGGGCGCGTCCATCGCGGCGCCACCGATTCTGTGAACGCCGCCCTTAACTACGGGTACGGGATTCTCTATGCACACGTGTGGGGTGCGGTGGTGAACGCCGGCCTCGAACCATTTGCAGGTTTTCTGCATGTGGACCGGCCGGGAAAGCCTTCGCTGGTCTTGGATTTAGTCGAAGAGTTCCGTCAGCCCGTGGTCGATCGAACTGTGATTGCCTTCATCAACTTAGGCCAACAGATCGGGATGGAGAACGGGCTTCTCGACAAAGAGACACGGAAGGCCCTTGCGGAGAAAATTCTTGAAAGGCTGGCAAGTCCAGAACGGTTTCGAGGTCAGCAGTACCAGATACGGTCAATTATTCAGATGCAAGCACGAACTTTGGTGAGCTTCCTTCGGAATAAAGGCAAATATAAGCCATTTAGCTTTCACTGGTAAGTGAAGCGGCGACTCAGACTTTATGGAACTCCATACACTTGTGATTTATGACGTCGAGGATGATCGCGCCCGGATCCGCGTAGCGGAAGCCTGCAAGGACTTCGGTTTGGAGAGAATCCAGTACAGCTGCTTCCGGGGAAGGCTCTCGCAGAACAAAAGAGAAGAACTCTACGAGAGAATGCGAAAGATCCAGCGAGAATGGGAGGTCCGTTGGAAAAAGGAGTTTCCAGAATGCCGCGTCCAGCAACACGATTTCCCTCATCCTCCTGAGGATAAGCCTTCGGGAAAATGGGACCCGGCGTTCAAGATTCTCATTCAGCCGCTTTGTGAGAAGGATATAAGCAGTGCGGCTTACGCCTACTTGTTTATTGACGTTCCTCGATCGCCCGAGAGAGATCGCCGGATCTCCGCCTCCGAATCCGAAGAGAGTGGAACAGATGTATGAATCAGGTTGGACAATTGTCGGCCGAGGCGGTTTCGATTCCATTGCGGGTAAATGATGTAAAGCAATACGAATACTGCCCGCGCATCGTGTTCTACAACACGGTAATGCCCGTCGAGCGAAAGAGCACGGTCAAAATGGACCGCGGCAAGCACGAGGAGTTCAGGCTCGACGCGCTTGAAAAGAGACGAACGTTGGCGCGCTATCAGCTCGGGGCTGGCGAACGACAGTTTCACGTTTGGCTTGAATCGCGGAAGTTTGGGATGAGTGGCAAACTAGATCTGCTAATCGTTTCACCGCGCGGTCTATTCCCAGTGGATTTCAAATACACTCGGGGACGGCCACATCGCAATCATCTGTTACAGCTCGCGGCGTATGCAATACTCGTCGAGGAAAATTTTCGAACTGAAGTACGAACCGGCTTCATTTACTTGGCACCCATTCAAGAGGTTGTCGCTGTGCAGTTGACGCCGGACTTGAAGGAAAAAACGCTAAACTGTTTGGCCGAAATTCGAGCGATGATTCGCGACGGCATACTGCCGGCTGCAACCTCGGTTCGGAGCCGCTGCGACGAGTGCGAGTTTCGAAACTACTGTGGGGACATCTTCTGATGCTCTTAACGGCGGATTTTCGGTCTGGTTTTTCGCAAACCTCCTCCGATTTGGAGCAAACGAGGTATTTTCGAGGAAATCCAGGAATTCGGCGCTATAATTCGCTGAAAGCAAAGGCGATAGCGAGCGGCTTCAAACACTTCCCCGATGAAGAGGGGACTGAAAGACCGGAGTGACCTACGGGTTTCTTCGTACCCTGCCGCGCTTCAAACACTTCCCCGATGAAGAGGGGACTGAAAGCGAAAGGTGGTCCAGTGAGCCTTACAATATTAGTTTTGCTTCAAACACTTCCCCGATGAAGAGGGGACTGAAAGTCCACTTATCGCCCCGCCTAAAGCTCGCCTATCTTCAATAGATTCAGGCGCAATACTCCCGACCTGGGCAGTTTTGTGCCTGAAATGTGCCCGGCCTGAGCACCTCGTTCGCGGCGTCAGGGGGTAGCACCCGTATTTAGTGCCACTTCCCGCTCCTTTGGTGTGCCTGAAGTGTGCCCGCCACAAGTGAAATGACGCAGTCTAATTGCCAGTTTGCTCCCCCTTGGTTGAATCTATAGCCCATAGATGGCAAGCGCTCGGTCGACTCGATTTAGATCGAAATTGTGCGCGCGCAAAATCGCCAGGTAGCCCAGCTTGTCGCCCAGGCAAAGTTTGTGATCCGCTTGCAGCTTGTAGCCATGGCAGGTGCTGCAGATACACTCGAGATTTTCCCGGCGATCCGGATTGCCGGCCCGTAATCGTCGAATGAGCCTCGCAGGCACGATGTGGTCCACATGGCGACGGACGCTGCCCTGTTTGAAATCCACGCCGCAGGATTCCAATTCGCACCTTCCGCGCAACGCAGCCCCTCGATGCTTCTTCCATCCGTTCCGCGACGGACGCGGTCCTGGCCACTTGCGCTCCATGCGACTCCAGCGCACCGGCCTTTCTTGCGTGCTGAAACGGGACCCGCAATAGAGGCATCGCCGGCATCGATACGAACTGTGTCCGCGGTAGGCTGTTTTCAGCACTTCTGTTCGTCTGTCTCCACAATATGGACAACGCATCTTCACACCACGCCTCAGTTGGATTCTTGACACTGAAGACAATCAGTCGAACCTTTCCGTCGGTGCTGGCCCGCTTGCCATTTCGCTAGATTTCTCGCGGTAAACTGCTAGGATTGGGCTCCGGGATTTTTAGCACGACAACGATGATCCGAGCGAGCCCTGGCCCGATAAATGGCTGGCGTCGCTGCGCGCGCTGCCTGATCTGCCGCTGCTGCAAAAGTGGTCCCGCATGGGCATCAAGGAGTACGGCGGCCGGTTCACACACCCGTTGCTGAAGAGTTTCTTCGATGGCGGCGAAATGGGGCGCCTTTCTGCATTGGCATTCGTCTTCTCTCTAGCCTGGATGAGCGAGCATAACGCTGGCTACGCGATCGGCGGCTCACAGGCGATCATCCGGCTCATCGTGAAGAGACTCCAGGAACTGGGCGGGCGCCTGCGCTTTGGAGCCAAGGTCGAGAAAATTCTCATCAAGGACGACACGGCGGTCGGTGTTCAGCTGGCTGGTGGCGAAACCATTGCGGCGGACTGGGTGATCTCCGCCGCGGATGGCCGCGCCACCATCTACAATCTTCTTGGCGGGCATTACACCGATAAAGCCACTGACAAAATCTATAGTACCTTCGAAACCTTCCCCTCTTATCTTCAAGTCTCGGCCGGCGTCGCGCGGGAGCTCTCGCAGCAGGCCGCTTATGTGACACGAGTGCTCGATGCTCCGCTTGTCGTGGACCCCGTCACACAGCTCGCGCAGGTTTCATTCCGCTTCTTTCACTTCGATCCAACATTCGCTCCAACGGGAAAGACGACGGTCACCTGCTTCCTTCCGACGCGCAATTTCGAGTATTGGGTTCAACTCGAGAAAAACGCCCCGGTGCAGTATCAGGCAGAGAAACATCGCGTCGCCGAAGCGGTCATCTCCGTCCTTGAAAGGAGCGTACCTGATATCCGCCAGGCAATCGAGGTCATCGACGTCTCGACGCCGGCGACCGTCATCCGGTATACGGGCAACTGGAAAGGAAGTATGGAAGGGTGGCTCTTGACTCCCAGCACTGGGTTCAAATCACTGCGTAAGACTCTGCCCGGCCTGCGGCAGTTCATGATGGTGGGCCAATGGGTCATGCCGGGCGGCGGGCTGCCGTCAGGCCTGATGACGGCACGCTCGGCCATTCAGGCAGTGTGCAAGCAAGATCGCGTGCCATTCGCGGCTAGCCTGGCTGCAGCAAAAGCCGCGTAGCGGGCAGACGAAACGCAATTCCAAAGTGCAGGCGGCAAATCGGTTCGCAGATCGATTTGGGTTCATCCGGAGGGCACCATGTCGCCACGTACGGTGTTTCTTAGCAGGCTGCTCGGGCTGTACTACATTCTCGCCGCACTATCCATGATCCTCCACAAACAATCGTTCATAGAAACGGTGACAGCGCTCCTTCACAACTCTCCCGTGATGTTCGTCGTCGGTATAATCACACTGGCTGCCGGACTGGCGATGGTTCTAGCGCACAATATCTGGTCGGGAGGCGCGGTGGCAGTGGTTGTCACCCTCATCGGTTGGATAACCCTGCTCAAAGGCCTACTCTGCCTGTTCCTGTCGCCGGAGATGCAGGTGACATTCTTCCTTAGCAAGCTTCACTACGGGCACTTGTTCTATGTGTACACTGCAATTTCACTCGTTCTCGGTGTTTACCTTACCTACGGCGGATTCAAGTCAACCTCACATTCTTGAGGAGTCGTATCCCGCCAGCAAAATGTCGACTAATAGCTGAGTTCCGTCTCGTCTGTGCTTTTCTGTTCCTTTTCCCTCTTCCGCCCGATCTTGAGTTCAGTTTCAACGCGTGTGTCCACGACGCCCGCCAGCTTCACCGCAAGCTCGGAACGCTTCTCTGCTTTGATCGCGGAAGAGAGGCCCGAAATGGTCAATTTGTCTCTCAGCGCCCGCTCTTCGGGATGTGCTGAGAACCATTCATTGAGAACTTGAACGGCATCTCGGTATGGATAGAATTTCTTTTCCAGCGGAACGAAGTCAGCGATGTACTCGCTCTCGTTCCCATCGCGGTAATGGATCGGCCCGTGTTCCACCATGAGGTCTTTGAGGACCTTCGTGTTCTGCTTTTCTGCTTCCTGAAGCCAGAGGGCGAAGCGGAGCCTTTGTTCGGCCGTCATTTGCGAGTAGGGATTCGTCTGAGCCACTGGGCAGCCGTTTAAGAGAAGCGGACACCAAGTGCAGTGCCTCCCTGGGGAGACCTTCAGGTCGCTCTCATCCGAGGCGGCCAATTCATGAAGTTTTCGTTGGTGGATTCGTTCCCTTTGAGCCAATTCCTTGAGCCACGGCAGATCTTTGCGCGTGTACTCAACGCAGCGCGAAGCTCCATAGCGCACAAACTCCAAGACGAATTTCACTCGCTCCAACGATGGATTGAGGCACATGAGCAAAAGTGGATAGAATTTTGACTGGAACGTGTCGGCATCGATGATCTGGTAGTAGCTCTTCCAGTCGTCGATCTCTGCATCCGTGAGCGAATGCAGCAGCACGAGATCGAGCGTTCCCTCAAATTCGGGTGCTTGCTCGTCATCATACGAGATCGCAAGTGGTTGGAAGTCTCGATTGAGTGCGATGTGGAGTTCGGTCGCCAGAATCTTTTCTGGATCGAAGATGTGGTTATCTCGAAACTTCTCCAGAACTTCACGGGCTTCGATGCTTGCCCCGTTCATCAGCGAGTCGAAGACTTCGAGGTCGGTCGAACGTCTCGCACTAACAAGATGATTGATGTAAGCCGCCACCACTCGGTGGATTTCGATCCCCCGGGCGGCGGGCTCAGAGTTGGCGACTTTCGTTCCCCGAACGTGCTTCCGAACGTAGAGAGTTTCGCAGGCCATGTCACCGTGTCTCGATTGGCTCAAGGGCGGAAGCGCTTTCCTTTGGTCAAGCTCACGCATCGGTCACACCTCCTGTCTTTCGGTCTGCGACGGGCACGCTGGAGCACACGGGTTCGCCCGATTCCGTGTCAGTGTTTGCCCGCTGCTTCAGCCGGCAGAAGAAGGATTGCGAAAAAGCCGCGGTTAAAGAAGCATCGCATCATCGAGCGACCTTCGGCGGAGCATGCCGCACCTGAAGTGCAGGGATTCCTCAAGTTGTTGAAAATATTGAGACCTGAAATTGGTGAATGGCGGGATTGGAACCGAAGGCCTTAAGATTGCAGGCGTTCATTCATTGGCATCGGTCGTCGGTAGGAGTATAGTGTCGAGGTCCAGTCACACGCCTTCCGCCGCGTCCACCAAGGGCGACGGTTTTTGTGCCAACGGATTTAAGCGCCTGCAGAACGGAAATCCTGCCGCGCTCGTCTCGGCAAGATTGAGCGGCGGTCGCACTGCCTGCACAGCAAAATCGATTTCAGGACCCATCGGGTAAAAATAACGCAAAGGAGGATGACACATGGGCACAATCACCGTGAAGGACGGCACGCAGATTTATTACAAGGATTGGGGCACTGGACAACCGATTGTTTTCTCTCACGGCTGGCCACTATCGGCCGATGATTGGGACGCGCAAATGATCTTCTTTCTCAATCACGGCTATCGCGTCATAGCCCACGACCGGCGCGGCCATGGTCGTTCCTCCCAGACCGCTGATGGCCACGACATGGATCATTATGCCGACGACCTCGCTGCCCTGACTGCACACCTCGACCTCAAGGAAGCCATTCATGTCGGCCACTCCACTGGCGGCGGCGAAGTGGTTCACTACCTGGGGCGCCACGGCGAAAGCCGCGTGGCAAAGGCAGCGATCATCAGCGCGGTGCCGCCTTTGATGCTGAAGACGCCGGCCAATCCGACCGGTCAGCCAAAGGAGGTCTTTGACCGATTGCAGGCGCAACTCGCTGCCAACCGATCACAGTTTTACTATGACATCGCGGCGGGCCCGTTCTATGGTTTTAACCGGCCAGGTGCGAAATCCTCGCAGGCTGTAATCTGGAACTGGTGGCGCCAGGGCATGATGGGGGGCGCCAAGGCGCACTATGACGGCATCGTCGCCTTCTCCCAGACGGACTTCACCGAAGACCTGAAGAAGATCACCGTACCCATCCTCGTGATGCATAGCGAAGACGACCAGATCGTTCCGTACGTCGCCGCAGGGCCCTTGTCGGCGAAGTTGCTGAGGAACAGTACGTTCAAAAGCTATAAGAGTTTTCCGCACGGCATGCCCACGACGGAGGCCGACACAATTAACGCCGACCTGCTCGCGTTCCTGAAAGGTGCAGCGACCACAGCGTCGGCCTGAGTAGAGGAGACTAGGAGAGTTTAAGTCTTGGAGCGTTAGTGACGATCTACTCGCCTCACGGAGAGCGAAAATGAGCGCCACAAGTTCAAGCGTAACGCCTACCGGCACAACAACGATCACCTTCGATCAAATCCCGTTTAGAATTTTGCCAGCCCAAGCCTTGAGCTTTGCAGAAGGAGATACGTTCATGGTTTCTCGTAAAATGGAACACGCAGCATTGGTCACCCGGGAGGCCCATCTTGCCCTCCTGGACCTGAAGAGACTCGTAGACCGCGCAGCCCAAAAGACTCATGCCGCCGAATTGGAAACAGTCGGTCAGGCGGTTGCAAGTTCACATGGTGAGCATGTTTTAATAGCTTTGCGGACCGTGGCCGAAACTATTGGGTCGGCCGATTTCGACACTGCCCTGTCGCAAGCACGAATGAAGATCGACGCCGCTGTAGCATGGCATCTCAGGCTCGATGAACCGTGAACGTGCCCAACCATTCTCTCGGCACCTCAGATTTCTTGGCACGGTTGGCCAAGTTAGCCAATTCCACGGTCTCCGAATTTGTAGCTGACGCCAAAGCCACGCCAAAGCCACGACTTAGTGGCGGAACACCAGGAGGTCGGTCACCTCGGCATGGAAGGATTCGGCTGCAGGTTGACGGAACGCCTTACTGGTGAGCAGGCATTCGCCCGGCGCGATCGGCCTTGTGGCGGATCAGACTTGTGGGAGTTCAAACACTAAGCACTGGAAATGGAGAGTCTCGCACGACGGCATAAGTTAGATCTCGCAACCTGCCATAAGTGCCCGCTCCGGGCCCCCTGCCTATTATCAGCACGTCAGCGTCGAATCTTCGAGCAGCCTCAAGGATTGTG
>Ga0335074_10001386_pt1 | contig 32852 bp, 27 predicted proteins | sample Lox_Sample_23_FD_206715 | JGI IMG/M metagenome (GOLD analysis project Ga0335074, IMG submission 206715) | Soil microbial communities from Loxahatchee National Wildlife Refuge, Florida, United States - Lox_Sample_2.3 | ecosystem: Environmental > Terrestrial > Soil > Wetlands | place: USA... | reverse complement strand
TCTCCCCGGGAGCCATCCCGGCCGCCGCCTCCTCGAGTTGCGCATACGCTCCGGGATCCTGAGCGACGTTGTCGACGAACCACGCGAGCATGTCGCCGACCGCGGCCTGTCCGGCCTCGTAGCCGTAGAGCCCGGGCAGGATGCCGTCCTTGACCACGCCGGTGATCCCGGGGAGCCGCGTCTGCACCGGGTGGACGATCATGTCGCAGATCGAGGTCCCGATCACGACCACGAACGTCCCCGGGTCCTCGACCCCGACCCCTGGGACCGACACCCACGCGTCGACGTTCCCGACCGCCACCGCAACCGACTCGGGCAGCTTGAGCTTCCTCGCCACCTCCGCTCGCAGTGTGCCTGCCTTGGTCCCGAGCGGCACGAACTTCTCGCCGAGCTTCTCACCCGGATGGTCGAATCCCGGATAGGCGGCGGTGAAGTACTCGGTCGGCGGGAGCCCCTCCTCGGGTGACCACATCGCCTTGAAGCCAGCGGTGGCGGTCTGACGGCACTGCACGCCCGCCAGCCACCACACGATCCAGTCGGTGGCCTCGATGAACCAGTCGCACTTGTCGTAGACCTCGCGGTCCTCGAGCCACACCTCGATCAGCTTGGGGAAATACCACTCCGAGGAGATGCGCCCGCCGTAGCGCTCGAGGAATGCGTCACCACGTTCGAGCGCGACCTCGTTGAGACGGTCGGCCACCGGTTGCGCGGCGTGGTGCTTCCAAAGCTTCGGCCACGCGTGCCGGCGCTTTCGCCATTGCTCCAGCGTGCAGAGTGGCACTCCGTCACTCGTGACCGGCAGCACCGTGCACGAGGTGAAGTCAACGCCGAGCCCGACGACTTGCTCGGCGTCTATGCCCGCCTGCTTGACAACATCGGGCACCGCCTTTTCCACGACCTTGACCCAGTCGTCGGGGTCCTGCAGCGCCCAGTCTGGGGGCAGTGGCTCGTCGGTCGAGGGCAGCGTGCGGTCGATCACCGCGCTCGGATAGCGGACCACGCTGGTCGCCAGCACGTCACCGCTGTCCAGATCGACCAGCGCGGCGCGTCCGGATTCCGTTCCGAAGTCGACCCCGATCGCGTATGCGCCGTGCGTGCCGGGTTCACGCGCCGGCGTTCTGCACCTCCTCGATTTGCCGGCGGTAGCTACTGACCATCAGCTCCGTCAGCTCCTCCAGCGATGTCTCGTGCACCTGCTGGTTGATCGTGATGCGGCCGCCTTGCATGACATTTAGGCGGTCGCACAGCTCGAACAGGTGAGCGTAGTTGTGGTCGATCACGATGATCGAGACTCGGCCGCTCGTGGCGAGGTCCTTGACCAGGTCGATGATCAGACGTGACTCGCGTGCTCCCATGGCTGCCAGTGGCTCGTCGAGCAGCAGGATCTTCCTGGCCGCCCGCACGGACCGGGCGACCGCGATCGCCTGCCGCTGGCCACCGGAAAGGTCGACGGCTTCAGCGTCCACGCTCGGCACGTGCACGTTGATGTCGTCGAGGTACTGACGCGCGAGCCTGCGCATCTCACGCTTGTTGAGGATGCGCAGCGGGCCGAACATCGTCAGCTCGTGGCCGAGGAACAGGTTCTGGAAGACGGGCAGCTGCGGAATCAAGGCGAGATCCTGGTACACGGTCTCGATTCCCGCGGTTCGCGCGGCCGCCACCGAGGAGAAATGCACCCGCTCTCCGCCGATCAGAATCTCCCCCGCATTCGGCGGGTGGAAGCCGCTCAAGATCTTGACCAGCGTGCTCTTGCCGGCTCCGTTGTCGCCGACGAGCCCGAGCACCTCGCCCTGGCGCAGGCTGAGGTCGATGCCGTTCAGGACATTCAGCGCGCCAAAGCTCTTCGTCACGCCCCGCACCTCCAGCGCGGGCGCGCCGTTGGTCTCGGGGGGCGTCGGTTCGGTCGGGATGGGCGAGGCGCTCATCTGGTTCTCGAGCGCGCGATGAGCCGGTCGAACTGCACGTTCAGCGCCATCGCGATGATGATCACCACGCCCACCCAGATGAAGAACTCGTTGGTGCTGATCCCGATCAGGGTCAAACCGTCTTCGAGAATGCCGATCAGGATCGCTCCGATGAAGGCCCCCACCACCGTCCCGCGCCCACCGGTGAGTGCCGTGCCGCCGATCACGCAGGCGCCGACGGCGTACAGGATGTAGTTGACGCCGAAGTTGCCGGGGTCGAGGCTTCCGTACTTGACCGCGTCAACGATTCCGACGAGACCGGCCACGAAGGAACAGAGCACGAAGGCCCACACCTTGACGCGCCGGATCGGCACACCTGCCTCGGCCGCGCCCGTGAGGTTGCCACCCGAGGCGATGATCCGAGTGCCGAAGCGACTTCGATTGAGCAGGATGGCGAGGACGATCGTGATCGCGAGGACCCAGAGGATCTCGGCCCACTTCCAGGCCCCCATCACCTGGCTGATGAAGTTCGTCCCTCCGCTGAGTGGGATCGGCGACGCCTCGGCGTCGTTGGAGTAGACGAGCACGATCCCATAGAGGATGAAGTTCGTGGCCAGTGTGGTTACGAACGAAGGCACATTCAGGCGCACGGTGATCAGTCCGTTGATCGCCCCGACGAGACTGGATGCCAGAAGCGCGATCAGGATCGCGACGATGAGCGGCAGCCCATCGTTGTGCATCCACCACATCATCCATGGGGCGAACAGGAAGACCTGACCAAGGGATAGGTCGATCTCCGCAAGTACGAGCAGCAGGACAGATCCGACGGCGATCGCGCCGATCGGCCCGGCGTAGCCGGCGGCCGAGCTGAGGCTGAGCGAGCCGGTGAAGGTCGAGCCGGCTCTGATCGTGAAGTAGATGAACAGCGCGACCGTGATGACGATCGGCGTCAGCTCGCGCTGATACAGGAAGGCGCGGAACACCCGGACCGGCAGAGATACGGCTTCGCGCTGCTGCCCCGGCGGGCTCGCCTCCGGGGCAGCAGCAGCAGGTGTTGGAGCGGCTGAGGGCACGCTCGCTGGAGACTAAACGGAGATCGAGGAAGGCGGCGTCAAGGCCTTCTTCGCCGAGGACGTTCCCTCGAACCTGCTCGGGATCAGGTAGGGCGCCACGTTCGCCTTGGTGACGATGCCGATTCCCGTATCGGTGTCCGTCGGCCGCATCAGCCCGCCCGACACGTTCCATAGATACAGCTGCATGATCGTGTCGAAGCCCTGCAGGTATGCCTGCTGGTCGATCGTCGCGGTCACGTAGCCGGCGTTGATGGCCTGCGTGACCGGCAGTCCGACGTCCCACACGGACGCGCCGACCTTGCCCGCCAGGCCCTCCGCCTTGATGAACTGAGCAACGGCGTTGCTGTCGCCGCTGTCCACGGCCATCATCCACTTCACGTCCTTGTTGCCGGCGTACCACGAGGAGATCTTGTTGTACTCCGGCGCGCCCTCGGTGGCCGAGGTCCCGACCTCGACGAACTTGTAGCCGGCGGCGTCCAGCACGGGCTTCGCGCCATCAAGACGCGGCTGGATGTTTCCCGTGCCCGGGGTCGCGATGATCCCGGCGACGAGGTCGCCTGAGGACACCTTGCCGGATTTGACGATCGCCTCCCCGACTGCCGCGCCCGCGGTGAGGTTGTTCTGGCCGATGTAGGCCATCCGGTTGTTCTTGACACCGGTCGAGACGTCGGCGTTGTACGCGATAACCGGAATGCCCGCACCCAGCGCGGTGTCGACCGGCGAGTTGAACGCGGTGTTGTCGATCAACGGACACCCGATCCCGTTCGCCTTCTGGGCGATCGCGGTGGTGAACGCCGACACCATCTCGCTGACGACCGAGTCGGTCGACCCCGTCCACTGGAACGAGGAGCCGGTCAGCGCGCACGCGTCCTGACAGCCATAGATCGTCGCCGTGAAGAACGAGTTCGTCGTCACGTGGTTGACCATCACGAAGTGGTGGCTTGAACTAGACCCGAAGACGCCGCCACCGCCGCTCGACGTCGATGCGGCTTGCGACGTCGTGCTTTTGCTCGAGCCGCAAGCCTCGAGCGCGATCGCCGCGATCGCCGCCGCGCTCCCGGTCAGCGCCGTCCGGCGCGTCATCTGCCGGAAATTCTTCAGAGGTGATTCCTCTTCCTTGCGCTCGTCCCACTCGAGCCGTTCGATTGCGTCGTGGACGATGTCCTCGTCAGCCATCTCGTCCTCCTCACTCGTGCGTTGAAACCTGTCGTGGCGACGCGCCACGGTCCAGGACTGGTCGCCTCTGTCCACCGCTACTCATAGTCACTACACCGTCTCACCCGACTGGCGCGGCCGTCATGCGCATCCATGAAAGACGTTGTTCTCACGAATGGCGACTTGCTCGAACGGTCGCATACGGCACCCCAGTCGGGCTGGGCTCCTTGCTGCGCTCCTCTCTCGTGTCCCAGGCGGCGCGATGTTAGCGATCACAACGGCGGAGTGTCAATGCCGCGCGCCCATCGCCTAACCGCCTCATAACCGCTCCTCGTCACCGCGCCCGAGCCGGACCCGTGCTCGCACGCACGATCAACTCGGGCGGGACGAGCGATCCCGAGCCGGTCCGATGGCCCGTCTCGATCGCCCGCAGCAGCGTTTGGAGGCTGCGCCGCCCCATCTCGATGAAGTCCTGGCGAACCGTCGTCAGGGGCGGCAGGAAGTACGCCGCTTCCGGGATGTCGTCGAAGCCGACGACGCTGAGGTCGCCGGGCACCGCGCGGCCGGCCTCGTGGGTTGCGCGCAACACACCAAGCGCCATCTGGTCATTGGCCACGAACACCGCGCTGACGCCCGGATCGGCGCTCAGCTGCCGTCCGAGCTCATAGCCGGCGCGCGGGCTCCAGTCGCCGACCAGCGGTTCCGGCACCTCGGCGCCGGCCGCCTCGAGCGCCGCGCGCCAACCCTCCGAGCGCTGGCGCGACTCCGTGAAGTTCGGCGGCCCGGTGATGTGCCAGACGGTCTCGTGCCCGAGGTCGAGCAGATGCTCGGTCGCTCTCACCGCGCCTGACGCCTGGTCGACCGCGACCACGGGAAAGCCCTGATCGGGCCCCGCCTCGGCGGCGACCAGCGGTATGTCGGTCGGCGCGTGCAGGAGCGCCTCGCCCGCCTCCCGGTAGGGCGCGATGACCAGGATCCCCTCCACGCCCTGCCGGCGCAGGCGCTCGACCGCATCGACGACCGACGAGCGGTTGAGCGTCTCGAGGCTGGCCACGATGATGAAGTAGCCCGACTCGTGGGCCGCGCGCTCGATCCCGAACAGCGTCGAGGCCGGGCCGTAGAGCGTCGTGTCGAAGCTGACGACGCCGAGCGTCTTTGAGCGGCCGGTGACCAGCGCGCGCGCCACCGGGTTGGGGCGATAGCCGAGCTCCTCCATGGCCGCCATCACCCGGGCCCTGGTCTCCGGCCTCACGTGCGGGCTGCCGTTGATGACCCGGGAGACCGTCTGGTGCGAGACTCCGGCCAGGCGGCCGACGTCCGACATCACGGGCGCTCGGGGGCGCTCCCTTACCGGCGCCTCGCCGTCTGAGGCTATTTGCTCACCGGACTCCATTGCGCTCATCGCGCGCCCCACATTTCTCGACAGTCGCGGCATGTTAGCGCTCACGCGACGCCCAGACTAAGATCGCCCGGCACGCCTCGACCTCGAAGGAGCGCTGATGAAGACCAGCCTCGGCATCTGGGCATTCGGCCCGATGATCACCCGGTTCGTTCCCGGGGGCTACCAGCCGGCCCACGACTACCACGCCGAACCGGTCGCGGAGAAGGTGCACAGAGCCGTCAACGGGCTCGGCGATCTGATCGATGGCTACGAGTTCCACTACCCGCAGGAACTGTCACCCGACAATCTCCACGAGGTCCGCGCCGCCCTCGGCTCCGACCACGACATCTACTGCATCGCGGGCGGCCTGCACCTCGATCCGCGTTTCGGCAAGGGCGGGCTGGTGAATCCGGACCCCGCGCTTCGAGCCGAGGCACGCCGGATCGTCCGCGAGGCGGCGGAGTTCGCCGGGACGCTCGGCGCCCACCTGATCATCTGGCCGGGCGGCGAGGGCTACAACTATCCGTTTCAGACGCCGTACGTGGAGTCGTGGGGCTGGTTGATCGACGGCATGGCGGAGGCGGCCTCGGTGTGCCGCGAGCACGGCGTGAAGCTCTTCCTCGAGCACAAGAACTCCGAGCCGGCGATGAAGATCCTGATGCGCAATATCGGGATGTGCATGTTCGTCGCCCACAAGCTCCGCGCCCAGGGCCTCGACAACGTGCAGATCAACATGGACTGGCAGCACTTGATCATGAACGGCGAGCACCTGCCGGAATACGCGGCGCTACTCGCCTCCGAGGGGCTGCTCGGCCACCAGCACGGCAACTCGGGTTGGGGGACATTCGACGACGACAACATGGTCGGCGCCACCGCGTTCATGGAGACGCTCGAGCTCGCGCTCGAGTTCCGGCGCTGCGGCTACGGGTCCGGGGGAGAGCGGCTGGGATTCGACCTGTATCCGTACACCGAGGACCAGGTCGGGGCGGTGCGGCGGTCGGTCCTGCAGTGGCGGTTCATCGACTCGGTGGCGGCGCGGATCGACGACGCCGCGTTGCGCGAGGCGCAGCAGGCGAAGGACGCCGTCCGTGCCTACGAGATCGTCTACGCGGCATTGGGTGCGTGACGAGCACGCCGGCGCTGCTCGAGGATCACGTGCAACCGCTCTGCTTCCTGTCTCGGTCGCTCCTCGAGCCGCTCCTCCGTGACCCGGACGGTGATGAGGCCGTGCGCCAGCATGTCCGCGTCGCGGTCACGATCGTCCTCGAACGGGATCGCGCCCATGTGGAACTCCTTGCTGTCGAGCTCGACGATCAGCCGCTCAGCGGGGAAGAAGGCGTCGGCGATGTACCCGTGGAGCGGCTGGCCCATGATCGGAGCCGGCAACCCGTACCTCTCGCAGAACCTCGGGAAATCGTCCTCCCATCCGGACCGGGTCGGGGTGCCATCGAGGCCGATCAGCTTGGCAATCCGCTTGGCGCCCGGAGCGTGCGGGTGGCGGGCCAGCGTTTCCGCGAACTGATCCTCGTTTGCCCACATCGAGTGGAGCATGTTGCTCACCACCCGCCTGAGGGATTTGTCCTTCAGACGCGGCGACATGTCGAGCGCGGTCATCGCAGGCGTCGTGACGCGGATGCCGAGTTGGGTCGTCACATCCCGGCGACGGAGCGAGGTCGATCGATGCACCCGGATTCCTTTGGTGCGCCGGTCGCCGATGACGGTCACCTCGATCGGCGTGTCCCAGTGGCGCCAATACCCCCAGAGCACCATTGCGGAGCCGTAGCTGAGCGCGGCGCCCGGACCGCATGCGAGCACCGCCGCGCTGGCCCACTCCTGCACGCTGATCGGACGCCGACCCACCGAGTACACGCCGCGGAAGACGCGGAACAGGCGGCCGACCTTCACCCGGTAGCCGATGCCGTGCTTGTCCAGCCCGAGACCGAACAGCTGCACCCGGGTGATGTTGCCGTTCTGCTCCGCAGCCACGGCCGCGATCCGCGCATCGATCCCTTGGGAAGAAGGTCGCAATTATTCCGACCTTCTTCCCGAGTCCTCGTTGGGGGGCGGGAGCGTCACGCACACCAAGAGCCTCCGGCGACCAATCCCCTCCCCCCCAGGTGACAGTCTTTTTCGGCATCGACGTCGGTACGACCGCGACCAAGGGCATCGCGATCGACCCGGATGGCACGGTCAAAGCCCGAGTCGAAGCCGGATACCCGCTCTCGACCCCCCACCCCGGCTGGGCTGAACAAGACCCCGAGGACTGGTGGCACGCCACCGAGACCGTCCTCCAGCAACTGACAACGGAGGCCGGCGAACCGGAAGGCATCGGCCTTTCCGGACAGATGCACGGACTCGTCGCCCTCGACGAGAACGACAACGTCCTGCGACCAGCGATCCTCTGGAACGACCAGCGCACCCAGGCCGAGTGCGACGAGATCGAACAAACCATCGGCCTGCAAAGGCTGATCGAGCTCACCGGCAACCGCGCGCTGACCGGTTTCACCGCGCCCAAGATCCTCTGGCTGCGCCACAACGAGCCCGAGACATACAAAAACATCAAGCGGATCGCGCTCCCCAAGGACTACGTCCGCCTCAAGCTGACCGGCGAGCACGCCACCGACGTCGCCGACGCGTCCGGCACGCTGCTCCTCGACGTCGCCAAGCGCCGCTGGAGCAACGAGGTCCTGACCGCGCTGAACATCGACCCGGAGTGGCTCCCGGAACCGCTCGAGAGCCCGACGCCATCGGGCCACACCAAAACAGACGTCCCGGTTGCCGCCGGCGCCGGCGACCAGGCCGCGGGCGCGCTCGGCGTCGGGGTCGACCGGCCCGGGCCGCTGGCGATCGCGCTCGGCACCTCGGGCGTCGTGTTCGCAGCGCTAGAACAATTCGCCGCCGACCCCCAAGCCCGCGTCCACGCCTTCTGCCACGCCGTACCGCAGGCCTGGCACGCGATGGGCGTGATGCTGTCCGCCGCGGGCTCGCTCGCGTGGCTCCGCAACGTCACAGACCCCGACACCAGCTACGACCACCTGATGGCAATGGCGGATGCGTGGCCGGCGGGAACCGAAAATCTCATCTTCCTCCCCTACCTCGCCGGCGAGCGCACGCCCCATGCCGACCCGGACGCCCGGGGCGCGTTCGCGGGCCTGAGCCTCCGCCACGACCGGGGCGCGCTGACCCGAGCGGTCCTCGAGGGCGTCGCGTTCGGGCTCAGGGACTCGCTCGACCTGATCGCAGAGCTGGGCAACCCGCCCGAACTGGGGCGCGTCTCCGGCGGCGGCGGGCGCAGCGACCTGTGGACGAAGATCGTCGCCTCCGCGCTCGAGCTGCCCCTGCAAAGGGTTGCCGTCGATGAGGGCGCAGCGTTCGGAGCGGCGATTCTCGGTGGCGTGGCCGCCGGCGGCTGGCCCGATGTCCACGCCGCCATAAGCGCCACGGTGCGGCCACGCGGCCAGATCGAGCCCGACCCGGAGTGGGTCGAGATCTACAAGGAACAGCGGCCGAGGTTCCAGGCGCTGTACCCGGCCATCAAGACCGCGCTCACCTGAGCGGGCCCACGGCGGCCTCGACCGCGTCCACCAGCTCGCCGGAGCGCACGAGCGCCTCGACCGCAGCCAGCTCGGGCGCCAGATAACGATCCGGCCCAGGTCCCGGGACGCGCAGACGCAAAAGCGCCAGCGCGGCGGCGGTTCCCGGGGCCGGCGTCAGCGGCGCTCGCAGGTCGAGCCCGCGCGCCGCGCACGACAGCTCGACGGCCACCACCCGCGCCAGGTTGGCCACGACCAGACGAAGCTTGCGCGCCGCCCCCCACCCCATCGACACGTGGTCCTCCTGCATGGCCGAAGTGGGCAGCGAGTCGACGCTGGCCGGCGCGGCCAGCCGGCGGTTCTCGGCGACCATCGCGGCCTGGGTGTACTGAGCGATCATCATCCCCGAGTCAACGCCGGGGTCGGCGGCGAGGAACGCCGGGAGGCCGTGGGACCGAGCGGCGTCGAGCAGCCGGTCGGTGCGCCGCTCGGCGATCGCGCCGACCTCGGCCGCGCCGATCGCCAGGTAGTCGCAGGCCAGGCCGACCGGCGCGCCGTGGAAATTGCCGCACGACTCGACCCGGCCGTCGGGCAGCACCATCGGGTTGTCGATCGCCGAGCGCAGCTCCACGCCGGCGACCCGAGAAGCGAACGCCAGCACGTCGCGGGCCGCCCCGATCACCTGCGGCGCGCACCGAAGCGAGTACGCGTCCTGGACGCGGGGATCTCCGAACCGGTGCGAGGCGACGATCTCAGACCCGGCCAGCAGCGTCCGCAGGTTCCAAGCGCTGTCGACCTGCCCGGGCTGCGGCCGCAGCGCGATCAGGTCCTCGTCAAACGCCCGGTCGGTGCCGAGCAGCGCCTCCACCGACATCGCCGCCGCGACGTCGGCGGCGCGCAAGATGCGCTCCAGGTCCGACACGGCCAAGACGAGCATCCCGAGCATCCCGTCGGTGCCGTTGATCAGCGCCAGCCCCTCCTTGGCGGTCAGCTCCAGCGGTTCGATCCCGGCCAAAGACAGCGCCTCAGCCGCGGACACCAACTCCCCGCCGGCGCCCAAAACCGTGCCCTCGCCGGTCAGCACCAGCGCACAGTGGGCGAGCGGCGCCAGATCGCCGCTGGCGCCGAGCGACCCGTGCTCGGGGACGAACGGGGTGATCCCGGCCTCCAGCAAGGCCAGCATCCGCTCGGCCACCACCGGCCGGGCCCCAGAAAAACCCATGGCGAGCGAGCGCGCGCGCAGGAACATCATCGCCCGCACTACCTCGCGCTCGATCGGCGGTCCCATGCCGGCGGCGTGCGAGCGCACGAGCGCGTGCTGAAGCGCGATTCGCGCCTCGGGCGGGATGCGCACGAGCGCGAGCGAGCCGAACCCGGTCGAGATGCCATAAGCCGGCTCCTCCGCCGCGGCCCGGGCCGCCACCACCGCCGCGGCCCGCTCCATCTCGGCTCGCGCCGCCGGCCCCAGGATTACCGGAGCATCCTCCCGCGCCACTGCGACGACGTCCTCCGGCAAGACGCCATCGGGCCGCAATTCCACCGCGCCGGTCACGATCCCGACACCGCCGCGCCCGGCCCCGGCCGCACCACCACGGCGCCATCCGGAGGCACAGAACCCGGGGGCATGAGCGCGAGCACGCTGCCGCCGAACCCACCGCCCATGATCCGCGCCCCGAGCGCACCCGCCTGCTTGCACCGCGCCACCGTCTCCTCGACCGCCGGCGTGGAGATGTCGTAGTCGTCGCGCAGGCTGGCGTGCGAGGCGTCGAGCAACCGGCCGAGCTGCACCATCTCGCCCGAGTCCAGCGCGGCCACCGCTTCCTCGACGCGGCCGTTCTCGGTGACCACGTGACGAACCCGCGCATCGAGGGGAGCCGGCAACAACTCGACGTCCGCGAGCGTCGCGTCGCGCAGGCTGTCGACCCCCAGAAGCGTGCACGCCTCGGCGCACTCGGCGCGCCGGTCGTTGTAGCCCGAGCCCGCGTGGGTGTGCTCCTCGCCCGAGTCGACCGTGACCAACACGAAACCGGCGAGCGAGAGTTTCACCGGCCGCACATTAAGCGAGCGGAAGTCGATGCGCAGCGCCCGGTCGCGCTCGCCGAACAGCGACGCGATCTGGTCGAGCAGGCCGGTCTGTGCGCCGACCCAGTCGTTCTCGATCCGCGAGCACAGACGCGCCAGCTCAATCCGGTCGGGCTCACCGGCGCCGGCAAGCGCGAGCAGTGCCAGGACCAGCGCGACCTCGAGCGCCGCCGATGAAGACAGACCGGCACCGCGGGGAACCGTGCCGCTGATCTCCAGGTCCGCGCCCACGAGGGCCACGCCGGAATCCGCCAGCTCCGCCGTCGCGCCCCGCACGAACCCTCGCCAGCCCTCGGCCCGCTCGACCCCGTCGAGCGGGAACTCATCGCGCTGCTCCAGATCCGCGGCAACGGCAGAAATCCGCCGATCCCGCAACCCAGTTGCCCGGACCGTCACGCCCGCCTCGATCGCGAAGGGCAGGGCAAGACCCTTGTTGTAGTCGGTGTGCTCGCCGATCAGGTTGACCCGTCCGGGCCCGAATGAGGTGACGCGTGTGGGCAAGGTTCGAGTAGCTAGTCTGCCGGGACGATGACCGCCGTGAACTGGGGCATTCTGTCGACAGCGCACATCAACCGTCTGTTCCTGGCCGGCGCCCGCCAGGCGGACAACGTGCAAATCGTCGCCGTGGCCAGCCGCAGCCAGGCGCGGGCAGACGAGTATGCGCAGGTCAACGAGATCCCCCGCGCGCACAGCAGCTACGAGGCGCTGCTCGAGGATCCCGACGTCGAGGCCGTGTACATCTCCCTGCCGAATTCGATGCACATCGAGTGGAGCGTCCGCGCGCTGCAGGCGGGCAAGCACGTCCTGTGCGAGAAGCCGCTCACCCGCCGGCCGAGCGAGGTGCAGCACGCATTCGACGTCGCCGAGAGCAACAACCGCTGGCTCATGGAGGCGTTCATGTGGCGCCACAACCCGCAAACCCGCCGCCTCACCGAGCTGATCGCCGCGGGAGCGGTCGGCCGCGTCCGGATGATCCGCGCCGTGTTCGGATTCGTGGCCCACGACCCGCGAAACGTCCGCCTGAGCAAGACGCTCGACGGCGGCGCGCTGATGGACGTCGGGTGCTACTGCGTGAGCGCCGCTCGTCTGATCGCCGGCGAACCCGAGCGGGTGAGCGCCGAGCAGGCGCTCGGCGGGGAGGGCGTGGACGTGGCGTTCGCGGCCACGATGCGCCACGCGGACGATGTTCTGAGCCACTTCGACGCCGGTCTGGCGCTGGCCAGCCGCGACCTGCTCGAGGTGACCGGCGATGGCGGCTCGCTACGGCTCACGGATCCGTGGCACTGCCGCAACCCGGTCATCGAGCTCACCGGCAAGGACGGCGCCACCGAGCGGATCGAGATCGAGAAGGCCGACTCCTACCGCCTGGAGGCGGAGAACCTCTCGGCCGCGATCCGCGGCGACGCAGAGCCGCTGCTCGGTCGGGCCGACGCGCTCGGCCAGGCCCGGACGATCGAGGCGCTCTACGAAGCCGCCGACGAGCAGCGCGTCGTCACGCTCGGCTGACCCCGACGGGGGTAGCCGCGATCAAAGCGACTACCCCCGAAGGCGAGATCAGCTACCGGAAGCTGCGATCATGGGCGTAATGGCCGCGACCGACGGTCGAGAACTGATACGCCGTCGTCGTCGTGAAGGTGCTGCCGGCATTCAGCACCACCGACGGCCACCCGGGTGAATTGACGATGTGGTTCGGCGAATCCGGGTAGTGCTGGGTCTCGAGCGTGAACGCGGCGGTCTGCCGGTAGGCGTGACCGCTCGGCCCGCTCAGGTCACCGACCAGGAAGTTCCCGGTGTAGAGCTGCACGCCGGGCTGATCGGTGAAGGTCCACATGGCGATGCCGTCCTTCGGATCCTGGGCCACAGCCGCCAGCCGGTAGCCGGACCCGTTGAGCACGAAGTTGTGGTCATAGCCGTGGGCGATCACCAGCTGGTTGAACGTCGGCCCGAAGGGTGTGCCACCGACGCCGTCGGGCAGATTCAGGTTGGTGATGTCCTGGCCGATCGGCTTCATGTGGGTGAAGTCGAACGCCGTCCCCGCGACCGGCACGAAGAACGGCGACTCCGGGATTTCGGTCGTGTTGATCGGGGTGTAGTCGTTGGCGTTGATCTGGAGCAGCTGATCGTCGACGGACCCACTGCCCTCACCGCCCAGGTTGAAGTACGAGTGGTTGGTGAGGTTGATCACCGTCGCATCGCCGCCCGCCGGCGCCGTGTTGACGGCCTTGTAGCCGATCTTCAGCGCGTTGTTCCGGGTCAGGGTGTACGTGACCGTCGCCGTCACCGGGGCCGGGTAGCCGGTGCAGCTCGTGCTCGGCGGGATCGTGCAGCCCTCGCCCGCCGGGAAGCTGTGGGTCAGGATCAGCGACACGCCGTTCGAGCTCGTGGATGGGGTGGCCGACCAGACGACCGTATTCCACCCCAGGTAGCCGCCGTGCAGCGAGTTCACGCCGTTGTTGGCGTCGAGCGTGTACGTCATGCCGTTGTTGTCGCATCCGGTGCACGACATCGTGAATTTCGCGTTGGCGATCCGGTTCGCATAGCGGCCGATGATCGCGCCGAAATACGTGTCTCCCGATCCGCCGGAGAGCGGCCACGGAGTGCCGGTCGCGCCCTGCGTGAAGTCGCTCACGTAATCCGACAGGCTTGGGAACCCCAGAACGACGTCGCGGGGCGTTCCCCAGCGATCCGGAACCGTGATCGACTGGACGACGCCGCCGTAGTTGGTGATGTTCACGGTCATCCCACGACCGTTGCTGAGCGTGTAGAGGTTGACCGGCGTGCTGTTGGCGGTGCCCCACGGGATGCTGCTGATGCTGCCGCCGCCACCCGACTGCCAGTGCCCGGTTTTGGCGCCGTGGCGCGCCGACCGTTGATGTGCCGAGCTTCCGGCGCTGAGCACGGCGAGTAGTCCTATGGCCATAAGCGTGGCCGATGAAAACGCAAGCAGCCTCGTGCCGCCGCGAGAAAGATGCAGCATGGTGCGTACTCCCTCTTGGTCGTTGGCTGCGCGCGGCCGCCGGGCGCTTTAGTTGCGGCGCGATGTTAGCGCTAACGCGGCGCCAGTTGTTAATAAAGCTGCTGTCTGGGGCGGCGCCCGGGCGGATCGCCTGCGCGCGGTGGGGCGAGCCCTCTGAGGGCCGCGGTTATGCTGATTAGATGGCCCCTCGCGCCACAGCAGCACTGGGCGAGATCATCCGTCAGCAGCGAGAGCTGGCCGAGATCTCAATGCGTCAGTTCGCCGACCTCGCCGGGATCTCCAACCCGTACCTGTCGCAGATCGAGCGCGGCCTGCGCGCGCCCTCTCAGCAGGTGCTCGAGGGGATCGCCAAGGCGCTCAGTCTGTCCTCCGACGCCCTTTACGAGCAGGCCGGCATGACGCCACCGGGCGCGGAGCCCGAGGACAACGAGGTCCTCGACGCGATCGAGAGCGATCCGCGACTCACCCCCCGCCAGCGCAAGGCACTCGCCGAGATCTACGAGTCGTTTGTCGCCTCCTCGCCGACCGGCAGGCGGAACTCCGCGTGAGCTCGAGGGTCTCAGCGGGCAAGGCCGCGCTGATTACCGGCGCCGCGAGCGGGATCGGCCGCGCGGTGGCGCAGCGGCTCCAGGACGACGGGATGGACGTGCTGGCGGTCGACCTCCGGCCCGATCCGGACGGCCCTGGCATCCCGTTCCAGGCCGATCTGACCGACGCCGCCGCCAACGAAGCCGCCGTAGACGAAGCCCTGAAACGCTTCGGCCGCCTCGACGTGGTCGTCGCCAACGCCGGCATCCAGCACGTGTCCCCGATCGAGGACTTCCCGGTCGAGAAGTGGAACACGATCGTGGGAGTGCTGCTCACCAGCCCGTTCCTGCTGGCGAGGTACGCGTGGCCCGCTCTCAAGGACTCGGGCGCCGGCCGGTTCGTGGCGATCGCGTCGGCTCATGGCCTGGTCGCGTCCCCGTACAAGATCGCCTACGTCTCGGCCAAGCACGGAGTGATCGGCTTGTGCAAGACGTTGGCGCTCGAGGGCGCCGAGCACGGGATCACCGCCAACGCGGTCTGCCCCGCCTACGTCCGGACGCCGCTGGTCGAGAAGCAGATCGCCGACCAGGCGGTTGCCCACGGCCTCCCCGAGGAGGAGGTGCTCGAGAAGGTGATCCTCGCGCCTCAGGCGGTCAAGGAGCTGATCGAGCCCTCCGAGGTTGCCGGCGTGGTGGCTTTCCTGGTCAGCCCGGCGGGCAAGATGTTCACCGGCGCCCCGGTGACGCTCGACCAGGGCTGGAGCGCGCGCTAAGCGCTAAGCGCTAAGCGCTAAGCGCTAACCCAGGGCCATCAGCCCGCGGCCTGCGCGGCTTCCTCGCGCAACGGCCGCAGCGCCTCCTCGAGCCGGGCCAGCTGATCGAGCAGCGCGACGGCCGCCGTCTCCATCACCTCGTTGGCCTGGAGAACGCCCTCGTCGTCGATGAACTGCTGATAGAACGGGACGTTCACCTGCTCGATCACGGGCGTGAGCTTGACCGCCGTGACCACCTGCTGCAGCTGCTCGACCGACCGCGTGCCTGCGGCCACGCCGCCGTAGGAGACGAACCCGACGGGCTTGTAGCGCCACTCGTGGTGCAGGTAGTCGATCGCGTTCTTCAGTGAGGCCGGGTAGCCATGGTTGTATTCCGGCGTGACGAACGCGAACGCGTCGGCCGCGTCCACCATCGCGCTCCACTCGTGGGTGTGGCGGTTCACGTACTTGCGCAGCCGCGGGTGGTTGGGCTCATCGAGCAGCGGCAGGGTGAACTGCGCCAGATCGACCACCGTGATCTCGAACCCGCCGTGCTCGGTCGCGCGGTCGATGAACCACGTCGCGACCGCCGAGCCGCCGCGGCCCGGGCGTGTGCTGGCGATGACGATCATCAGCTGAGCCATGGCGCGGGAGTATGACGGCGCGCCGAATGATTGACTCCGCAGGCCGGACCGACGAGGCCTCGCGGCCCGCTAACGGAAGTCGACGAGCGCCACCGAACCGTTCGCGGTGGCGGCGCCGTCCGTGATCGTCACTGCGGCACCCAGCTGGTTGCCGTGCGCGTGGGCGAGCATCGATCGTCCGGCTTTCGTGAGCGAGAAGATCAGATAACCCTCGCCGCGCGCGCCGATCAGCTCGGTGCCGGTGGACGCGATCTTGGTCCCGCCCACGGAGACGGTCGTGCTCGCATGGCAGGGCGAGGTACCCAGGCACTCGGCCAGGACCCCGCCAACCCCGCCCGAGGAGACGAAATCGGTCAAGCCGAGGATCCGCAGCGTCGAGGATTGGCTGGCACCGCGCCTCGGAGCTGAGCCGCTGGTCGAGAACGGGACCAGGGTGATGAACCGGCCGAACTTGAGCTTCGAGATGTCCTGCCCGGTCATGTACACGAGCAGGCGGCGCTGCTTTGCGTGGGCGAGCAGCGAGCGGCCGGCGCGGTTGAGCGTGAAGTAGATGAGGCCGCCGCCCTCGGCCGGGATGTCCTCGCGCCCGGTGCTGGCGACCACCGTGCGTCCGACCTTGAGCGTGACCGCGATGTGGCACGCCTTTGCGTTGACGCACAGCGCCGGGAGCGCGCCGGTCCCGCTCGCGGAGGAGACGAACGCGCTCCGCCCAGCCACCCCGATGTGCGGCCCGACGCTGGCCGTGCCGGAGGTGCCGAGAACCTGACCGCTCGAGCCAAGCGCCTGGACGGCGAAGTAGGGCATGCCGGTGGAGGCCGCGATCCCGGTCTCAAATCCGTTCCTACCCACGGTCTGGAGCTGCGTCAGCGACCCCGGGCTCGGCCCCGCCAGTACCCGCCACGACGACACCGTCGTGGCCCCGTTCCAGCTCGCCCACACTTCGCTTGTGGTGTCGTTGTTGGCCCCTGCGGCGATGCTCGGGGGCGACGTCGGCTGGCCGGTCCACTGGAAGCGGTAGGCGCGGTAGCTCGAGGTGTTCGAGGTGAATCGGGCGTCGAAGATCTGCTTGCCGGCCGAGTTGAACTCGGTGAAGTACGGCTGCTGGCCCCAACCCACGAACATGTCGTTGTTGGGCAGCAGCTGGGCGTTGCCCTCGAAGTTGGTGTCCAAGGCCGGGCTGTGCTGGTACTGCTTGACCAGGGTCACCGTCTTCGCGGACTCGTTGACGGCGACGCTGATGGCGCGCCCGGCCCGGACGGTGGGTGGTCCGCCACCGTCGTCGAACATCGTGAACGTTCCGTTGGGCTGCACGAGGACGTCGTGCTGGAACACCGTGCTCGTGCCCGGGCCCCGCTTGAACTGGTTCTGGTTGGTCCCGAGCGTCCACATGACCGCCCCGGTCTGGACGTTGACCTTGTACACCCCCCACGTGTTGCGCATCGAGAGGATCAGGTTGCCGTCGGTGTCGATCGAGATCGAGTTGAGGTGATAGGGGTCGTAGACCAGTCCCGGCGCATTGGTCTTGAAGAACGACTCGCTGATCGGGATGTGATCCAGCGCGTGCCACTCGAACAGCACCAGTCCGGTCTTGATGTCGATCTCCTGGACGACCGCGTCCATCAGCGGCCGCGTCTTCTCCCCCGGGTAAACGACCGGTGAGATGCCCACGATCCACGCGTCCCCCTGCGGGGTGAGCAGGAACTCGTGCAGGTCCATGCCCCGGACCCCGTCGGCCGCCTGCACGGTCGCGATCTGCTGGTAGCTCGTGTTGTAGATCACGCCCTCGCCGTCGCCCGAGCCGTTGTTGGTGTACCCCTGGAACCAGGTGAGCACCGGCTGCCCCTCGTATTGCTGGACCCGGAAGTCGGTGGCCAACTCGTTCGGCGGCAGCGGCTGGAACCAGATCAGGTTGCCCGACGGGTCGAGGATCATCGGTCCGTTCTGGAGCGGGCCGTACTGAGGGGTCAGGAAGATGTCGCCGTTATAGGCCGCGGACGAGCGCTGGTTGACCGTGATCGACGCCGGCTCGAGGCTCGGCTGCGTATGGAAGTGCTGGACCCCGTTTGACCCGGCCGGGACCATCGGCAGCTTCAAGGGGGTGAACGCCCCACCCCACGGGGTTGCGATCTTGAACTGGAACGACCCGTTCGTACCGCCGACGATGTTCAGCCCGGTGCTGACCGTCACCGTCTCGCCGGCGGTGAACGGCGCGTTGGGAATGAAGCTCCCGCCGCCGCCGTCGGAATCGGCCTCGATCTTCCCGCTGTGGGCACCCGAGCTCGACCCGGTAACCGTGATCTGCCCGATCTGCGACGCCGGGATCCCCCGGAACGCGATCTGCTGCTGGGGCAGGTTCCAGCTCGTGCCAGGGCTCGGGAACACGCTCACCGCCGGCTGTGCCACCGCGCTTCCGGCGCAGACAAGCCACGCCGACGCGACAGCCAGAGCGACCACGAGCCCCCTGCTAATCCCAGACCTCCGGGCCTTCAGTTGTTTCGAAAATCCCTGCAACCTCAGATCAGAACCCGCCTGGACGGCAAACGTTGCGCCGCGCAGCGTAGCTTGCTGTCCGTACGCTTACGGTCAGCTTCAAGGCGGGGCTGGGCGGGGGCCTTATCCTTCCGCGCCATGCGCTTCGCCTCCGGCCTTCACGAGGGCATGCCGGTGGCCGTGTTCCTCGACGGCGACCAGGCCGTGCCGCTGCGCGGGATCCAGGAGCTCGGCCCCGACACCCCGCGGTCGCTCCTGCTCGACCCGCCGCTCGAGCCCGACTCGGCGTTCCCGGCCGCCGAGCTCGAACGGCGCGCCGTCGTCCCCCGCCCCCGCAAGGTCATCTGCGTCGGCCTCAACTATGCCGCCCACATCGAGGAGACCCAGCGCGAGCACTCCGATTACCCGGTGCTGTTCACGAAGTTCGCCACCACCCTGACCGGCCCCTACGCGGACATCCCGCTCCCGCCCGAGAGCGAGGCGATCGACTACGAGGGAGAGCTGGTGGTGGTGATCGGCGAGCGGGGCCGGCGGATCCCGCGCGAGCGCGCGCTCGCTCACGTCGCCGGCTACGCGGTGGCCAACGACGTCTCGATGCGCGACTACCAGTACAAGAGCCATCAGTGGCTGCAGGGCAAGGCGTGGGATGCCTGCACCCCGGTCGGCCCCGACCTGGTGACGCTCGACGGACTCGTAGAGCCGCTCACCCTGCGCACGTTCGTCAACGGAGACAAGGTCCAGGACGCCTCTACGGAGCTGCTGATATTCGATGTCGCGACGCTTGTGAGCACCGTGTCGGAATTCGCCACGATCCAGCCGGGCGACCTGATCCTGACCGGCACGCCGGGCGGGGTCGGCTACCGGCGCGAGCCCCAGCTGTTGCTGAAGGACGGCGACGTGGTGGCGGTCGAAATCGACGGCGTCGGGCGGATCGAGAACCGCTGCGTCGCCGAGCGACCCACCTAAGAGGCCAGCGTCTGCGCCAGCGCCGCGCGCACCGCGGCCGCGAATCCGTCCACGTCCTCCTCGGTGGTGTCCCACGAGCACATCCACCGGACCTCGTTCGTCCGCTGGTCCCAGATGTAGAACGGGAACTCGTATTGGAGCGGTCCGATCACCTGCGGCGGGAGCTTCGCGAACACCGCATTGGTGTCGACCGGCCGCGTGATCGTCAGACCTTCGACACCCTGCAGCGAGCGGGCCAGCCGGGCCGCCATCGCGTTGGCGTTGCCGGCACAGCGGCGCCACAGATCGTCGGTGAGCAGCGCGTCGAACTGGGCGGCCAGGAACCGCATCTTCGACGCGAGCTGCATCGACTGCTTGCGGATGTACAAGAAGTCGTGAGCGAGCTCCGGTTTCAGGATCACGACGGCCTCGGCGCCGAGGAGGCCGTTCTTGGTCCCGCCGAAGGACACGATGTCGGCCCCGGTGGCGGCGTCCCGGAGTGATAACCCGAGCGCGGAGGCCGCGTTCGACAGGCGCGCGCCGTCCACGTGCAGCAGCATCCCCCGCTCGTGGATGACCTCGGCCAGCCAGCGCAGCTCCTCCGGGGCGTAGAGCGTGCCCAGCTCGGTGCACTGGGAGATCGAGACGACGTGCGGCTGAACGGCGTGCTCGTCGCCGACCCGGCCGGCAGCCCCGATGACCAGCTCCGGCGTTAGCTTGCCGTCGACGCCCGGGACGGTCAGGAGCTTGAGCCCCGCGATCGCCTCCGGCGCACCGCATTCGTCCACGTTGAGGTGTGCCGTGTCCGCGCAGATCACGCCTTCGAAGCGACGGCACGCCGCTCGCAGCGAGACCACGTTCGCGCCCGTGCCGTTGAACACGAAGAACGCGCTCGCGTCGGGGGCGAAGGTGTGGGCCACCCGCGCCTCGACCTCGAGCGTGTAGTCGTCGTGCCCGTACCCGAACGTGTGTCCGACGTTCACCCGCGCGATCCTCGCGAGGACATCGGGGTGGATCGTGGCCGAGTTGTCTGAGGCGAAGCCGCGCGCGCCGTTGGAGCTCACGCCGCGAGCTTAGCCTTCAGCGACGAATAGAAGATCGAAAGCGGGAACTCGTCATCCCGGACGAGGTCGATGTAAGGGCGCGGGTCCTCGACGTCGGTGAAGTCGCGGACCGTCGCCGACCACTTCGATCCGGCCGCCGGCGGGACGCTGGCGGCGACCAGGTCGTGGGCCGCGATCCAGTGCTGGAGCTTGGTCCGGTCGATGCCCTGGCGATAGAGCTCCTCCACGTCGTGCCGCAGCCCCGCGACGCCCTCGGCCACCCGGTCCCACTCGATCGTGAGCTGGTTGTCGGTCCAGTGCAGATAGCCGTGCCGGTGCAGGTAGGCGAACAGCAGCTGCCCGCCCAGCCCGTCGTAGTTGCGGACCCGCTCGCCGGTGATCGGGAAGCGCAGCAGCCGGTCGAGCAGGATCGCGTACTGGACGTAGCGCGCGAACGACACCCCCGATGCCTCGAGCTCGACCGCCTGACCGAAGGTGGTCAAATCGCAGCGCAGCTCCTCGAGCGAGTACATCCAGTACGGCGCGCGCTGACGGATCATGAACGGGTCGAACGGCAGGTCGCCGTGGCTGTGATTGCGGTCGTGGATCAGGTCCCACATGATGTAGGCCTGCTGCGAGATGGCCGGGCTCGCCAGCATGCAGGCCGCGTCGGGCGGAAGGTTCAGCCGCAGGAGATCGGCGGCGTCGCCGGCGACCCGGCGCAGCCGCTCGGCCTCGCGGTCGCAGAAGATCCCGCCGAAGTGGGAGACCGGACGTCCGGCCACCGACACCGTTTCAGGGAACAGCACCGCGCACTCGCTGTCATAGCCGCGTGTCGCGTCGATCAGCTCGACCGCCACGTACTTCGCGTTGTCGAACTGGGTCCGCTCGAGCGACGCGATCCACTCCGGCCACGGCACGCGGACGATCAGCGCCTCAAAGCACGTGTCGCGCGAGCCGTTCTGCTTGTACATCGGGAACACGACCAGGTGCTCGATCCCGTCGATCCGCTGGAGCTCGGGCCGGAACGCCTCGAGCGCGCGCGTGAAGTCCGGCTTGCCGAAGTCCCACGCCCGCAGGTCGTCGATCACGGCGCTCAGGTAGGCGCCGTCATGCGGGAACCGCGGCTTCAGCTCCTCGATTGATTTGATGATTTTTTCTCGGTGGCCGCGGGCCGCGTCGGGATCGCCATCGAGCGAACCGTCCGGGGCCTGGAGCAGGGCCAGCGCGTTGGTCTCCTCGCGCAGCGTGATCCAGGCCGGGTCGTGTTCGGGTCCGGCCCCGTCGCGCGAGGCCTGCACGGGCCAGGTCCCTCCGTCGGAACGCGCAACCCAATAAACGAGATTCAGCCACAGCGTGCGATGGTCGAGCTCGTCGATGCAGTCATCGCCGAACAGATCGGAGTCGGCCAGCACCACCACCCGGCCCTCGCCGTGGGTGCTCGCCGCGATCAGCGGCCGGCCCGGTGCGGACGCGGTGGCGTGGGTACGCGCCAGCACGGCGGCGCCGTTGCTCGCTTGGATCGTCGTCGCCCGGTAAAGGCACGCCTGGCTCACCCGCGCGAGCGCATCGCCGGCACGCCCCCGGGCGCCCGGCTCCAGATCGGCGAGGATCCAGCTCGGCGCACCCTGACAGTGCTCGTAGTCCTGGACGGTGTCGTTCTCCAGGTGCAGGCCGAAGCGCGCGAGCAGCTCGTTGAGGTTGTTGCCGTACTTCTCCTGCTCGGTCTCGCCGAGCACGATCAGCCCGCCCCCCTGCTCGACGAACGCCTCGATGGCGTCGAGCTCGCCGCCGCTCAGCCGTGGCGAACCGGCACCGGTGGTCCGCTCCCAGGCGGGATCGGACGGATGGGCGATGACCAGCACCTCGCACTCGCGCAGGGTCTCGTTGGAGAGTGGTTGGTCGACGTTGGGCGCGACGGTGAACTCACGGGACGCCAGCACGGCCGCCGCGCGAGCGTAAGAGGAGTCGCCGGGATGGGCGGGCTGCATCTGGCGCGCGAGCTCGGGACGGATCGTCCACGCCTCGCTGTGCGCCTCGTCGAATACGACGCGGGCAAGCGTTCCTGACTCGGGCATAGAGCCAGGCTACCGGGGCCTCCGGCGGTTGTCGATGCCGAAATCAATGTAATCTCTGCAATAGATCGCCGCTTGGATGACCAAGATCGTCAGATTCTTGCGCTGCTCGTCGAAGACGGCCGGCGCACCTACGACGACATCGCCCGCCGCGTTTCGTTGAGCGCTCCCGCGGTCAAGCGGCGCGTCGACCGGCTGCGCGCACGAGGAGCACTTCAAGGGTTCACCGCGGTCGTCGACCACGACGCGCTCGGCGACCACACCGAGGCCCTGATCGAGCTGTTCTACGCCCCCGGCACGCTGCTCGACCAGGTCGCGGACACGCTCCAGCGCCACCCCGAGGTGGTCGAGGCGTGGAGCGTGACCGGCGAAGCCGACGCGATCGCGCGCGTGCGGACGCAGGACAACGCCGACCTCGAGCGGCTGATCATGGACCTCCAGCGCGACGCCCTCGTCCAGCGCACCCGGTCGCAGGTGGTCATGTCGCGGCTGGTCTCGCGCGCGGGGACCTGAACGCCCCACGAAAGCTCAACAACCCCTTCTCCGTTAACCTTGACAGAGTCATGTCAAGGTTTGCTAGCATCGCGCCGATGCGCGACTTCCTCGCCGCCACGCGGGAACGAGTCGTCGTCTACGACGGCGGAATGGGGGCGACCCTCGAGCAGTTCGACCTGAGCCTCGAGAAGGACTACCGGCTGCCGGGCCGCTGCCATGAGGCGCTCGTGCTCAACCGCCCCGACGTGATCGAGGGCGTCCACACCGCGATGCTCGATGCCGGCGCCGAGGTGCTCGAGACCGACACGTTCCAGGCCTCGCGCCTGAAGCTGTCGGAGTGGGGCCTCGAGGACCACACGTTCGAGATCAACCAGAAGGCGGCCGAGATCGCGCGCAAGGCCGCGGGCGAGCACCGGTTCGTGGCCGGCTCGATCGGCCCCACCGGCTTCCTGCCCGCGAGCGACGATCCCACCCTGGGCCAGATCACCTTCCCAGAACTCCGCGACGTCTTCCAGGAGCAGGCCCACGCGCTGGTCAAGGGCGGCGCCGACCTGATCATCATCGAGACCGCGCAGGACATCCTCGAGGTCAAGGCCGCGATCCTGGGCGCGAGAGAAGCGTTCAAGGACGTCGGGCGAAGCGTCCCGATCCAGTGCAGCGTGTCGCTGCTCCCGCAGGGCGGCAAGATGCTCCTCGGGACCGACATCAGCGCGGTGCTGACCACGCTCGAGGCGCTCGACGTCGACGTGATCGGGCTCAACTGCTCGACCGGCCCCGAGGACATGCGTGACGCGATCCGCTTCCTCGGCGAGACCGCTTCGACACCCGTTCACTGCATCCCCAACGCCGGCCTCCCGCTCCAGGGCCCCAACGGCGAGACGATCTTCCCCGAGGAGCCCGAGCCACTGGCCAACGTGCTCGGCGAGTTCATCGAGCGCTACGGCATCTCGATCGTCGGCGGCTGCTGCGGCACCACCCCCGCCCATATCGAGGCGATCGCCGAGCGTGCCCGCGGCCGCACTCCCGGCGAGCGGCCGGCCAAGCGCCCGCCCCACCTCTCGAGCATGATCGCGGCCACGCCCGCCGTCCAGGACCCCCGCCCCACGCTCGTCGGCGAGCGGGTCAACTCGCAGGGGTCGCGCAAGGCCAAGGAGATGCTTCTGGCCGACGACTACGACGGTCTGTTGACTGTGGCCGAGGATCAGGTCACGGGCGGCGCGCACGTGCTCGATGTGTGTGTGGCCTTGACCGAGCGCCAGGACGAGGCCGAGCAGATGCGCCAGGTGGTCAAGCGGATCTCGCTCACCCAGCCGGCGCCGATCCAGATCGACTCGACCGAGCCCGACGTGATCGAGACCGCGCTCCAGCAGATCCCCGGCCGCGCGATCGTCAACTCGATCAATCTCGAGGCGGGCCGGGACAAGCTCGACCGGGTCGTCCCGCTCGCCAAGTCACACGGCGCCGGCGTGATCGCGCTCACCATCGACGAGGTCGGGATGGCCAAGACCGCCGAACGCAAGCTCGAGGTCGCCCAGCGCATAACCCAGCTCTGCTGCGAGGAACACGGCCTCGACCCCGAGCTGCTGATCTTCGACTGCCTGACGTTCACCCTCACGACCGGCGACGAGGAGTGGCGGCCGAGCGCGATCGCGACGATCGAGGGGATCCGCGCCGTCAAGGAGAACATCCCCGGCGTCAAGACCAGCCTCGGGGTCAGCAACGTCAGCTTCGGGGTCTCGCTCCCCGCCCGCAGCGTGCTCAACAGCGTGTTCCTGCACCACTGCGTCGAGGCCGGGCTCGATCTGGCCATGGTCAACCCCAACCACATCACGCCCTACGCCGAGATCTCGGAGAACGAGCGCGAGCTCGCCGACGACCTCGTGTTCAACCGCCGCGACGACGCGCTCGAGCGGTTCATCGCTCATTTCGAGTCCAAGGGCGAATCCGAGGCCGAGACCGAGAAGGCCGACCCGACGGCCGGCATGGAGCCCGAGGAGGCGCTGCACTACCAGATCTTGCGCCGCAAGAAGGAGGGCGTCGAGGACTGGATCGATCGCAGCGTCGAGAAGATCGGCGCGGTCCCGACGCTCAACGACGTGCTGCTACCGGCCATGAAGGAGGTCGGCGACAAGTTCGGCGCCGGCGAGCTGATCCTGCCCTTCGTGCTCCAGTCGGCCGAGGTCATGAAGCGCGCCGTCAAGCAGCTCGAGCAGTACCTGGACAAGATCGAGGGCTACACCAAGGGAACGGTCGTGCTGGCCACGGTGTTCGGCGACGTCCACGACATCGGCAAGTCGCTGGTCAACACGATCCTCACCAACAACGGCTACACGGTCGTCGATCTCGGCAAGCAGGTGCCGATCCAGACGATCATCGACGCCGCGGTCGAGCACAAGGCCACGGCGATCGGGCTGAGCGCGCTGCTCGTCTCGACCTCCAAGCAGATGCCCGCGTGCGTGCAGGAGCTCCACTCCCAGGGACTCGAGTTCCCGCTCCTGATCGGCGGCGCGGCGATCAACCGAAACTTCGGGCTGCGCATTCTGTACCCGAACGGCACCGAGTCCGACGAGGTTTACGAGCCCGGCGTGTTCTACTGCCGCGACGCGTTCGAGGGTCTCTCGAAGATGGACCAGCTCGTCGACGGCGAGGCGCGCGAGGCGCTGGTCGCCAAGACCCGCGACGCCGCCAAGCAGCTGCGCGAGCGCCCCGAGGACAAGGACGACGACGCCCCGCCCGTCACCGACGCCTCGGTGCGCAGCCCCGTCCCGACCGACAACCCGATCCCCGAGCCGCCCTATTGGGGCGTGCGCGAGGTCGACGTCGACATGGACGCGGTCTACCACCACCTGGATACGCACGTCCTGTTCAAGCTTCACTGGGGTGGTCGCGGCGTGAAGGGCGAGGAGTGGAAGCGGCTCGTGGGCGAGGACTTCAAGCCTCGCCTCGAGCGCATGTGGCGCGAGCAGACCTACCTGCACCCGCGCGCACTCCTCGGCTACTTCCCGTGCAACTCCGACGGGAACGAGCTGATCGTCTGGGACCCCGAAGCTCCGGGCGAGAAGGAGCTGCACCGCCTGGTCTTCCCCAGGCAGCCGCGTCACGACCGGATCTGCCTGGCCGACTTCTACCGCCCGGTCGGCTCCGGCGAGATCGACGTGGTGGCTCTGCAGGCGGTCACCGCCGGCGACGAGGTCACCGAGCTCATGGCAAAGCTCGAGGCCGACGGCGAGTTCGCCGAGCAACTCTTCGTCCACGGCCTTGGCGTTCAGACCGCCGAGGGGATGGCCGAGTGGCTGCACTCGCGCGTCCGCGCCGACCTCGGCATCGAGCCGGCCCAGGGTCGCCGCTACTCATGGGGTTACCCGGCGTGCCCGGAGCAGTCAGAGCACGAGAAGGTCTTCGACCTGCTCGATGCGCCGTCGATCGGCCTGCGCCTGTCGGGCGGCTACGCGGTCGAGCCCGAGCAGTCGACCCTGGCGATCGTCGCCCACCATCCCCAGGCGGTCTACTTCGGGATGAAGTCGGGGTCCCTGCCCAAGACCGGCCGGCAGGCGGCCGACGAGCTCATCGCCGGCACCGACAAGGACCCCACGCGGCTCTCCGAGCTGAGCGACGCCGACCCCGAGGCCGGCGATCAGGTAGCCGGCGAGGGCGAGCCGGCGATGGCCGAGGCTTAACCCCGCGCGCTGGCGGCACTGGCGCTCGCCGACCCGGCCGCGCCGCGCGAGCTCGGGCGCGCCGGCAGCTTGACCGGCGTGGTGTGCATCGCCCGCAGCCGGACCTCGCGCCAGGACATGCCTTCCTTGAGCAGCGCCGGCATCCCCATCACGATCGCCGTGGTGACCTCGACCGCCTGGAGGATCACGCCGTAGGCCACGCCGTCGCCGTAGCCGATGTGCCAACCGGTGTGCAGCACCGCGGCGCACGCGGCCTGAAAGACGCCGAGGTTGGCCGGCGTGGCGGGCAGGACGGCGGTGATGTTGACCGCGAACAGCACGGCCGCCGCGGCGCCGATGCCGGCGTGCTTGTCGAGCCCCAGTGCCACCAGCAGGATCCAGCAGGACAGGCACTGGAGCGCCCAGGCCGAGAGCTGCGAGACGGTCGCGATCCCGCCCAGACGCGGGTTGCGGAACACGGTGAGGCCCGCGCGGACCCGCGTGAGCGCGCTGCGAGCCTGGACCGTGAGCGCGTGCAGCCGCGAGCCAGGCGAGCGATTGGCCGCGTCGCGCAGCACGATCGGCGCCAGCATCACCACCACCAGCAGGACGACCGGGGCGATGGCCGCCACGAGCAGGGCGTCCTGATGGCCGTTGAACAGGTCGACCGAGGAGAACATGATCGCGCCGAGCACGATCAACGCGACGATGTTGAGCAGCGTCTGCGACACGACGGTGCCCAGCACGATCGGCAGGTTTTCCCGCGGGCGCCCGGTTCTTCGCGCCACCACCAGCGCGCGGGAGGGCTCACCCAGGCGGGCCGGCAAGGTCGAGGACATGAGCACGCCGATGAACGTGCCCTGGGCCGCGTCCGCGAACCGCACCCGGGCGCGGGGCAGGGCCGCTTTCAGGATGGCGTACCAGGAGACGGCGCGGACGGCCATCGCGCTGCACATGACGGCGAGACCAAGCAGCACCAGCGTCGGGCTGGCGGTGATCAAGGCCGAAGCGATATTCGCCAGGCCGATCTTCTCAAGCGCCAGCACGGCCAAGGTGGCACCGCCCAGCGAGACGCCGGCGACACCGACTCGACGCGCCACCCCCAAGGCCTTGCTGTGACGCTGCGGGCCGGTCAGCTTGGGCTCGAGACTGGGCAGCCGCTGGGCGGGAACGGGCGGCTTCAGATCGGCGGCACGCACACCCACCCGGACGGCGGCCCGTTGAAGCGCCCCGACCGGCTCGGGTGTCGCGACCGCGTCCTCGTAAGCCTGCATCACCTGGGCGGCGACGCTCGGCCAGGCGAAGCGCTCGGCGCCCAGCGCGGCAGCGCGAGCCATTGCCGCCCGCCGCACCGGCTCCTCCCACAGGTCGCGCAGGGTCTCGGCGAGGGCCTGGGCATCGCCCCGGGGGACAAGCACGCCGTCAACTCCGTCGCGCACGACATCTCGGTAGCCGGCGATGTCGGAGGCGACGACGGGCGTGCCCGCCGCGAACGCCTCGGTCAGCACCATGCCGAAGCTCTCTCCCCCCAGCGACGGCGCGCACAGGACGTCGCTTCGCTCGAGCTCGCGCTGCTTGGTCTCGTCGTCGACCTTGCCGAGGACCCGAACGTCGCGCATGTCGAGCATCAGCGGCGAGAGCTCGCTCATCGACGGTCCGATCACGGTCAGCTCGGTCGGGACGTGCTCGCGCAGGGCCTCGAAGGCGCGAAGCAGTAGCGGCAGGCCCTTGCGCTCGACCGCCTGCCCGACGAACACGATCCGCAGGCGATCACTCTGAGGACGAAGGGCGGCCAGCGCCGCCCGCTGGGAGTCGACGTGCACGCCGTTGGGGATCACCCGGTAGTGCCCGCCAAAGAAGCGTCGCGCCGTCCAGGCGGCGGCCTCGGAGACGGCGATCCGGACGTGCAGGTGGTTGAGCATCCGCCGCGCCCCGAGCACGTTGGCGATCCCGTTCGACACGCGGTTCTCGTTGTAGGTGTGGAACGTCCCCACCAGGGGCAGCCGCACCTGGTCGGTGACGCACCAGGGTGCGAGCGGGGCGAGCGGCTCGTGCACGTGGACCACGTCGTAGCCGCCGGTGCGAAGCTCACGGTGCGCCGTGGACAGCGCGTAGCCGGTGATCCCGATGTTCGAGACGGCCTGGTTGGCCTTCAGCGAGAAGGTCCGGCCAAGCGAAACCAGGTACTCAGGCGCCTCTATCGACTGGGGATGGGCGCCTCGGTGCAGGGCCACGCCGAACCGGTCCGGCGGGTCGAACGGCGCCAGCACCCGGACGTGGTGGCCGTCGGCGATGAACGTCTCGGCGAGTGCCTCGATGTGTCTCGTGACACCCCCCGGATACGTCCACGAGTACGGCGACAGGATCGCTACTCGCATGCCCACGTATGGTAGACGTTGCGATTAACGGAGAACTTACCGTTCGGGCTGCGTCGTGGGGGCCTGCGTATCATCAAAACATGCCCGTTCGCCATTTCGTCAAGTACACCTTCCTGAAGGTTGACCCGGCCTGGCGCCGGCTTGACGGCGACGAGCGCGCCGAGGACAAGCGCCAGTTCATCGCGGCCTGCGAGGACTTCGCCGACGGCCACCTCCTGCGGGCGTTCTCGCTGGTTGGGACGCGCGGTGACGCCGACCTGATGCTCCTCAGCCAGGCCCAGAATCTGGAGCGGATCCACGAGTTCCACGTCGTCCTGGCCCAGAGCGGGCTGATGAAGTGGTGCGAGGTCCCGTACTCGTTCCTGGCCATGACCAAGCCCTCCGAGTACTCCGAGGAGTCGCGCCTGGAGGTGCGGCCCGCCCACGGCAAGTACCTGTTCGTGTACCCGTTCGTCAAGACGCGGGCCTGGTACGCGCTGTCTGGAGATGAGCGCTGGCGGATCATGCAGGACCACATTCGCGTCGGTCGCGAGTACCCCTCGGTCGACCTCAACACGAGCTACTCGTTCGGCCTCGACGACCAGGAGTTCGTGGTCGCGTTCGAGACCGACAATCCCGCCGACTTCCTCGATCTGGTGCAGCGGCTGCGCACCACCGAGTCGAGCTCCTACACGCTGCGGGACACTCCCACCTTCACCTGCATCTCGTGTTCGGTCGAGCGGGCGCTGGCGGCGCTTGACGGCGACCCGCTGATCGCCGAGCGTCCGCACCCCACCCTGGAGGAGGCGGTGGGGGCACAGACGTGACGTCGGCGCCGGCGTCCCGGGCGGCGTCGTTGGCCGGCTCTGACCCGGCCGCGCCCGCCCAGGAGAAGGCCGCGATCAAAGCGCTCCGCAAGGCCGATCCTGTCCTGCGCCAGGTCATCGACGAGGTCGGCCCGCTCGGAGACTTCTTCGCCGGACGCCCGACCGACCACTACTCAACGCTCGTGCGCTCGATCGTCGGGCAGCAGCTTTCGACCCGCGCCGCTGCCGCCATCTGGAACCGCCTACTTGACCGGTTCGGAGGCCGCGTGCCGACGCCCGAGGAGGTCCTGGCCGACGACCCCGACGAGCTGCGCACCGCCGCCGGGCTCAGCCATGCCAAGGTCAAATACCTGCACTCGCTGGCCGAGCACATCCTCGACGGGTCCTTGCAGCTCGACCGTCTGCACGACCTCCCGGACGAGCAGGTGATCGCCGAGCTGGTGTCGGTGAAGGGGATCGGCATGTGGAGCGCCCAGCTGTTCCTGCTCATCCACCTGAGGCGTCCGGATGTCCTGCCCTCGGGGGATCTGGGGATCCGGCGCGCGGTGATGATCCGCTACGGGCTGCCGGCGATGCCCAAGCCGGCCGAGGTGGATCAGATCGGCGAGCGCTGGCGGCCGTACCGCACGCTCGCGTCGATGTACCTGTGGCGGTCGCTCCACACGACGCCGGTGTGAGCTTGCCCGCTTAGCTCGAGCCGTGGATCAGCGAGAGGAGGTTGGCGCTCTCGCTGGCGCTGGGGATGGCCGGGGCCGGCTGCGGTCCGTACTGAAGGAAGTTCTCGGTCATCGCAATCGAGACCGTTTGCTTCGTATTGGGTAGCGGCTCGGAGAACGCCACCTGCACGCGGCGCACCAGGTTCGAAGAGTCGATCCAGGCGTTGATCGGCATCTGGGTCGCCAGGCCCTTGCTCTTCAGGGCTATGACGAGCTGCTCGATGGCCGGGCGCTGAGCGGCGGGAACGATGTTGGGAAGCTTCGTCATGTCGACCACCGCGTGGTACTCGGTGGTGTGGACCCCGTCCACGGTCGCCTGCCCGAGGTTCTTGACCGAGCCCGCCGAGGTGGCGTGCAGGTAGTCCAGGTACTGGCCGGGGTCGTTCAGCGAGGAGGTGCTGCTGACCAGCGATCCCAGTCCGGGAACGCCGGCCGCCTGACCGATCTGGCCGAGGTTGACGTAGAGCCACGGCTTGCCCCCGGGGATCTTGCTCGTCAGCGACGCGGGAAGCTTCATGTAGATCGTTGTCTTGTCGAGCACCATCCCGAGCTGGAGCGTCCCCGCGCCGGCTCCGGCCGGCAGGTCCATCTGCATCGTCGCGGCACCCTGGTGCGCGGCCGGCGAGAACGATCCCGTCCCGGTCATGTGGATCCGGCCCGCGCTTGGGACGGTCTCCTGCATGTTCATCGCGATCCGGTAGCCGCTCGCCGCGCTCGACACGTCGGCCGCACGGCTCAGGGAGACCGTTGGCGTCTTCCCGGAGCCCGACGAGCCCGAGCCGCCGCACCCCGCGACGAGCGCCGCCGCAGCTGCCAGCCCGATCAAGGCGCCCCCTGCCCGCATCCGCAACCTCATGTCGCTGACGGTACTACCCGGTGCTGCCGTCACCCATGCACGCACCACGTCTTGCCACCGTGCAAAAGTCCCGAAAGCGCCCCCGGTCCACCCGCTCCTGCGACATAAGCGCCTGCCAGGCGCTTATGTAACCGAGCCCACTCGCGGCACAGCGCTTTTGCGCGTTTTGCACCGTCTTCCGGGCCCGCAGGACCCACCCCCGGGGGGAATAACCCCGGAGCACCGCCCGAAAGGCGTTAGACGGCGGAGACTTCTTCTTCTTCGGCGACCCGGAACGACGAGCCGCAGCCACAGGCCGCGATCACGTTCGGGTTGTCGACCTTGAAGCCGGCGCCCTGAAGTCCCTCGACGAAGTCGATCACCGAGCCCTTCACGTACGGAAGGCTGGGCTGGTCGACGAGGAGGCGGATTCCCTTGTCCTCGAAGACCTCGTCGTTGTCGCGCTGCTCGTCGAAGGCCAGCGCATACTGGAAGCCCGAGCACCCTCCGCCTCGCACGCCAACCCGCAGGCCGGCAGTGTCGGCGACCGCATTCTGCGCGGCGAGGAACTCGCGAACCTTCTCGGCGCCCTTGTCGGTCAGTGTGATCATCGCATCCATTATCGGCTCGCGGGCCGCGAGGCCGTAGGCCTCGTTGGTGCGGCCCGCAGAATCAATCTACTTCACGAAGTATAGCGATGAGTCCGGGCTCGCTACGCTAACGGCATGGCAGTCAGTGGAGCACCGGCCACCCCCGAGGAGCTGAAGGCTCGAATCGAGGCGCGAATCCCCGGCGCCACCGCCGAGGTGACCGGCGACGGCCACCATTTCAATGCGGTGGTTTCGGCTCCTGCCTTCGCCGGCCTGTCCCGGATCGCCCAGCACCGGCTCGTCTACGACGTGTTCGGCGCCGAGGTCGGGGACCGCATCCACGCACTGTCGATCCAGACCAAGGCTTCAACCACGGAGAGCATCGCATGAGCGACGAGACGACCCACCCGCTGCGCGAGCAGATCCAGACCGCGATCGACGAAAACCCCGTGCTCCTGTTCATGAAGGGGACTCCCGAGCAGCCGATGTGCGGCTTCTCGGCTCGCACGGTGGCGATCCTCCAGTCGGTTGGGCAGCCGTTCGCGGCCGTGAACGTCCTCCCGGATCCCCGCATCCGCCAGGAGCTATCGACCCTCTCGAACTGGCCGACGATCCCGCAGCTGTTCATCGACGGCGAGCTCGTCGGCGGTTGCGACATCGTCACCGAGATGTACGAGTCGGGCGAGCTGCAGCAGGCGCTCGGGCTCGAGAACGCCGCTGCCGGTGAGCCGGCGCCTGAGCCGCAGGCCCCGGAGGCCGCGCCGCTCAGCATCGAGAATCGCTTGTAGTCCGGGG
>Ga0335074_10001385_pt1 | contig 32860 bp, 31 predicted proteins | sample Lox_Sample_23_FD_206715 | JGI IMG/M metagenome (GOLD analysis project Ga0335074, IMG submission 206715) | Soil microbial communities from Loxahatchee National Wildlife Refuge, Florida, United States - Lox_Sample_2.3 | ecosystem: Environmental > Terrestrial > Soil > Wetlands | place: USA... | reverse complement strand
AGAAGCGTCCGGCTGCTCGCGCAGCTCACCCGCCAGGTTGCGGTCGTGCAGTACCCGTCGCTCAGCCGGTCCTCCGTGCGCCACCTCGAGATCGTCCGGCTCTCCGAGACCCGGTTGATGATCGTCCTGATCACCGATACGGGACGGGTCGAGCAGCGCGTGGTCGAGCTGCCCGGTGCGCTCAGCGAGGACGAGGTGGCGGAGCTGCGTACGGCGTTCAACTCCCGGATGGTCGGCCGCCGGCTGGCCGACGCGGCCGGGCTGCTCACCGACCTTCCCGAGACCGTCGCCGCCGACGCGCGGCCCACGATCGTCGCGGTGCTCTCCACGGTCCTCGAGACCCTCGTCGAGCGGGTCGACGGACGCGTGGCGCTGGCCGGGACGGCCAACCTGGCGCGCAGCGCCGCGCTGGACTTCCCTGGCTCGATCCGGCCCGTGCTCGAGGCACTCGAGGAGCACGTCGTACTACTCCGGCTGCTCGACGAGGCACGCGACCCGCAAACCGTGCACGTGAGCATCGGCATCGAGAACGCCTACGAGGGCCTGCAGACCACCTCGGTCGTCACTACCGGGTACGGCGCCGACGCCTCGACGGCGCTCGCGTCCCTCGGCGTCGTCGGGCCGACCCGGATGGACTACCCCGGCGCCATGGGTGCCGTGCTCGCCGTGGCGCGCTACGTGGGCCAGATCCTGGCCGGCGGCTGAGGCCGGCATGCCACCACGCGACTACTACGCGATCCTCGGGGTGCCGCGCACCGCGAGCGCCGACGAGATCAAGAAGGCCTACCGCAAGCTCGCTCGCCAGCTGCACCCGGACGTCAACCCGAGCGCCGACGCCAAGGAGAAGTTCTCGGACGTCACCGCGGCGTACGAAGTGCTGTCCGACCCGGCCAAACGCGAGGTGTTCGACCTCGGCGGCGACCCGCTCTCGCCCGGCGGTGCGGCCGGTGGCGCGGGTCCGTTCGGCGGCTTCTCCGACATCATGGACGCCTTCTTCGGCGGCGCGACCGGCATGGGCGCCCGGGGGCCGCGGTCACGGATCCGGCCCGGCGCCGACGCATTGGTCCGCCTCGACCTCGAGCTGTCCGAAACCGCGTTCGGGGTGTCGCGCGAGATCACCCTCGACACCGCCATCCTGTGCGCCACCTGTAGCGGCGCGGGGACCGCGCCGGGCACGCATCCGGAGACCTGCCAGACCTGCAGTGGACGCGGCGAGATCCAGTCCGTGCAGCGCTCGTTCCTCGGCCAGATCGTCACCTCGCGGCCGTGCCCGGACTGTGGCGGGGTGGGCACGAAGATCACGCATCCCTGCGCGGACTGCGGCGGGGCCGGGCGGGTGCGGGCACGGCGCACGGTGACGGTCAAGGTGCCGGCCGGCGTCGAGGACGGCATGCGGCTGCGCATGTCCGGTGAGGGCGAGGTCGGCCCCGGCGGCGGCCCGCCCGGAGACCTCTACGTCGAGATCCACGAGCAGGCGCACCCCCAGTTCACCCGTGACCACGACGACTTGCACTGCAAGCTGACCATTCCGATGACGGCTGCTGCGCTCGGCACCGACATCTCGTTGCAGACCCTCGACGGCGAGGAGAACGTCGTCATCAAGGCGGGCACGCAGGCCGGCTCGGTGCACACCCTCCGCGGGCGGGGCGTGCCGCACCTCAACCGCGGCGTCGGCCGCGGCGACCTGCACGTGCACGTCGAGGTGGTCACTCCGACCCGGCTCGATGCCGAGCAGGAACGGCTGCTTCGCGAGCTCGCCAAGCTCCGCAACGAGGAGGACCCGCAGGTGGCCGTGACCAACCCGGCGACCTCGCCCGGTGGGCAGGGGCTGTTCTCGCGGCTGCGCGACGCGTTCAAATGAGCGCGTGACGCCGCCGCTGTTCTTCGCCGAGCTTTCGACCGCTACCCCGGGGGCGCCGGTCGCGGTCACGGGGGACGAAGGCCGCCATGCGGCCGACGTACGCCGGCTTCGACCGGGCGAGCACGTCGACCTGACCGATGGCGCGGGCACGCTCGCCCATGGCCAGGTCGGCGAGGTGCGTCGCGGCGAGCTGACCGTCGTCATCGCCGAACGCGAGGTCGTGCCGGCGCCGTCGCCGCGGCTGGTCGTCGCACAGGCGCTGGCGCGTGGCGGCCGCGACGAGCAGGCGGTCGAGTCGATGACCGAGGTGGGCGTCGACGAGGTGGTCGGCTGGGCCGCCGCGCGATGTGTCGCTCGGTGGAGTGACCGGACGGCGCTTCGCTGGGCCGCGACGTCGCGATCAGCGGCCAAGCAGTCGCGGCGGGCGTGGTGGCCGCTGATCGACGGGCCGGCGACGACCGAGTCGCTCGCGCAGCGGTGTGCTCGCGCCGGCCGGGCGTTCGTGCTGCACGAGTCCGCAGCTGAACCCCTCGCGACCCAGCGGATCGACGGGGTGACCGACGTACTCGTGGTCGTGGGCCCGGAGGGCGGCATCACCGAGGAGGAGCTCGCGGTGCTGACAGGGGCGGGTGCAACCGCGGTCCGCCTCGGCCCCGGCATCCTGCGCAGCTCGACCGCGGGCACCGCGGCATTGGCCGTGATCTGCGCCATGACGCGGTGGCGGATGGGCCCTGACGTCGCACATTAGGCTCCGGGCTGTGGCTGACGCCGACTGCATCTTCTGCAAGATCGCTTCCGGGGACATCGCGGCCGACATCGTCGCCGAGTCGGATGCCGCGGTCGCATTCCGCGACCTGACTCCGCAGGCGCCGACCCACGTTCTCGTCATCCCGCGCGACCACTATGCGAACCTCGCCGAGGTCGCGGCCGCAGACGGCACCGGCGTCTCGGCGATGGTGCGGCTCGCGGCCGAGGTGGCCGAAATCGAAGGGATCGACACGAGCGGGTACCGGCTGGTCGCCAACACCGGACCGGACGCCCACCAGACCGTCATGCACGCTCACCTGCACGTGCTCGGCGGCCGGGCGATGGGCTGGCCGCCCGGTTGAGATCGGGGTCCCGAGCCCGCCGCTGGCCGGACCGGTGGCATTAGCATCGATGGCGACCATGGCCGAACGTGCGGGGACGACGTCGACGCTGATCGTCGTGCCCAGCGAGCGCAGCATGGTGGCACTGCTCGGATCCAGCGACGAGCTGCTCCACCTGATCGAGCGGTCGTTCTCCTGCGACATTCATGTCCGCGGCAACGAGATCACGTTGGCGGGCGACGCGATCGAGGTCGCCGTGGCGGCCCGGCTCTTTGCCGAGCTGATGACGTTGATCGAACGCGGCGAGGTGCTGACGCCCGACGCCGTACAGCGCTCGATCACGATGCTCCGCGAGCAGACCGACGAGCGCCCGGCCGACGTGCTGAGCCTGAACATCATCTCCAGTCGCGGCCGCACTATCCGACCGAAGACGTTGAACCAGAAGCGGTACGTCGACGCCATCGACGAGCACACGATCGTGTTCGGGATCGGGCCGGCCGGCACCGGCAAGACCTATCTCGCGATGGCCAAAGCCGTGCAAGCCCTGCAGGCCAAGAAGGTCAACCGGATCATCCTGACCCGTCCGGCGGTCGAGGCCGGCGAGCGGCTCGGGTTCCTGCCCGGGACGCTGAACGAGAAGATCGACCCGTACCTACGTCCGCTGTACGACGCGCTGCACGACATGATCGACCCGGACTCGATTCCGCGGCTCATGGCCTCCGGGGTCATCGAGGTCGCGCCGCTCGCCTACATGCGCGGCCGCACGCTCAACGACTCCTTCATCGTGCTCGACGAGGCGCAGAACACCAGCCCCGAGCAGATGAAGATGTTCCTCACCCGACTCGGTTTCGGCGCGAAGATGGTGGTGACCGGCGACGTCACGCAGATCGACCTGCCCACGGGGACGCGCAGCGGCCTGCAGATCGTCCAGGAGATCCTCGACGGGATCGAGGACGTGTTGTTCTGCCGGCTCACGTCTCGCGACGTCGTACGCCACCGTCTGGTCAGTGACATCGTCGATGCCTACGCCCGCTTCGACGCCGAGCACGCCGCGGCGACGTCGGCGCCCTCGCCGCAGCAGCGCCGCTCACAGGGTCCGCGTCGCCAGACGCGGTCCGGCCGCTGACTTCGCACGGACGTCGGGGGTCCGGTGAGCATCGAGGTTGCAAACGAGTCGGGCGTGGCGGTCGACGAGCGAGATCTCGAGCGGCTTGCACGGTTCGTGCTCGACGAGCTCGGCGTGCATCCGCTCGTCGAGCTGTCGATCCGGCTGGTCGACGTCGAGGCGATGACCGCGCTGCACGTGCACTTCATGGACGAGCAAGGGCCGACCGACGTACTTGCCTTCCCGATGGACGAGTTGCACGACCACCGCGACGACGTCGAGAGCCCCGACCTGCCGCCGACGCTGCTCGGTGATGTCGTGCTCTGCCCGGCGGTCGCTGCCGAGCAGGCAAAGCAGGCACGGCACTCGACGGAGGCCGAGCTCGAGATCCTGCTGACCCACGGCATCCTGCACCTGCTCGGCTACGACCACGCGGAGGCGGAGCAGGAGCGTGAGATGTTCGGCCAGCAGAACCGGCTGGTCACCGGCTGGAACGTGGTTCGCCGACGATGACGGCAGCGGACGTCTGGGCCCTCGTTCTGGCCGGCGTGCTCGTCCTCGCGGCCGCCCTGTTCGGGGCGAGCGAGGCAGCCCTCGCCCATGTGTCCCGAAGCCGGGTCGAAGAGCTCGAGCATGACGGCCGACGCGGCGCCCGCCGGCTCGCGGCCGTGGTCGCGGATGCCGGACCGCACCTGAACGTGCTGCTGCTCGTCCGCACCGCCGCCGAGCTGCTCGCGACCACGCTGGTCGCGGTTGTCTGTGAACGGCAGCTACCGGCTTCGTGGGAAGCAGTGCTGGTCGCCGGGCTCGGGATGACCGTCGTCCACTTCGTCGTCGTGGGCGTCGGCGCGCGGACGGTCGGGCGTCAGCACTCGGCGGGCATCGGGCTCGCGTCGGCGGGCACGGCGATCTGGCTGCGCCGGGTGCTCGGCCCGTTGCTGCACGTGTTGATCGGCATCGGCAGTGCGCTGATCCCCGGCACGGTCGCACGCGACGCCGGCTTCACCTCCGAAGCCGAGCTGCGCGACCTCGTGGACCTCGCCGAGGAGCGCCAGGTCATCGAGAGCGGCGAGCGCCAGATGATCCACTCGGTCTTCGAGCTCGGCGAGACGATCGCCCGCGAGGTCATGGTGCCGCGCACCGACATGGTGTGGATCGAGCAGAGCAAGTCGGTCCGCCAGGCGTTCTCGCTCGCTCTGCGCAGCGGCTACTCGCGGATTCCGGTGGTCGGCGCCAACGAGGACGACGTGGTCGGCGTCGCCTACCTGAAGGATTTGGCGCGCACCGCGTTCGACGTCGAGGACCAGAGCAACGAGCGGATCACCGAGGTGATGCGCCCGGCGTACTTCATCCCGGAGTCCAAGCCGGTCGACGAGCTGCTGCGGGAGATGCAGGCCAAGCAGGTGCACTTCGCGATCGTCATCGACGAGTACGGCGGGACGGCCGGGCTGGTGACGATCGAGGACATCCTCGAGGAGATCGTCGGCGAGATCGCGGACGAGTACGACCGCGAGGAGCCGCGGGTCGAGTGGCTCGATCCCGACCACGTGCGGGTCAACGTCCGCGTGCCCGTCGACGACATCGAGGAGATGTTCGACGTCGACTTCGAGCTCGACGACGTCGATACGGTCGGCGGCTTGCTGGCGGCCGAGCTGGGCCGGGTGCCGATCCCTGGCGCGTCGGTGACCGCGCACGGGCTGACCTTCCTGGCCGAGGGTTCCAAAGGACGGCGACGTCAGATCGGCACGGTGCTCATCACCAGGGCCGGCGAGAACGGCGCCGCCTCGCCGGCCTGACGCCGGGCACCGGGCGGCCGTCCGCTGCCGCCGTCGCGGATGCCATCCTGCGGACGTGGACATCGGCGGCGTGCCCGAGGTCGCGCCGCCACTGCCGGGCCGGGTGCTGTTCGACCAGGAGTGGACCGATCTGGCCTTCCTGCACTGGTCGGTGGATCCTGACGTCGTCGCGCCGCTGCTCCCGGCCGGGGTGCAACCCGACGTGGTCGACGGCGTGACCTACGTCGGGCTGATCCCGTTCCACATGCGCCGGGCCGGACCGGGTCGCGGTCATGCCGCGCCGTACTTCGGTGACTTCCTCGAGACCAACGTGCGGTTGTACGGCGTCGACGCCGAGGGTCATCACGGGGTGGTCTTCCGCAGCCTCGAGGCCAGCCGGCTCGGCACGGTGCTGGTCGCGCGCTGGGGCTACCGGTTGCCGTACATGTGGGCGCGGATGCACGTCGAGCGCACCGGCGACGTATGGGTCTGGACGAGCCGGCGGCGCTGGCCGGGCTCTGGGTGGTCGACCCGGATCGCCATCGAGGTGGGTCAGGAGGTCACGGACCCGACCGCCCTCGACCTCTGGCTGACCTCTCGTTGGGGGCTGCATCACGAACTCGCGGGCCGCACGGTGTGGACGCCCAACGCGCACGGCGCGTGGCCGCTGCGTGAGGCGCGGGTGCTGGAGCTGTCCGATGAGCTCGTCGCTGCGGCCGGCCTGCCCGTTGACGGGCTGCCGACCGTGCCTGCCCGGTTCAGCCACGGTGTGCACACCGTCTTCGGCTGGCCGCGCCGGCTACCGGCAGGTGTAGGTGCACGCGCGTGACCCCGATCCGTAGCCTGGTGGCCGTGGATCCGGAGGACGAGAAGCTCTTGACCCTTGCCCGGTCGGCTCGGGCGCGTACCGGTGCCGATGAGGGCGCCGCGGTTCGCGATGAGATCGGCCGGACGTATGTGGCCGCGAGCGTTGCGCTGCCCGCGCTGACGTTGACCGCGCTTCAGGCCGCCGTGGCATCCGCGGCATCGAGTGGCGCCACGACGTTGGAGGCAGCCGTGGTAGTGACGCCCGCCGGCGCGGTTGACGACGGAGTGCTCGCGGGACTCGGCGAACCGGTCGTGCATGTAGTGGCGCCATGAGCCCCGCCGCGATCAGGCTGCGCCGGGTCGAGGCAGCGGATGTCGAGATCCTCGAGGCGGAGTATGCGTCCGCCGACGTCGCGGGCGACCTCGCTTGGTTCGGCTTCAGCGACGCGGGCCGGGTGCGCAAGCGGGTCGAGAGCGGCGAGACCCTTCGCCGCGACCAGGGGATGCTGGCGATCGTCGACGACGAGGACACCGTGGTCGGCGCGGTGACGTGGATCAAGGTCTTCCACGGCCCGCCGCCGAACGGGGACTGCTGGAACATGGGGATCTGGGTCGCGCCGGAGCATCGCGGCAAGGGGTACGGCGCCGAGTCGCAGCGGCTCGCGGCCGAGTACCTGTTCCAGCACACGCTGTACGAGCGGGTCGAGGCATCGACCGAGACCGGCAACATTCCCGAGCAGCGGGCGCTGGAGCGCGCCGGGTTCACCCGCGAGGGGGTCATCCGCCGGGGTTGCTTCCGCGGTGGTGAGTGGCGCGACATGGTTCTGTACAGCAAGGTGCGCGGCGAGCAGTGACCTTCCGCTCCGGGTTCGCCTGCCTGCTCGGGCGGCCCAACACCGGCAAGTCGACCCTGACCAACGCGCTGGTGGGTACCAAGGTCGCGATCATGTCGGACCGCCCGCAGACCACGCGGCACGCGATCCGGGGGATCGTGCATCGACCGGATGCGCAGCTCGTGCTCGTCGACACCCCGGGGTTCCACCGACCCCGCACGCTGCTCGGCGAGCGGCTGAACGAGCTCGTGGTGGCGACGGTCTCGGAGGTCGACGTGGTCGTCTTCTGCGTGCCCGCCTCCGACAAGGTCGGCCCCGGCGATCGGTTCATCGCGGAGCAGATCCGCCGCGCGGCGCCGAAGACGCCGGTTGTCGCCGTCGTCACGAAGACCGACCTGGTGGACAGGGACACGGTCGGTGCACGGCTGTTGCAGGTTGCCGAGCTGGGCGACTGGGCCGAGGTCGTGCCGGTGAGCGCGGTGAACGGCTTCCAGGTCGACCTGCTCACCGAGGTGCTGCTCGGCCGGCTGCCGGAAGGACCGCCGATGTATCCCGACGGCGAGCTGACCGACTCGCCGGAGGCACAGATGGTCGCGGAGCTGGTGCGGGAGGCTGCGCTCGAGGGGGTTCGCGACGAGCTCCCGCACTCGATCGCGGTAGTGGTCGAGGAGATCCGCCGCCCGGCCGAGCCCGGCGGCCTGGTCGAGATCGACGCGCAGCTCTACGTGGAGCGCGACAGCCAGAAGGGCATCGTCATTGGGTCCGGCGGAGAGCGCCTGCGCGACGTCGGGACCAAAGCGCGCCGGCAGATCGAGGCCTTGCTCGGGTCGAAGGTCTATCTCGACCTTCGGGTGAAGGTCGCGAAGGACTGGCAGCGCGATCCCAAACAGTTGCGCCGGCTCGGCTTCTAGCCGTGGCGCGGCGGCGCCGGATCCGGTGGTCCGGCGGCTGCCCGGGAGACAATGAGCGGGTGCCGCTCTACCGAGACGAAGCTGTCGTGCTTCGCACCCAGAAGCTCGGTGAGGCGGACCGGATCATCACGCTGCTGACACGCCGCCACGGGCGGGTGCGCGCGGTGGCCAAGGGTGTGCGGCGTACCGGTTCGAGGTTCGGCTCGCGGGTCGAGCCGTTCTCGCACGTCGACCTCCAGCTCTACGAGGGGCGGTCGCTGGACACGGTCACGCAGGCCGAGACGCTGGAGCCGTACGGCGAGCGGATCGCTTCCGACTATGGCCGCTACACCGCCGGAACCGCGGTCCTGGAGACCGCCGAGCGGCTGAGTGCGGAGGAGCGCGAGCCGTCGCTGCGGCTCTACCTCCTCGTGGTCAGTGCCCTCCGAGCGCTCGCGGAGTCCCAGCATTCGCCGACCCTTGTGCTGGACGCGTTCATCCTGCGGGCGCTCGCGATCGCCGGCTACGAGCCGGTTCTCGACGCGTGCACGCGTTGCGAGACGCCGGGACCGCACCGGTACTTCTCGCCTGCGCTGGGCGGGGTCGTGTGCACCGAGCACCGGCCGCCCGGTGCAGCGCTCGTGTCCGCGGCCTCGATCGAGCTGATGGTGGCGCTCCTGTCGGGCGACTGGGCTACCGCGGACGCGGCGGACACGAAGGTCCAGCGCGAGACGAGTGGTCTCGTCGCGTCGCACCTGCAGTGGCATCTCGAGCGCGGGCTGCGGTCGCTGCGTCTGGTCGAGCGGCCGTGAGGTCGAGGTCGACGCGAAGGCGCGGGGGACGAAGCGAGCCGATCCGCCCTCCGGCGCCACATGTGTCGGGTGCCCGCCCGCCCGTGATCCCGCCGGAGTTGGTGCCGAACCACGTCGCGATCGTCATGGACGGCAACGGGCGCTGGGCCAAGCAGCGCGGCCTCCCGCGGACGGTCGGTCACGAGCAGGGCGAGAGCTCGTTGTTCGACGTGGTCGAAGGTGCGATCGAGATCGGCGTGAAGTGGTTGTCGGCGTACGCGTTCTCCACCGAGAACTGGAAGCGGTCACCTGACGAGGTGCGGTTCCTCATGGGGTTCAACCGCGATGTCATCCGGCGGCGGCGGGACGAGATGCACGCGATGGGGGTGCGGGTGCGTTGGGCCGGGCGCCGGCCGCGACTGTGGAAGTCGGTGATCGACGAGCTCGAGATCGCGGAGGAGATGACGCGCGCCAACGACGTGTTGACGCTCACCATGTGCGTCAACTACGGCGGTCGGGCTGAGATCGCCGACGCCGCGGCTGCGCTCGCTCGCGATGTCGAGGCCGGCCGGCTGGCACCCGGCAAGGTCAACGAGCGCGCGTTCGCTCGCTATCTCGACGAGCCGGAGATGCCGGACGTTGATCTGTTCGTGCGCTCGTCGGGGGAGCAGCGGACGTCGAACTTCCTGCTCTGGCAGGCGGCGTACGCCGAGATGGTCTTCCAGGACACGCTCTGGCCGGACTACGACCGGCTCGCGCTGTGGGCGGCGATCGAGGAGTATGCCCGGCGGGACCGGCGTTACGGTGGGGCCGAGGAGGACTTGTGAGACTGCATCACGTCAACGTGGTCGTCCGTCCCGGCGAGACCGGGCGGGTCGCTGCGTTCTACACCCACGTGCTCGGGCTGCGGCGGGTCGAGAAACCGGCCGAGGGCACGACGCCCGGCGGTGCGTGGTTCGACGTCAACGACGGCGCGCAGGTGCACATCAGCGAGCGAGCCGACGCCGCGATGCACGACGACAGCCACTTCGCGCTGGTGCTGGACGACTTCGACGACGTGCTCGGCCGGCTCGAGCGGGCCGGTGCGGCGTGGCAGCCGCAGGCCGAGATCTTCGGTGCTCGACGCGGGTCGACCCGCGACCCGCTCGGCAACCGGATCGAGCTGCTCGAAGCGGGCGGCCGGCTCGGGTCGGCGTAGCCCGCTAGCCGACCAGGCGCGCGACGGCAACCGCGGCGATCGCGGCGATCACTACGCTGCGCATCAGCCGGTCGCCGCGACGGAGCACCGGCCACGTGGTCACGGCGAGCGTGACCAGCACCAGGTCGGTCAGCGCGAGCAGCCCGAAGCTTGCGACGCCGTGCAGGAAGAGGCCGGCGATGAACAGCGCGCCGACCGCGACGGCGATCCCGAACGTGACGGCCCGGCGTGGCATGGAAGCCATCTTCACAGGGAAGCCCGGTGCGGGGTCGATCGGATCGCCGCTAGGCTGGCGTCTTCGCCGCCGACCGCCAGCCGGATGGAGACCGAACGATGGCTGCCAACGCCGCTCATGACGCCGTACGCATCGAGGAGCTGGTCAGCCTCTGCAAGCGGCGGGGCATCGTGTTTCCCTCGTCAGAGATCTACGGCGGCAGCCGTTCCGCCTGGGACTACGGCCCGCTCGGGGTGGAGCTGAAGGAGAACATCCGCCGCCAGTGGTGGCGTGCGATGGTCCAGACCCGCGACGACATCGTCGGTCTCGACTCCGCGGTCATCCTCGCGCCGGAGGTGTGGCGTGCCTCCGGCCACGTCGACGCGTTCGTCGACCCGCTGGTGGAGTGCCAGTCCTGCCATCATCGCTTCCGCCAGGACCACCTGCGCGAGGGGCAGGCGGAGCGGAAGAAGATCGACGACCCCGACTCGATCGCGATGTCGACCATCGCCTGCCCGCACTGCGGAACCCGCGGCGCCTGGACCGAGCCGCGGACCTTCAACGGCCTGATGACCACCCATCTCGGCGCGACCGAGGACGAGGGGTCGCTGCACTACCTGCGGCCGGAAACCGCGCAGGGCATCTTCATCAACTTCCTCAACGTGATGACGGCGGCGCGGCGCCGGCCGCCGTTCGGGATCGCGCAGGTCGGCAAGTCGTTCCGCAACGAGATCACGCCGGGCAACTTCATCTTTCGCACCCGCGAGTTCGAGCAGATGGAGATGGAGTTCTTCGTCGAGCCCGGAACGGATGAGGAGTGGCACGAGACCTGGATCCAGACCCGCTGGGACTGGTACGTCGACCTCGGGATCCCGGTCGACGACCTGCGCCGCTACGAGCACCCGCAGGAGAAGCTGTCGCACTACTCGAAGCGGACCGTCGACATCGAGTACCGCTTCCGGTTCGGCGGCTCGGAGTGGGGCGAACTCGAAGGGATCGCGAACCGCACCGACTTCGACCTGAAGACGCACGCGAAGGCTTCGGGCGCCGACCTCACCTACTTCGACCAGGACAAGGGCGAGCGGTGGACGCCGTACGTCATCGAGCCCGCGGCCGGGCTCACGCGCTGTGTGCTGGCGTTCCTGCTCGCGGCGCTCACGACCGACGAGGCGCCGAACGCCAAGGGCGTGATGGAAAAGCGCACGGTGATGCGGCTCGATCCGCGGCTGGCGCCGGTGAAGGTCGCGGTGCTGCCGCTCTCGCGCAACGCCGACCTCTCGCCGCGAGCGAAGGCCCTGGCGGCGGCGCTGCGGCAGCGGTGGAACGTGGAGTTCGACGACGCGGGCGCGATCGGCCGGCGCTACCGGCGCCAGGACGAGATCGGTACGCCGTTCTGCGTCACGATCGACTTCGAGTCGCTCGACGACAACGCGGTGACCATCCGCTCGAGGGACACCATGAGCCAGGACCGCATCGCCATCGACCAGGTGGAGTCCTACCTGCTGCAAACCCTCCCCGCCTGCTGACCCGCACTCATGGCCGTCTGGCCTGGCTAGAGCGTGGTCAGGCGGCCATACTCAGCACCGCGACGCCGCGGGGGAGGCCGCGACCGGCGAGTTGTCGATAGCAAGCTTCGATCTCGCCGATCACTTCGCGCCCGTGGGTGACGAGCCGGCGTGGGGAGTTGTGCAGGATCGTCAACCCAGCAGCGGTCATGAGGTCATGACGCTGCTGCATCTGCTCGAAGAGATCCGCGCGTTCGTGCGCCAGGCGGCCGTTGGTCTCATGGACGAGGCCTGCATCTACGAACAATGCATCGGGGCTGACCACACGTCCACCTGGTAGTCGAAGCGTCGGGTTCAAGAGCGGTCTTGGCAGAACAGTGCTGGCAGACACCAGTCGGAGAAAGTCGGCCTCAGGCGTCGAACGGATGCCGGCACCGAGGTACGCGATCGCGGCGTCGCCGCGACGCGCGTTGCGTCGTTGCCCCTGAATGTGCGCACGGACCAGCTCGTCGTACGTCGTCAGCCGTCGCTGCAGGACTTCGCTCATGATTGCCAGCGCGGTTCGGTCCGCACCAACGAGGCGGCTCGCCGCGATCGCCGCTGTTGCTGCGTCGACGTATCGCACTCGGTCGGTGCGCACGATCGGGATCGGGAAGATCGTCCGTCGGACGACGACGAAGCCCCGACTGCGGATCGGTGTGCCCCACGGAAGCACGACGTGTACCGCACTGTCGTCGACCGGAGCGGATTTGATGCCGTGGAACCGACATGCATCCGGGCCGTCGATTGCACTCTCGGGGCCCGCGAAGAGAACAGCGGCAATGAGCAGTTGGCGGCGGTGGGCTTCGCCGGGGCGGGTCAGGTACACCCCTGGAAGCAGGGTGGACCACTCGTGAGTGCCCAGCCGGTAGTCGATCGCGCGCCGGGTCAAACCCGCATCCAGGGCCTGATCCCGATGCACGATCTCGTCTTGGCTCTGGATCAGGGCGGGAAACGAAGGATCGGTGTGGCATCGTCGCGGCATTTGTCGAGGGTGCGGTCGCCAGTGACCTCCAATCGGCGCGTCGGGCCGATCTGTGGACAGCAACGCCAAGCCGGTGGCCGTCTGAACACGCTCTAGCCAGGCCAGCCGGCCATGAAGTGCGCGGCAGGGGAGGATCGGGGGGTGACGGTTGCGGTTGTGGTGTTCACTCGGGACCTGCGGGTTCGTGATCATCCTGCGTTGCATGCCGCCGCGCGCTCGGCGGAGTTCGTCGTACCGCTGTTCGTCGTCGACGCCGCCATCACCGGCCTTCCGTTCAACCGTCCGAACCCGGCCGCGTTCCTTGCCCAATCGCTCAGTGACCTCGACGCATCCCTGCGCTCGCGCGGCGCCGCGCTCGTCATCCGCCGCGGCGACGTCGCGCGCGAGGTCGCGCGGCTGGCTGCGAGCCTCGACGCAGCCGCGGTGCACATCAGCGCCGACTACAGCCGGTACGCCGTTCGCCGCGAGCAACGCCTCGCCGCTGCTCTCGGCCGGCGTGAGCTGGTCGTCCACGACGCCCACGTGATCGCGCCTCCCGGCTCGGTGACCACCGGCGACGGCCGGCCGTTCAGCGTCTTCACGCCGTACCACCGCAAGTGGCAGCACCATCACCCGCGTTCGGTCCTGCCCGCGCCCCGGCGGCTCACGCTCCCGGAAGGGCTCGCGACCGGCCGCCTGCCCGATGCCGCCGACCTGTGCCGGGGCGCGCGCAGCCCCGATGTTGCCGCCGGCGGCGAGACGGCCGGCCGCAAGCGGATGTCCCCCTGGCTGGCCCGGCACCTCGCCGGGTACGACGACGGCCACGACGACCTCGCCGCCGACGTCACCAGCCGGCTCTCGCCGTACCTGCACTTCGGCTGCGTCAGCCCGGTCGAGCTCGCGTCGAAGGTCGACCGCCGGCGGCGCGGCGCGGATGCGTTCCTCCGCCAGCTCGCCTGGCGCGACTTCTTCCACCAGGTGCTGGCCGACCGCCCCGAGGTGGTGGACGCGGACTGGCGGACCAAGCACGACCGCTGGCGCACGGACGACGCCGCGTTCGAGGCCTGGCGGGAGGGCCGCACCGGTTATCCGCTGGTCGACGCCGGCATGCGGCAGCTCGCGCGCGAGGGCTGGATGCACAACCGGTCCCGCCTGGTGACCGCGAGCTTTCTGACCAAGCACCTCTACCTCGACTGGCGGCTCGGGGCGCGGCACTTCTTCGACCTGCTCGTCGACGGGGACATCGCCAACAACACGTTGAACTGGCAGTGGGTCGCGAACCGGATCCTGAACCCCGAGCTCCAGCAGCGCCGCTACGACCCGGACCTGCGGTACGTCCGCCGGTACGTTCCCGAGTTCGGTACGCCGGACTACCCGCCGCCGATCGTCGAGCACGGTGCGGCGGTGGCGGCCTTCAAGGCCGCGCGCCGGCGACCCTGACCGGCGGACGCGGGCGGTCGCGGTTCATGCGCGCTGGGTAGTGTCGTAGCCGGGCCCGGATGGGCGGACGTTGCGAGTCGAGGAGCAGGGGTGCCGAAGTACGTCTACGACTTCAACGAGGGCAATCGCGATCTCAAGGACCTCCTCGGGGGCAAGGGCGCGAACCTCGCCGAGATGACCAACCTGGGGCTCCCTGTCCCGCCCGGCTTCACGATCACGACCGAGGCGTGCAACGTCTACCTGGAGACCGGCACCGAGCCCGCGGATCTCGAGGCCGAGGTGAGTGCGCACCTCGCGGCGCTCGAGCAGACGATGGGCAAGTCGCTCGGCCAGGCCGACGACCCGCTGCTCGTAAGCGTCCGGTCCGGAGCGAAGTTCTCTATGCCCGGCATGATGGACACGGTCCTCAACATCGGGCTCAACGACGACTCGGTGGTCGGCCTGACCAAGCAGTCGGGGAGTGAGCGCTTCGCCTGGGACTCCTACCGCCGCCTGATCCAGATGTTCGGCAAGACCGTCCTTGGCGTCGACGGCGAGCACTTCGACGAGGTCTTCGACGAGGCGAAGCGCGCCAAGGGCGTTACGAACGACCTCGACCTCGACGAGAACGACCTGCGCGATGTGGTCGCCCGCTACAAGGCGGTGGTCGCGGAGCACACCGGGCGCGACTTCCCCGCTGAGCCGCGCGAGCAGCTCGACCTCGCGGTGCGCGCCGTCTTCGACTCCTGGAACGGCGACCGCGCGAAGCTCTACCGCCGGCAGGAGCGGATTCCGGCCAACCTCGGTACGGCGGTGAACGTGGTCGCCATGGTGTTCGGCAACCTCGGCATGGACTCGGGCACCGGTGTCGCGTTCACTCGTGACCCGGGCACCGGTGACCGCGGCGTCTACGGCGACTACCTGCAGAACGCGCAGGGCGAGGACGTCGTAGCGGGCATCCGCAACACCGTCTCGCTCGCCGACCTCGAGTCGATCGACAAGCCGGCGTACGACGAGCTGATGTCGATCATGGCGACGCTCGAGAACCACTACCGCGACCTTTGCGACATCGAGTTCACGGTCGAGCGCAACAAGCTGTGGATGCTCCAGACGCGGGTCGGCAAGCGCACCGCCGGCGCCGCGTTCAAGATCGCGATCCAGCTGGTCGACGAGGGCCTGATCGATATGGACGAGGCCCTGCAGCGGGTCAACGGCGCACAGCTCGCCCAGCTGATGTTCCCGCGCTTCGACGACGACGCCCCGAAGAACCAGATCTCGAGCGGCGTGAGCGCATCTCCGGGCGCTGCCGTCGGCAAGGCAGTTTTCGACAGTGCCACCGCCGGAGAGTGGGCGGCGCGCGGCGAGGCGGTCATCCTCGTCCGCCGCGAGACCAACCCCGACGACCTCCCGGGCATGATCGCCGCCGAGGGCATCCTCACCAGCCGCGGCGGCAAGACCAGCCACGCGGCCGTCGTAGCCAGAGGCATGGGCAAGACCTGCGTCTCGGGTGCCGACGACCTCGAGGTCGACGTCCGCGGCAAGGTCGCGACCACGAAGAACGGGGTGAGCTTCGGCGAGGGCGACGTGATCTCGATCGACGGCACCGCCGGCAAGGTCTACCTCGGCGAGGTGCCCGTGGTGCCGAGCCCTGTCGTGCAGTACTTCGAAGGCACCCTCGACGCGTCCTCGGACCCGCTCGTGGCGGCAGTCGACCGCATCGTCAGGCATGCCGACGCGAAGCGGCGGCTCGGTGTCCGCACGAACGCCGACACCGAGGAGGACGCCGCGCGCGCCCGCCGGTTCGGGGCGCAGGGCATCGGCCTGTGCCGCACCGAGCACATGTTCCTCGGCGAGCGACGCAAGCACGTCGAGCGACTGATCCTTGCCGATGGCGAGGACGAGCAGCGAGCCGCGCTCGACGCCCTGTTGCCGTTGCAGCGGGAGGACTTCATCGGCATCTTCACCGCGATGGACGGCCTGCCGGTCACGGTGCGGCTGATCGACCCGCCGCTCCACGAGTTCCTTCCCGACCTCACCGAGCTGTCGGTCAAGATCGCGGTTGCGGAGGCGACCGGTGCGACCGTCTCCGACAACGACCGCAAGCTGCTCGAGGCGGTCCGGCGGCTGCACGAGCAGAACCCGATGCTCGGCCTGCGCGGCGTGCGCCTCGGGCTGGTCATCCCCGGTCTGTTCGCGCTCCAGGTGCGGGCGATCGCCGAGGCGGCGGCGGAGATGAAGAAGGCGGGGCGCGATCCGAAGCCGGAGATCATGGTGCCGCTCGTGGGCGCCGTACAGGAGCTCGAGATCGTGCGCGAGGAGACCGAGCGGATCCTCGCCGAGGTCGCCTCCGAGTCGGGCGTCGAGGTGCACACCCTGATCGGGACCATGATCGAGGTCCCGCGGGCCGCGCTGACTGCGGGCCAGATCGCCGAGGCGGCCGAGTTCTTCTCCTTCGGCACCAACGACCTCACCCAGATGGGTTGGGGCTTCAGCCGAGATGACGTGGAAGGTGCATTCTTCCCGCGCTACATCGACCTCGGCATCTTCGGGGTCAGCCCGTTCGAGACGCTCGACCCCGAGGGGATCGGCCGGATGGTGCGGATCGCCGTCGAGGAGGGCCGGGCGGTCCGACCTGACCTGCACGTCGGCGTGTGCGGTGAGCACGGCGGCGACCCCGAGTCCGTGCACTTCTTCCACCATGCCGGTCTCGACTACGTCTCGTGCTCGCCGTTCCGCGTTCCCGTTGCGCGGCTCGAGGCCGGTCGGGCCGCGCTGGATGCCCAGGGCAGCGACAGTCGCTGACCGGGTTGGCATGATCGCTCGCGCAGCTACGACGACGAGCGCCGGGCGGGTGTGACGTGAACGGGTACGACGACGAGTCGCGTGCCCGGCTGGTGCCGGAGCCGCCCAAACAGTCGCCCGGCAGTCGGGACGACTTCGTCCGCGACCGCGCCCGGGTGCTGCACTCGGCGGCGCTGCGCCGGTTGGCGGGACGCACCCAGGTCGTCGTCGTCGGCGAGAGCGACTTCCCTCGCACCCGGCTGACGCACTCCTTGGAGTGCGCGCAGATCGGCCGCGAGCTCGCCGGCGCTCTCGGCGCCGACCCCGACCTCGTCGACGCGGCGTGCCTCGCGCACGACCTCGGCCACCCGCCGTTCGGCCACAACGGCGAGGCGGCGCTCGACGAGTTCGCAGCCGGGATCGGTGGCTTCGAGGGCAACGCGCAGAGCTTCCGGGTGCTGACCCGGCTGGAGGCGAAGGTCGTCGACCGGGCCGGAGCCGGAGCCGGGCTCAACCTGACCCGCGCGACGCTGGACGCGGCCTCCAAGTACCCATGGACCAGACAGCCGGGCTCGCGCAAGTTCGGCGTCTACGCCGATGACCTCCCGGTGTTCACGTGGATGCGCTCCGGTCGCGCCGGTCCGGCGCGCTGCGTCGAGGCGCAGATCATGGACTGGGCGGACGACGTGGCCTACTCGGTCCACGACCTCGAGGATGGTGTCCAGGCCGGGCACGTTCCTCTCCGCGTGCTCGACGAACGCGAGCATGCGGCGCAGATCGTGGCAGTCGCTCGTACGTCGTACCTCGAGGTCGACGTCGCGGCGCTGACCGCGGCGTTCGAGCGCCTGCGTGCACAGGACTACTGGCTGGCAGACTTCGACGGCTCGATGCGGGCAATGGTGGCGCTGAAGCGCATGACGAGCGAGCTGATCGCCCGGCTGTGCAGCGCCGCGACCGTGGCCACGCTGGACCGCGCCGAGGGACGTCCGGTCCAGCGCTACGACGGCCAGCTGGTCGTCCCCGATGCCACGAGAGCGGAGTGCGCGGTGCTCAAGGCGATCGCCGACCGCTATGTCATGCAACGCGACGCTGCGATCCGCACCCAGCAGCGCCAGCGGGAGCAGCTGGCCGAGCTGCTCGGGGCCCTGTGCGCCTCGGCGCCGGACTCCCTCGAGCCGTGGCTGCACGACGCGTACCGAGCCGCGCCGGACGACGCGGCCCGCCTGCGCGTGGTCGTCGACCAGGTCGCATCCCTGACCGACCGAACCGCCGTGTTGTGGCACGAGCGGCAGCTCGGTGCCCGGGTGCCCTCCGGATGACCGTCACCGTGCGCAGGGCCGTGACCGAGGAGGTCCTCGACCTGCGCCTCGGCGTGCTCCGGCCGACGGTGCCGAGGGTGCCCAACCCGCGCGACCACGACCCGGAGACGGTGCATGTCGCGGCCTTCGAAGACGGCGTCGCGGTCGGAACGGTCACCGTCCAGCCGGAGCCGTACGACGGGGACGAGCGGTCGTGGCGGATGCGCGGCATGGCCGTCCTCCCCGACCATCAGGGCCGGGGGATCGGCCGGGCCGTGCTGGAGGAGGCGACCAGGGTTGCCGCCTCGGCCGGCGCCTCGAAGCTGTGGGCGAACGGCCGGGTCAGCGCGCTGGAGTTCTACCGTCGGCTGGGATGGGTGGCGACCGGACCGGTGTTCAACCACGGTCCCGACGACCTGCCGCACCGGGTGGTGATCCGGCGGCTCGCACCGGGCGACGTCGGCGGGCCGCCGTAAAGTAGGTCGCGGCGTCTTCCCCCGCCGACCGACCACAGCGACGGAGGACCAGTGCCCGGACGGATCCGCGACGAGGACATCGCGGCGGTCCGCGAACGGGTGTCGCTCGAGCAGGTCGTTGCCGACCACGTCGCGCTGCGCAGCGCGGGGGCCGGCCGGCTGAAGGGACTCTGCCCGTTCCACGACGAGAAGACGCCGTCGTTCACGGTCAACCCCGCCCTCGGCTTCTACAAGTGCTTTGGCTGCGGTGCCTCTGGCGACGTCATCACCTTCGTGCGCCAGATCGAGCATCTCGACTTCTCCGATGCGATGGAGATGCTCGCTCGCCGTGCCGGCGTGGAGCTGCGGCGCGAGGAGGGCGGATCCGCTCCGGGCGCCCATCACGGTCAACGCCAGCGGCTGCTCGACGTCAACGCGGCCGCGGCGGCGTACTTCGGCTCGCAGCTCAATTCGCCCGAGGCCGAGATCGGCCGGCGCTTCCTCGCCGAACGTGGCTTCGACGAGGCGGCGTGGGCGCATTTCGGCGTCGGCTACGCGCCCAACGGCTGGGACATCACGATCAAGCATCTGCGCGCGGCCGGTTTCAGCGACGCGGAGCTGTCGACGGCAGGCCTCGCCAGCCAGGGCCAGCGGGGCTTGATCGACCGCTTCCGCGGCCGGTTGGTCTGGCCGATCCGCGACCGCAAGGGTGACGTGATCGGCTTCGGCGCCCGCCGGCTGCGCGAGGACGACAACGGCCCGAAGTACCTGAACACCCCGGAGACGCCGCTGTACAAGAAGAGCCAGGTGCTCTACGGCGTCGACCTTGCCAAGCACGAGATCGCGACGACGCTGAAGGCGGTGGTCGTCGAGGGCTACACCGACGTAATGGCCTGCCATCTCGCCGGCGAGCGGACCGCGGTCGCCACCTGCGGGACGGCGTTCGGCGAGGAGCACGTGCAGATCCTGCGCCGGATGCTCATGGACCAGGACGAGCTGCGAGGGCGCGTGATCTTCACCTTCGACGGGGACGAGGCCGGCCGCAACGCGGCGTTGAAGGCGTTCGCCGGAGACCAGAAGTTCGTGACGCAGACCTTCGTCGCGGTGCAGCCGGACGGGCTCGACCCGTGCGAGCTGCGCCAGCAACGCGGCGACCTCGCCGTGCGTGACCTGATCGCGAGCCACATCCCGCTTGCCGAGTTCGCGATCCGGGTCACCCTCGAACGCTTCGACCTCTCGATTCCCGAGGGCCGGGTCCAGGCGCTCGCTGCGACGGCGCCGGTGGTCGCCGGGCTGAAGGATGTCTCGCTGCGCGACGAGTACGCCCGCCGGCTGGCCGGTTGGCTCGGCATGGAGGTCGAGCCCGTGCTCGAGCGGGTCCGCCACGGTGGCGGCCGCCCGCCCGTGCAGGGCGCCGACGCCTCGTCGGGCTCCCGACGTGGTGGCTCCCGCGCCGTGCACACCCGCCCCGATCCGCGCGACCCACGCCTGGTCGTGGAGCGGGAGGTTGCCAAGCTCGCGGTCCAACGACCGGCCCTGGCCGGGCCGGCGTTCGACGCCTTGGGCGAGGAATGCTTCACCTCGCCCGCCTACGCCGCCGTCCGCGCTGCGATCGGCAAGGCCGGCGGCGTGTCCGCGGCCGCCGGTGGCGCCGAGTGGGTGGCGTCCGTGCAGGAGGCGGCAGAGGTGGACGCCGTTCGCGAGCTGGTCACCGAGCTCGCGGTCGAGCCGATGCAGTCGGTCGAGGAGGACGACGCCCGGTACGCCGGCGCGCTCGTCGTACGGCTCGAGGAGATGGCGCTCACCCGCCGGGTCCAGGAGCTGAAGTCCCGGCTGCAGCGGCTCAACCCGGTGGAGCAGGCGACGGAGTACAACCGGATGTTCGGCGAGCTGATCGTGCTCGAACAGCAGAAGAAGGGGCTCCGCAGCCGAGGCGCCGGCGAGCTCTAGCGTGCGACGACCCAGGCGGCGGCTCGCGGCGTTGTCCTCGTCGCCCGCAGATCGGCGGCTTGCGGCCGCTTAGGTCGGCTTTGCCGCTTACGGCGTGGTGCTTGTGTTCTGGCGGGCCGGGCGACAGGATGTCGCCGACTACCGACGCCAGCTTGGGGGATCCGCTATGTCGCAGTCCAGCCCGATGCCCGACCTCAAGTCGTTGCCGCCGTTCGATCTCGGTGTGCTCGCGACCGGCTTGCTCGCTTTCATCTTCTCCTTCTTTCCCTATTACGGAGTGAAGGTCTCCGGCTCGGTGCTCGGCATCAACGTCTCTACCTTCGGCCAGACGAGCAGCACCGTGACGGCGTGGCACAGCTACTCGACGCTTGCACTGCTGCTGATCCTGCTCGGCACGATCGTGGCAGCGATCGCGATCTTCGCGTCATCGTCGGCGCCGAGCCTGCCGATCGGGTTGCGCTGGATCGCGGCCGGGCTGTGTGCACTCGGCGCGTTGCTGTACTTGATCCGGCTGTTCACGCTTCCGCATCACCACCATTCCTTCGGTGCCGGCATCAGCGCCTCCGAAGGAGTCAAGTGGGGTGGCTACCTGCTGTTGATCATCGTGCTGCTCAACGCGGCGTGCGCGGTGATCAGCGCGCTGAGCAGCGAGGAGCAGGTGCCGTGGCACCAGTTCGGCGCGGCCGGCGCCGGAGGCGCCGCACCGATGACGGGCGGACCCGCGCCGATGGGTGGCGCGCCGACAGCCGGTTACTCGACGCCGACCTACGCGCCGCCGCCGGCGCCACCGGCCCCGCCGATGCAGCCACCGGCCCCGCCGGCGCAGTCGACCGAGCCGTCAGCCGGCGACGACCCCGCTCCCGTCTGAGTCGACCGTCGCGCCGGGGGCATCGACGGCCGTTGCGGCGGTTGGCGAGGCCTGCTCCGTCAAGGCCGCCTGTCGGGCCCGCACGTATGCCGTCGTACGCCGCTCGGCATAGAACGACGCGAGCGGCACCGTGCCCGCCAGGATGGTGAGGATGAGCTGGATCGGCGTCATCCGCACGCGGCGGGTCAGGTCGAGAGTCAGCAGGATGTAGAGCGGGTAGCAGAACACGCCGTGCACGGTGCCGACCACTGCGTCGACGCCGCCCTGGTTGGCGGCGAACTGCAGCGGCAGGCCGACGAAGAACAGCAGCACGAGCAGCACGCTGACGACCAGCGCGATGATCCGGTAGCGCAGCAGTGCGGCCTCGACGCTGTGCACGTCGAGCAGTCGGGTGCTCACGTTGTCAGGTACTCCGTCGCTGTCCGGTGGTGAGGGCTTCCGCCCGGGCGTTGAGCCGGGCGAGGTACGCGTTGTACGCGTTCACCTCGTCGTCATCCTCGTCCACCTCCGCGGGGGGGGTGGTGATGCCGATCCGGACGCCGTCGCGGTGCTCGATCTCGGGTTTGGGCAGCGGGGGCGCGGCGAACCGCGATGACAGCGGACGCGGCTTCGTGCCGGTCTCGTCCGCTTCGCCCGCAGCCTCGATCCGCAAGGTCCTCCACCACAGCACAATCCCGAACGCCGCAAACAGCGGCCACTGGAAGGCGTATGCCCAGTTCTGGATCCCGCCGCTCGGCGACTGGGCGCGGTGCCATTGCCAGAGGCCGAGGCGAAGGAAGACCAACACGAGGACCACGACGAACAGGTGCAGACCCCACCACTTCGGCGAGAGCAGGATCTTGCGCACGGTCCCAGCGTAACCAGCCGGATCAGGTCGTGCCGCTCGGCCGCCGCGGACGCCATGCCCGGCGCCGCGCGGTGCGCTAATCTGGCTAGTCGGTTGGCCCGGTCAATCGCAGGATCATTCCCGCATAGCTCAATTGGCAGAGCGTTCGGCTGTTAACCGATAGGTTCCTGGTTCGAGTCCAGGTGCGGGAGCCATCGCCCACCACCGAGGTGGCTCCACCAGGGGTGGTAGCTCAGCTGGTTAGAGCTGGGGACTCATAATCCCTAGGCCGCAGGTTCGAGTCCTGCCCACCCCACCGAACGCGGATTTTGCGCCGCGAACGGTCGCGTCGCATTCATTTCCTTGATCCTTTTTGCGCGCGCGCCATTTCTCCTGCCCGGGGCTTGTGCTGCGCGCTAGCGTCACGATATGGCGGACCGTTTGTGTACGGCGTGCGGGACGCCCAACGTCGCGGGTGCGAAGTTCTGCCATGAGTGCGGAGCGCCCCTGCTCGTTCCGTGCCCGCAGTGCGGCACCGTGCCGCTCGCTCCGGCGAGGTTCTGCAGTGAGTGCGGGAGCCCGCTTGCGACGACGGAGCCGCCCGGGGCGGCAGCGGATCGGCCGCTTCCGGCCACCGAGCGCCGGGTGGTCTCGATGTTGTTCGGCGACCTCGTCGGCTTCACGACCATCGCCGAGGGACTCGACCCGGAGGCGGCCCGCGAACTTCTCTCGGCGTACTTCGCGGCGGTTCGCGCGGTGGTCGAGCGCTACGGCGGAGTGATCGAGAAGTTCATCGGCGATGCCGTGTTCGCGATCTGGGGTGTGCCGGCCACGCGCGAGGACGACGCTGAGCGGGCGGTGCGCGCCGGCCTCGACCTGACCAGCGCGGTGACGGCGGTGGGCGAGGAGCTCGGCGTTCCAGCGTTGAACATGCGGGTCGGCATCACCACCGGTCAGGTCGCGGTGACGCTCGGAGCGGTCGGCGAGGGCGTGGTCGCCGGGGACGCGGTGAACACGGCCGCTCGGGTCCAGTCCATCGCGGCTCCCGGTCAGGTGTGGGTCGACGACACCACCCGGTCGCTGACCACCGCGTCGCTCGCCTACGAGTCGGTGGGATCGCACGAGCTGAAGGGCAAGGCGAAGCCGGTCGAGCTTTTCCACGCAACCCGGACCACGGCAGTGGTCGGCGGCGACCAGCGGGTCGACGGCCTCGAGGGCCCGTTCGTCGGGCGTGACCGCGAGCTTCGGCTGGTGAAGGAGCTCTTCCACGCCACGTCGGAGGAGGGCCGGCCGCGACTCGTCCTGGTCACCGGTGAGCCCGGCATCGGCAAGTCGCGACTGGCCTGGGAGTTCGAGAAGTACGTCGACGCGATCCCGACCACGACGACCTGGTGGATGCGCGCACGTTGCTTGTCCTACGGCGAGGGGGTTGCCGGCCGGGTGATCGCCGAGCTGGTCCGGTACCTGCTGCGGCTGACCGACGCGAGCGTGGAGGCCGACGTTCGGCAGGCACTCGACCAGCGGCTGCGCGAGCACGTCCCGGACCCGGCTGAGCGCGAGTTCCTGCAGCCGAGGCTCGAGAGCCTGCTCGGCCTCAGTGACCGGGGGTTCGAGCAGGCCGACCTGTTCGCCTGCTGGCGATCGTTCCTCGAGGCGCTACCGGACGACCGGGCATCGTCGGTCACGATCGTCATCGAGGACTACCAATGGGCCGACGACGGGCTGCGGGCCTTCATCGACCACATTCTCGAGGTGGGCCAGGCACCGATCATGATCCTGGTTCTGGCCCGGACCGAGGTCACGGAGCGACATCCCGGCACGGGCGTCGGGCGTCGGTCGACCACGGTGTTTCTCGAGCCGTTGCCGGACGTTGCGATGGACCGGCTCGTCTCCGGCCTGGTCACGAACCTCCCGGAGGCGGTGCGCGCGGAGCTCGTCCAACGCGCCGAAGGCGTGCCGCTGTACGCCGTCGAGACCATTCGCGCACTGATCGACCGTGAGATCGCGACGCCGTCCGGCGGCAGCTTCGTCATCGACGCACAGTCGGCGGCCACGCTGGACCTGGCCGCGATCGGGCCGCCGGCGAGCCTGCAGGCCCTGCTGGCGGCGCGGCTCGACGCGCTGTCAGAGCTGGAACGTCGCGTCGTGCGGGACGCCAGCGTTCTCGGGCAGTCGTTCACCCGCGCGGCCATCGCTGCACTCGTTCAGGCCGACGCCGACCTCGACGTCTGCCTCGACTCGCTTCGACGTAAAGAGATCTTCAGCATCGACAACGACCCGCGGTCACCCGAGCGCGGGCAGTACCGATTCGTCCAGGCGCTGCTGCGGTCGGTCGCCTACGACACGCTTGCGCGGCGCGATCGCCGGGCGCGCCACATCGAGGTGGCTCGGTTCCTGGCTGCCCAGCCGGATGCGGAGTCGCTGGCGGGCGTCATCGCAGCGCACTATCTGGATGCCTTCGAGGCGATGCCCGACGAAGCCGACAACGCCGAGCTCAAGGGATCCGCGGCATTGCTGCTCGACCAAGCCGCACAACAGGCGGCAATGGTGGGCTCGCCGGGTCTCGCGTTCTCGCACTACGACCGGCTCATGGCGCTCGACCCTCCGGACGACCTGCTCGTCAAAGCCGCGATCGCCGGCGCTCGCCTGGCAGCGAGAAGCGGCGCGCATCGCGAGCACGCGCTCGAATGGGCGCAACGGGCTTCGCAGGCTGCCTCGCGCCTGGGCGCCATCGACGACGAGCTGTGGGTGAAGCTCGCTGCCGCGCAGCTCTACCTCACCGCCAGCAACGGCGACGCCGCGCTTCCGCTGGCGAGAGAGGTCTTCGAGCAGAGCATCGGCCGGCCGCACCGGGTGGCGCACCTCGGTACGGCCAGCCGGTTGTTGTGCCTTTGCGCGCAGAACTCCGGAGATGCCGAAATCGCGGAGCAAGCAGTGACGGCAGCTCTTGGCGACATCGAGCGCTACGCCGACGATGCCGAGTTCGCGGAGTTCCTCGACACCATCTCGATGTGGTTGTCGATCGGCGGGTTCCGTCGGCTGGCGGTCGTCGTCCGGCGGGCTGCTGTTGCTTCCGAAAACAACCGCAGCGCGGACAACATCGCACCGAGGCTGAACCTCGCCACAAGCATTGCTCACGACGACCCCGCCGAGGCGATGCGCATCTCGGCCGAGGTCATCACCGAGGGCCGGCGCCGGGGAACGAGCGTCATCGCTGCGATGGGTCACTACGTGGCGTCCGCGATCGCAACGGGGGCCTGGGCGCAAGCGCGCGAGGTGATCGCGACACACGCCGCAGAAGCCGCGACGGAGCTGGTGGATTGGGAGATCTATCTGGCCGCAGGGGCTGCCTGCATCGCCTGGGGTTCGGACGACGCCTCCCTCATGCTCACTCCGGACGAGGTCCTGTCCCGCGATCCGGTGATCAACGGCTGGCAGCAGATGCGAGTGGCCGTCGCGACCGCGCTCGAAGGAGACCTGGTCTCGGGCTCGGCGATCGCGGTCAAGGCGGTGCGCACCATGGCGGAGGTGGAGCCCGCCAACGAGGACGTCCCCCTCGGGTACGCCCTCGCAGTCGACATGCTCGCCGAGGCGGACTCGCTGTCCGAGCTCACCGAGCTCAGCAACGAGTTCGAACAGATCGCCATCGGCCAGCGGTTCCGGCTGCTGCACGGGACCAACCTGCGCGCAGCAGCGTTGCTGAGCGACGCGCCCGACCAGCTGCTCGCCGACGCGATCGCAACGTTCGAGGCGATGGGAGCGGCGTACTGGGCCGCCCGGACACGTCTCGACCTCGCCGCCGCGCTGGTCGAGCGCGAGGCGCCCGGAGCGGAAAGCCTGGTGGACCTGGCTGAGCCGGTGCTGGTTGCGGCGGGGGCGACCCGCGCGCTCCGTCAAGTCGCGGAGCTTCGCTCCGTCCTGGTGCCCTGAGCCTTTCAGCGATCGCGACAGACCGCCCGCGCGATCGGGCGAACGTCACGCCGGCGGGCCGGACCCTGCTGCGGTGGCCTCGTTGGAGGGGTCGACCTCGATCATGGGCCCGGTGCCGGGCGCTCCGATCCGCAACCAGGTCGTCCAGCCGGGGAGGTTGCCGTTCCGATCGGGATGGGCACCGTGCCGACCGTGCGCAGGCTCGACCTCGACGACGCCACCGGACGGGGAAACGCTGACCTTGGCCCGGCGCCGGCCGTCGGCCGGGTTCTTTCCGGCGGCGGTCAGGATGCACTCGGCGGGTACGACGTGACCCTGCGGACCCTGCAGCCGCGGCGCATCGAGCAACAGTGAGCGGCCCCGGCCGCCACGCGCGTGAAGCGGGCGTCCGACCTTGGCGGCGAGTGGATGCATCCACTGGTCGACGTCGAGCGAGAGCCGGACGGTCTTGTTCGTCCAGTACGGTTCGACTGAACCTTGCGAAGTCAGCCACGCGGACGGCTCGCCGGGCGGCGAGTCGGCGGGTCGGTCGATGCCGAGCATGGCGGTGCGCGTCAGCCCGGCGAACTGCACGCGCAGCTTGAGGTCCCAAAGCCCTGGTCCCAGCCGACCGCCTCCGACCACGCGATCGGGGTCGATCTCGGCGATCGCATCGACGCGGACGGACCCGTCCGCGTCGATCGTCACCGCGATGTCGGCACCGGCCGACCAGGAGGCGCCGTCACTGCGCGCGACCAGGCTGAGCTCGGTGTATCCCTCGTCGTTGAGGTCGAGCAGCCGGCGGTCCTCGAGCCGCACCGACGGGGCGATCGCCTCCGGAAGCGCCCAGCCGCCGTCGTGCTGCTCGAGCCGGAACGGCTGGTCACGCAGCATGAGTCGGCCATGCGCGCGAACCGAAAGCCGTCCCTGCTCCCAGACCGGGTCTTCGCACCGGGCGTCGAGGGTCAGCGCCACGAGCTGCTTCGAGTACTCGACCATCCCCTCGATGTCGTCGTCAAGGAACAGCCGGGACTGGGTGCGCAGCAGTGCGGGGAGCGTGGGATGCAGCTCCGCGGGAATGCGGCGGCGGGCGAGGTCGAGGATCGTCGCCTGCATCCGGTCGCGGTAGGGGACCGGGTAGCGCAGCAGGTTGTCCTCGCGCAGCCGCCGGAGCATCTCGTCGCGGTAGAACCGCAGGTAGAGCCGCAGCCGTAGCGTCGGGTCCTCGACTCCCGAGTCGATGACGTCGAAGACCCTCTCGAGTGCGGCGTAGTACGCCGCTGCGTCCAGCCGTCGGGTGCCTGCGTTCCGACCCGGACCACGCCGCTGCTCGTAGTGGTAGCAGAGCGTGTCGGCGACCAGGGCGACGGATCGGGCCTTGACGTAGGCCTGCATGCAGAAGATCTGGTCCTCGAGGTTGCGGATGTCCTCGACGAATCGCAGGGCGTTCTGGTCGAGGAACTCGCGACGGAACAGCTTGTGCGGCGTCAGGCTGTACTCCATCGGAAAGTCCGCGAGCGTGCGTCCGGTCACCGTCTCTCTGAACAACCAGTGGTTGAGACCGCGAAAGTTGCTCGCGAACCGGCCGATCACGATGTCGGCGTCGGAGCTGTCGGCGACCTCGAGCTCACGCCGCAGCGCGTCCGGAGCTAGGGTGTCGTCGTTGTCGAGCAGCTGAACGTAGCGACCGCGCGCCATCTCGATGCCCACGTTGCGCGGCCGGCTCGCCCATCCGGAGCTCGGGATGTGCGTGGCCCTGATGCGATCCGGATGTGCGGCGGCGATCTGGTCGACGCGCGGCGCCGAGCCGTCGGTCGAACCGTCGTCCACGAGGATCAGCTCGTGACGCCGCGGGTCCAGCGTCTGGCCGAGCACCGACCCGACGCAATAGTCCAGGTTCGGCCCCGGATTGAAGACCGGCACCACCACACTCACGTCCGGCTGCACGCTGTTGGATCATAGATGGGTGGAAATGACGGGTTCGGCGCAGGTCGGTGACGCGCTCGCGGTTCTCGCCGAGCGGCTGGCCGACACCAGCGACACCACCGCGAGGACCCGTGAGCTGGCCGCCTTCTACGACGTGCTGGTTTCCACCCACGGCAGCTTCGACCAGCCGCCCGCCGACCTGCTGGACTCGATCCGGCGCGCGCTGTCGGAGACCGATCCGGCGGCGTGGGATGCGCTCAACACGCGGCCGCGAACCGCGTACCGGCTGATCGTGGCGGGCGCCGACCAGGCCGCATGGGACCTGCTGACCGAGGCCACCCGGCTGGTCAGGGAGGGGGTCGAGCGGATCACGCCGGCCTACGTCCATATTGACGGGGCCCGCGTGTTCGCGTGGCTGCCCGGCTTCCGCGACCCGCGCTATGGCGCGCCGGAGGAGTGCTACGAGCTGTCCGAAGCGGTGAAGCTGCAGGTTCGCGTCGACGACGTCAGCCTTACTCCCGACGCGCTGTCGTTGGCTGGTACGGCGTACCTGTCCAGGAACGTGTCGACGAGTGCGGGCGAGCGGATCACCGCGGTGTTGCACCGCGACGGGGTTCCGGACGTCGTGGTCGAGGGCGCCCGGCACCGGCGCCCGGATCAGGTCTCGGGCACCGGCACCGAGCTCACTCGGCGCGCGTGGTCCGGGTGGTCGGTCTCGATCAGCCTCGCCGCGCTCGCTGCGGGTTCGGGACGGTGGCGGATCAGCTTGGCGATCGACCACGGTGAGCTGCACCGAAGCACTGGCCTCGGCGGCGATGCGACGCCTCTGGTCCGGTCGATCGGCCGGCGCACCGTGCGCCGGCGCCGAACCAGGTGGCGGATCGACACGTCGGGACGGCAGTGGTCACTGGTGTCCCGGTGGCAGCGCATCCCGCTCCCGTTCCGCTGAGCCCGGCTGCCCGGGCGGGCTCACAGCCGGGCCACAGACAACGGTCACTGGCCGTTCAGTGCCGGCTGACACAAAGAACCCATGACAGCGAAGCTTCGTCCAGGCAGCGCGCGAGCCCGCGGCCTTCGCCGCCTCCAACAGGCGACGGTCGGCCTGGTGGCGCTCGGCGTCAGCGGAGTTGCCGTCGTCGCGGTGCACGACGCGCATGCGCAAGCCGGCGCCAGCTCGACAAGTGACTCGACCACCGGCGGATCCACCTCCGATCGGCGTTCCTCGAGCGAGTTGTTCGGCAGGTCCGAGTCGAACCATTCGAATGGTTCGGTCGGTTCGGACTCGTCCGGGCTCAGTGCGTCGTCGTCGGCTCCGCAGGCGACGTCGGGTGGATCGTGACGCCCGCGATCGCGGCCGCCGAGACGGCCGCCGACTGGTCCGCGCTCGGCTGCGCGGTGCGCCTGGTCGTCGGCGAGCCGCGCGACCTGGCCGTGGCGACGACGATTCTTGATGCCGAGCTCAGCGCGATCGATCGGGTGTGCAGCCGGTTTCGCACCGACAGCGAACTGTCCCGGGTCTGTGCCGACAGTGCCGGCCGGCCGGTTCCGATCAGTGCGTTGCTGGCCGAGGCGGTTGACGCCGCGCTGTGGGCGGCCGCGGCGAGCGACGGCGACGTCGATCCGACCGTGGGCCGGGCAATGGAACAGCTCGGCTACGACCGGGATTACGCGGCGATCCCGACCGACGCCGGGCCCGTCACCGTTGTCCGGCGGTCCACGCACGGCTGGCGACGGATCGGGCTGGACCGGTCGGCGCTCACGCTGCGAGTGCCGCGCGGTGTGCTGCTCGACCTCGGGGCGACCGCGAAGGCGTTCTGCGCCGATCGTGCGGCGGGCCGGATCGCGGATGCACTCGACGGCAGGGGAGTGCTGGTCGCGCTGGGCGGCGATGTCGCGGCAGCAGGGACGCCGCCGCCGGGTGGGTGGAGTGTGCGCGTGCAGGACGTGACCGGGCCGGTCGGCGCGGAGCCGACCGGTCCGACGCAGGTGGTGTCGTTGCCCTCGGGTGGGCTCGCCACGTCGAGCACCACTGCCCGTCGCTGGGTTCGTGGCGGGCGCGTGCTGCATCACATCCTCGACCCGCGCACCGGCGTACCGGTGCCCTCCCCGTGGCGGACCGTCACCGTCGCGGCGCCGACCTGCCTGGCTGCCAACGTGGCGAGTACCGCCGCTATCGTCCGCGGTTGGTCCGCTGTCGACTGGCTCGTGGGCCTCGGCCTGGCGGCGCGCATCGTCGACCGCGACGGGCACGTCACGCTCCTGCCCGGGTGGCCGGTGGAAAGCGACCGGCCGTGAACGCGCAGGCGCTGTGGTACCTGTCGCGGGCGACCGGGCTGGTGTCCTTCGTTGTCCTGTCGCTGGTCGTGGTGCTCGGAGCGACGATCGGGCGGAAGGGAAGGATCCCGGGCCTGCCCAGGTTCGCCGGCGTCGGTTTCCATCGCAACGCCGCGCTGTTCGCTGTCGCGCTGCTGGTCATCCATGTCGGCTCGGCCGTGATCGACCCGTTCGTGCCGATCAGCCTGGCTGCGGTCATCGTGCCGTTCACGTCGCACTACGAAGCCGTCTGGCTTGGACTGGGTGCGCTCGCTCTCGACCTCGGAGTTGCGGTGGTCGCGACGAGCCTGTTGCGCCGGCGGATCGGCTTTCACACCTGGCGAGCGGTGCATTGGCTGGCCTATGCGATCTGGCCGATCGCCGCCGTTCATGGCATCGGAGCCGCGTCGGACCTGCGCAGCGGTGTTTTGCTCGACGTCGTGCTCGTGACGATCTGTGCCGTGGTCACCGCAGTGGTTTGGCGGTGCTGGGTGGCGCTCGCGCCGAAGCTCACGCCGGCGGTCTGAGCGCTCAGAGCCAGGGGACGCTCAGGGGCCGGGACGCCGGTTCGGCGTACGCCAATTGTGCGTACGCCGAACCGGTCGAGTGGCTCACGACTCGGTGGTGTCGGTGTCGTCCTCCGCGAGGATGCGGTACAGCTCGCGCCGGGTGGATCCGAGCAGCTGGATCGCCTTCTGGATCTGGGCGTCGCTGCCGGCCACTCCGATCTGGCGCACGGCTGCTGCGACCTGCATGACGACAGACCGCAGATCGCTCGCCGGGCCGCGCTCGCCGCGCGCCGCCGCCTCCCAGGGCAGCGGGCCGTCGCCGCGGGCGGCGGCCTCGGTGCGACCGGTGTCCGTCAGCGTGAACACCCGCTTGCCGTCGGACTCGGTCGCGCTGACCAGGCCCTCGTCCTGCAGCATCTGCAGCGCCGGGTAGACCGAGCCGGGGCTCGGCGTCCACGCACCGTTGCTGCGCTCGGCGATCTCCTGGATCACCTGGTAGCCGTGCATCGGGGACTCGGCGAGCAGGGCGAGGATCGCCGCCCGGACATCGCCGCGGCCGGCGCGCCGGCCGCCTTCGAACGGGCCGCCGAAGCCGCGCCCGCGCGGGCTGCCCCAGCTCCGGTCGCGCCCGCGACCGCGGTCGTGCCGGTGCGCGCGCCGCTCGCCCCGCTCGTAGCGGCCGGCGAAGTCGTGCTCGCGGGCGTGTGGTGAGTCGTGGTCGTGATGGTGGTCGTGTCTCATGTCAGTTCTCCTGTCTAGGTCGCGGCGCTCCGGGGCACGCTCTGTGCCTCGCGTACGCTCGCGATATATCGACAACATATCACGTTGGCTCGGATATTCCCAAGGTGATTCCGGCTTGAATGGGCGGGTGATCGATCTGCGGGCGGCAACGGGCGCCGACGCCGAGGCCTGCCTGGGCGTGCAGCGCCGTTCGGCGTTGGCCGGCTACGCCCACATCTTTCGCCAGGACGTGTACCCGTTCCCGGACGACGTGGTCAGGGCGGAGTGGGTCACCCGGCTGGCCAGCGATGCCGGGGTCCTGCTCGCCGTCGTCGAGGGCGAGATCGTGGGTACGGCGAGTGCGAGCCCGCCGCGGCTCGAGGCGCTGTTCGTGGTCCCGGAGCACTGGGGCACCGGGGTCGCCGGCCGGCTGCACGACCGGGTGATCGAGATCATCGGCGCGGCCGGCTGCCCGGCCGCGGAGCTCGACGTGATGGCGGACAACCACCGGGCCCGCCGCTTCTACGAGCGGCGCGGCTGGAACCCCGACGGGCGGGTCCTGCGCTCGCCCTTCCCGCCGTACCCGGAACTGCTCGGCTACCGGTTGCCGATCTTGCGCTGAGGCTGCCGGCGCTCGCTGCATGGGACCATCGAAGGATGAAACGCGACGAACGGTTGCTGTTCGTCGCGTTCGCTCTGCTGCTGGCGTTCCTGCTCGGCGAGCTGGTTGCCGCGCTGCTCGTGCACTCCCTCGCGCTGCTCGCCGACGCGGGCCACCTGGCGACCGATGTGCTGGCGCTCGGTGCCGCCTTGGTT
>Ga0335074_10001384_pt1 | contig 32880 bp, 30 predicted proteins | sample Lox_Sample_23_FD_206715 | JGI IMG/M metagenome (GOLD analysis project Ga0335074, IMG submission 206715) | Soil microbial communities from Loxahatchee National Wildlife Refuge, Florida, United States - Lox_Sample_2.3 | ecosystem: Environmental > Terrestrial > Soil > Wetlands | place: USA... | reverse complement strand
GCTCCACGCGGCCGGGCTTCGAGCGGTGGCGCTTCGCGAGCGGGGTCGTCGAAGCGGGGTGGTCGACCACGAACGTGAGCGCGTCCAGGTGCGGCTCGACGTAGTGCTCGAACAGCTTCTCGAGGAACGTGCCCTCCGGCGAATCGTCGGGGACGGTCGAGCCGACGGAGCGCGCGAGCTCCCGGAGCTCCTCGCGGGACTTCGACAGGAGGTCGGAGATCCCGCTCTGACGCTCGAGCTCGTCCACGAAGTCGACCGTCCGGAACGGCGGACGGAAGTCGTGCGCCCCGCGGCGCGCGCCCGGCGAGTCGGGCAGGGCCTCGAGGACGTGCTCGGCGAGGTGCTCGAACAGCCGCTCGGTCAGCCGGCGCATGTCGTGGTAGTCGGCGTACGCCCAGTACGCCTCGAGCTCGGTGAACTCGGGCGAGTGCGTGGAATCGAGGTCCTCGTTGCGGAACACCCGGCCGAGCTCGTAGACCCGCTCGAGCCCCCCGACCAGCAGACGCTTCAGGGGCAGCTCGAGGGAGATCCTCAGCTGCACCTCGGCGTCGAGGTAGCTCGAGTGCGTGACGAACGGCTGCGCCGCGGCGCCGCTCGCGACCGGCAGCAGGATCGGGGTCTCGACCTCGAGGAACCCGGCCGCATCGAGGAACTTGCGCATCTCTCGGACGAGCTGTGTGCGGGCGCGGAACAACCCGCGGGTCTCGGCCGAGGCGATGAGGTCCAAGTAGCGGCGGCGCAGCCGCTCCTCGATGTCCTGGAGCCCGTGGTACTTCTCCGGCGGCGGGGCGATCGCCTTGGCGAGCAGGGTCACTTCGCGTGCCCGAACGGACGGCTCGCCTCGCTTCGAGAGGGCCGCGACGCCCTCGGCGCCGACGATGTCCCCCGGGTCGAGATCGCGGAGCAGCGACCGGAAGCGTTCCTCGCCGAGCGCGTCTGCGCTCAGCAGCAGCTGCAGCGTGCCAGCGCGGTCCTCCACGTCCGCGAAGGCGGTTCGGCCGTGGGTGCGGATCGCGCGGATCCGACCGGCGACGCGGAGGAGCCGGTCCGGAGCCTCCTCGCCGGGGGCGAGGGCGGCGGCCGCCGCGCGCGCTTCCGCCGTGGAGACGCGCCCCACGAACGACCACGGATAGGGCTCGGACCCCTCCGCGCGCAGCCGCTCGACCTTCGCCCGACGTTCGCGCTCGAGCGGGGTCTCGTCCGTCACGGGGAACACCGGGCCTGACGGTCCCGAGCGGCCCCGAAGGAAAAGCCTGTCGCGGGCGAGTTCAGCTCGCGGCGCCGTCGAGCGCGAGCCGCTCGACGCCACCGGGACGGACCAGCGCAAGATGCTCCGGAACGCCCGGGTCCTTGCCCGCGGGTCGCGCCGGCTCGTGCAGCAGGAGGTAGGATCCCAGGAAGAACTCCGCCGCGGCGTCCCCGCCGCCGATCCCGTAGCTCACGTAGTCGGAGAAGTAGACGTGGATCGCGCCCGAGCGGCGCTCGCGGAGCGCGTCCAAGAACTTCGTCCACTCTCCGGGACCCTTCCGCTCGAGCTCGTCGACCAGGTCGCGGAGGAGCGGGCGCTGGCTCAGGCCGGCCAGGCCGTCGTAAGAGAGATAGATCGCGGGATGGGGCTCGAGCGCGACGACGTCGAGCCGGAGGACCCCTTCCACAGGCTTCGTGCGCATGGCGGGCCGCCTACGGGTCGCCCGTTAAGAAGACTTCGCCCGGCGGGAACGGATCCCGCCGGGAGACGAAGGGGTTCGCGCGGAGCGAGCGGCGCGCGCCTAGTGGTCGTGGCCACCGGGGGCGCCCGGAGGCGACCCGGCGGGCTTCTTGGACGCGATCACGTCGTCGATACGGAGCACCATCGCCGCGACCTCGGCGGCCGAGGAGAGGGCCTGGCGCTTGACGCGCAGCGGCTCCACCACGTGGAGCTTCCACATGTCGGCGACCTTCCCGTCGGCGAGGTTGATGCCGATGTTCTTGTTGGCGTTCGGGCCGTCGTGGGCGCGCCGAAGCTCGATGAGGGTGTTGATCGAGTCGTAGCCGCCGTTCTCGCTGAGCGCCCACGGGACGACTTCGAGTGCCTGGGCGAACGCCTCGCCGGCGAGCTGCTCGCGGCCGCCCACCGTCGGGGCCCACTTCCGCAGCCGCACCGCGAGCTCGATCTCGGTCGCGCCCCCGCCAGGACAGATGACGCCGTCCTCGATCACGCTCGAGACGACCTTGAGCGCGTCATGGATCGAGCGCTCCACTTCCTGCGTCACGTGCTCGGTTCCGCCGCGGATCAGGATCGATACCGAGCGCGGGTTCGAGCAGCCGGTGACGAACGTCATCTTGTCGTCTCCGACCTTGCGCTCCTCGACGTTGGCGGCGGTCCCGAGGTCTCCCGCGGAGAGGTCCTTGTAGCCGGTGACGATCTTCGCGCCGGTCGCGCGGGCGAGCTTCTGGAGGTCCGACTCCTTGACCTGCTTGACCGCGTAGATCCCCTGCTTCGCGAGGTAGTGGAGGACGACGTCGTCGATCCCTTTCTGGCAGACGACCACGTTCGCGCCGACCGACTTGATCTGGTCGACCATCGCGCGGAACGTCTTGTCCTCCTCGTCGAGGAAGTTCTGGATCTGGCTCGGGTTCTTGATGTTGATCTTGCTCTCGATCTCGGTCTTCTTGATCTCGAGGGCCGAGTTGAGTAGCGCGATCTTGGCGCCCGCGACCGCGTCCGGCATGCGGGGGTGGCCGCGCTCCTTGTCGAGGATGATCCCGGCGATGAGCTCCGTGTCGGAGATCGTTCCGCCGTGGCGCTTCTGGACCTGGATCTGATCGACGTCGGCGACCGTCCGGTCCCCGCGCTTCTCGGAGATCCGCTGGACCGCCTGGACCGCGATCTTGGCGAGGTGATCGCGCGACCCGAAGACGCCCTTCGATCCCATCGCCGTCGACGCGCAGTCGATCAGGATGCTCTCGTCGTCGGCCTTGATCGGGGTGCCAATCTCCTTCTCGAGGAGGCGCTGGGCCTCCTGGACCGCGAGCTGGAACCCCCGGACGATGACCGTCGGATGGACGTTCTGCTCGAGAAGCGACTCGGAGCGCTTCAGCAGCTCCCCGGCCAGCACGACCGCCGTGGTCGTTCCGTCGCCGCACTGCTGGTCCTGGGTCTTCGCGACCTCGACCAGCATCTTCGCGGCGGGGTGCTCGACGTCGACCTCCTTGAGGATCGTGACGCCGTCGTTCGTGATCGTGATGTCGCCCATCGAGTCGACGAGCATCTTGTCCATCCCGCGCGGCCCGAGGGTCGAGCGCACCGCGTCGGCCACGGCCCGCGCCGCGGCGATGTTGTTGGACGTCGCGCCACGTCCCTGCTCGCGTTCGGTCCCTTCCTTCAAGACGAGAATCGGCGTGCCCTGCAGCATTGAGGTCACCGACAGCGGAAAAATTGCGCTTCTATATTATGGTTGCTCGCGGTCGGGCTTTGGGAAAAAACTCGTCGCGGCGCGCGTGCTGTGAAAGAATTCGCCGATCTGTGAATCTAATCTAAGCCTCTCGGGACGAGCGGGTACGATCTCGGCAACCCTGTTACGAGTGTGTAAGTCCCCGCTGAGGCACCAAATCCACACCATTGAAGTGAATCCGATGACCAGAACTCCTGTCGATATTGCGCAACCATGCCCAATTCATCCGTCCCGTTCCCAAATCGAGATAGATGGCTTCGCTCGGGGGTCTCGCGAAACCGCCTACTCGACGACGTCGTGAGGCCGAGCAACTGATGGGCAGCCCGTCGGATATGGTGACCTTACGGTAGGGCGCCGCCCCCGTCTTGTCGGGCTTGCCACCGAAAATCGGGGAGGCCGCCCTGGAGGGTTGGCTCTGCCCCACTCTTTAGCTTTCGTAGGAGAGCCGGCGGGAGTTTTTGGGTGCCACTCGTGCTCTGGTCCGGTGGCAGGTCCGTACGTGAACCTCGAGATCCGCTCAACCACGCAGCCGATCTCCGAAGGGTCTTACGCTGGGCCAAAGCCGATCGCCGACGAGAGGGAAATGGTCGTCATTGTCGGGCTCGTGGATCCGCCAGTCTCCCAGTTCGTTTTCTTCTCCAACGGGGAGGCGCGCGAACGCTGGAAGCCCAGCGGAAAGATCCACTGGTTCGACGTCGACGGGGTTCAGCCCGGTCCCGACGGGGTTCAGAAGATACTCGAAGTCGGGAAACTCGGTTGATGTCGCTAGAACCGATCGTCGTTGTGCTCCACGGCCCAATACACCGCGCCGAGAATGACCACCGCGGCAATCCACGTGAGGATCGCGAATGCGGCAGACGAGACACCGATTTCATAGGCGAGCCCGGCGGATACTGCCGGGTTGAACAGGAGCCAAAGCTCGAGTCCGGTAACCACGACGAAGAGGATGCCGAAAGCGACCCACTCGGCAAGCCCCACGGAAAACCGAGTACCGATTGGCTCACGGTGCCATGAACATGCACTCAGTCGTGGAATGCTCCCTCGATAGCCGTTTCACGATCCGTTCGCCGAGATAGTGATGGAGCTCGATTTGGATGTCCAACGAACGGTTCGCTAGCATTCCTAACGATTCCGGGCGTCGTGGACGCGTCTTCAGGGCCGGAAACCTCTCCGGGAGTGGGTCACAATGGCCAATTTGGCGGGGGGTCTCTGACGGTGGGGTCGGTCCGAGTGGTCTGGGACTCCTCCTAAACCATTAACTAAGCCATTGTGCTTCGTGGATACGGAATTAGACCCTGGTGTTCCACGTGAACGCCAGTGATGAATTTACTGGTGGGTCCGGGTGCCAGAGGACGCGGCCGTCTTGATTGACGGCGGTTACATGGATAAGGGCCTCGACGGGCTCGGTCGCCCGCTGGTGGATCTCCAGAAGTTTTCTGACGAACTCTGCAGACTCTCGGGTAACTACGATCGGTTCCGAACATACTACTTCCACTGCGCCCCGTTTCAGAGCTCCCCTCCGACTCCGGTCGAAAAGCTACGCTATTCGAACTGGATGAAGTTCTACACCGCGATTCAGCACCACGAGCGGTTCGAGATCCGACTGGGCAAGCTTGAAATGCGGAGCTGCCCAAGATGCGGAGACACTCGCCCCCGCCAGAAAAGGGTAGACTCCCAGTTGGCGATCGACCTAGTTCATCTCGCTGCGAAGGGTCGCATTCGGAAGGCGATCCTCGTGGCCGGGGACTCGGACCACGCGCCCGCCGTGAAGATGGCAAAGGAGGACTCGATCCTCGTCTCCCTCTGGCACTTCCCGAACAATCCAAAGACGGTGGCCCATCACGAACTTCTGCAGCTGTGCGACGAGCGGAAGGAGATCACCAGGGCGATCATCAACGCCTCGCTCCGTCCTGGTGCGCCGACCATCTAGCGCAGGTAGGACTCAGGCTCAGCCACGACGCTCGAGAGACTACCCTCGACTCCAGAAGGGCCTTTTCTCGCAATTCTTGGACGATCTACGTCGGACCGTCACTGGCGATTTATCGACAGTTATCATGGGTACTAAGCCGTGGTGACCTATGGTATCCGCAACGGTTCTCGGACTGATCCTAGGTGCGGCGTCAGCCGCTGCCGGAATCCTAGTGGTTCTGCTAGTCGGGGGCGATCAGATTCGAGGTTACCTGGAGCGCCGCCGGATTGCGAGGTACGTGCCCATTATCACCGACGTGTGGGCCGAAGGAACGGTGTTGTACGGCCCCAACCCCGCAGGGGGAGCTATTGGACCGAGAGACCCCTACGTCTATCTCGCTTTTCGGCTGGAACCCAAGGCGATTCCGATCCGGTCTTGCGACGCGGAACTGAGCTGCGGATGGTTCGCGTTCTTCGACGGACCCGGACAATTCCAAAATGATCTGACACACGCCCTAAATCTTCACGTAGGGCGGTTTCACGTCAACCTCGCGAACGGGACTCTGGATTTCGAGAGACCGGTCTATCTCAATGCGGTTCAAATGATGGGGGGCTGGGCGGCACAGCCGGCAGACCCACCCAAACCTCCGGTCAAGGTTACGGTTCGAGGGGAGGTCGCGGGGGCGAACCGAGAGTGGGTGCTGGACCTCGGCCTCGATCCCTCCGTGCTACTTCGGAACATTCGCTGGCAGGAAGGTCACCCGCCGTCGCTTCTGGCCTCCGGTAAGAAGGTCATCGAGACATGGCTGCAAGCGAGCTCGCGCCCGCAGAGGCCAGCAGCGCCGACGGCTCCGCCGGTACCTTAGCCAGGTCTTGGTCCGCTTCCCTGACGCGGGCGAGGTGCAGGCGAGCTAGTCGATCCGCAGCGCTTCGACCCTCGTTCGGAGCCAGGACTTCAATTAGGACCTGATTTGGCCCTACCTTAACGCAACCAAAACTAAGCTATGGAGCATGCATGGTTCGCGCCGTTCGATACTCATCTCTGTTCCCACGTCCTCGAGGACATCGATCCACTGTACAAGTCCGTGACAGGTATCATCGGTAAGCCCGAGCGTGGGCGTCGCCGGTCGCCAAAGAAACCGTAGCATTCTACGCAGACCCGTGCCATTCAAGAAGTAGGTTTAGGGGACGAGTCGAACGAGGCGCGGCAGGAGGGCGCCGTTCGGTCTATGACCTCCGAACAGATCGGCCTACTGGCTGCCTCATCAGCCCGACATTGACTGTGTGGGATTCGACGAAGAGGGGGCTCTAGGTGACGTCGATGTCGAACACCCAGTTATCGATGTAGTAAACGTAGCTCGGACCAGACGAGAACGGACTTAGCGGAAGCGTTACGGCCACGTCCACTCCACCGTAATAGATTCCGGGCGCGATTCCGCTCGGTACGACGACGCTCCAATAGATCGAGTCATACACGATCGATGTTGGTACCGGATCGGTGAAGGTACAATACGAACTCCACCCTGATGGAGCACCACATGTCGTAGACGTGAGCCAGCAACTGTGTACGACACAGTAATCCGTCGGCGCGAACTCGCCGGCTGGCTCCAAATATCCCGCCTCATCGCAGTTTCCCCCGGGCATCACAGAACAGGTTACTGAAGCGAAGGAAATTCGGTAGACTTCGTCGATGATTTCAACCTGGTAGAGGCCCTGATCGAAGCTTGTGAAGTAGGGCTGGCCGTAAGGCGGCAAGAATCCGGCGGTCCAGTTGCCCATCCACCAGCTATTCGGGACCATGATGGTTTGGTCCGTGACATAAGTGTAAATCGTCGTGTTGAAGAATCGGAAGTTCCACTGGGGAAAACTCAGGTTCCCGTGCACATACTCGACCTCGTTGTAGAGGGTAAAATCGTAGTAGTAGCCAGTAGGTCCGCCGTTACAGTACGGTGAATAAGGTTCGAGGTAAAACGACGTAGCAATGTCTGGAAGGCTAAGGCCCCATACCTCGACGTTGAACGAGTCCTTCCCCTCCCAGACGTAGAAGTTGAGCTTACCATCAGACAGAACCATTTCGAAGGTGTACCATGAGTTCGGGTACAACTGGCCGTTCGCTTGGTCTCGATTGAAAGTTCCGACACAGCCACAACACGTTACCCCGGCCGAATCGGTGCCGTACGATCCCTGCTCGTAAGCGACGGTCCACGTATTGTCGGGGTTCCCACACCCAGATGGACACCCGTAGTCAGAAGACAACCCGATCTGGTCGTAGTAGTACTGGCCATCGAAAGCACTCAGCATCAGTGCGAACTGATCTCCATGGTTCGTTCCCGATGCGGGGACGAGAATGGATGTCCAGATGGCGGTCGCAGTGTACTCTGGAGCCGAGCTCGATAGCAGCGTCCCAATCTGATAGAAGTCACCCGCGCCCCCGCTGAACAGGGGGGTGCCCGAACTCCCGTTCGAATCATTTCCCACAGAATCCACGAAGGTACCCATGGGCGGGCCGGAGCAGGACTGCGTACAGGAGGACGAGACCGTCGATACTGGGGACGTCGGGCTCCCGGACGTCGTGTTTTCGGGGAAACAACTGGTCGTACAGGACGGGCTGTTACTCGAGCTTTGGTTGACGGGACTCTCACTCACGCTTGAGAGGACGGGGCTCGAGGACTGACGAGAGAAGGCAACCGCGATACCCATCGTCACCAGCAGTACGACTGTAAACGACAGACCGACAACGACCAAGCAATAATGGTGTCCTCGAGCGGAGATCCCACGGGGGCGGGGAGACCTCATTGCATTCTCAATCGCAATTAGGTACTTAAACGCAGATTGCGCTAAGATTATTGCGGCGTGTGGAATGACGACTCAAGGAGCGTCAGGCTCGGATGGTCTCCCACGGGGGGCAACGGTTGCTATGCGCTTCGTACTCCCGCTGCTGATTGGGATCGTCGTTGCGTCGGCCTTGGTGTTCCCAACCCTCCTTGTCCACTCGATGCCTGGGTCGCCTACCCCCGATAGCCCGTTCTCGGTCGGGGCCGTCGCCGGACTAGTATCGTCAGGGCCTAACGAGTACGTCTACAATGTTAGCATCCTGTACATCGGCGGTGGCAACGCAAGCACGACCTGGACGCAGATCTACTCATCCTATCACTCTACGTGGAGTGAGGTGGCCCTTCAAGTCGCGTTAGTCGACGGAAGCGGACGAGAAGTCGCGAATTACAATTCATCTAACTCAACGTTCTGCCCTTGCGGAGGGTATAACTCGACGACGTTCCCAAACCTGGGGGGTTGGGAACCTGGAACTGGTGTCCCGATCGTGGGTGGCGACACCCTTATCGTGAAGTCCTCTGTCTCGCTCTCTGAGTGTAGCCTCTACCTTTGGATGGCGTCGACGACCCCGCCCCATTGGATGACAGGTCAAGACTTGCTACCGTAGGTGAGCAAGAACTCGCTCGCATTCGGCTTCCGGAATTTGATTCCACCCGTCGTTGATTCTCCTACACTGCCTAAGTCCGGCCAGCGCGATCCGAATCTCAACCGGTCGATCTCGGAGATACACATGAACTCCGCACGACTCTGGGAACGGGCCCGTTACTTTTCCGGTTCTGTTCGCCTTTGTAGGACTGTTCGGATTCTCAGGGGTTGGAGGGATGAGGGGACTCTCAAGGAGAGGATCACCAACGAGCCGAAACTCATGCTCCAGGACGAAGGCGAAACCTCCACTGGGAGATCATCTCAGACGTCAGTTGATTCCTCGTCGGCATCGACACGCATTCCAGCACGCCGTAGTTGGGTCCGGCCAGATGGTTGAGTAACTTGACCATGTCGTCTTCGGTCGCGCTGGGGAACTTTCCGGTCTGGTGGATCAACTCTCCGAGAGCCTTCTGAGGAGTGAGATCCTCGTTCGGCATCGAGGCGAAGACCTCGTAAAGACCTCGAAGCGCGAATCCGATGGGATCGATCTCTGCGTTCTTCACCGGAACCGGGACTCTTGGTACTGAACTCATCTGGGGCTCGAATCCGTGGGTCGCTGATTGGGCGCGAGACCCCAAGGACATTCGAGGGCTCACGCGCGTGTACGTGCTACTTACTTGTCGTATTCGTCGTTGTTCGGATTCTCTTGGTCGGAATGATTGTCTCGGTCGTACTCTTCCTTCGTCTTGTCGTCGTCCCCGTCCTTGTGGTCGATCTGCATTGCTCGCACCTGCCTACGCTTGAATGTGTGAGACCTCCCATAAAGCACGCAGGTGGCCAACGGTCAGGCAACTAGCCGGGCAGGTTCCACCGCCTCCCGTACTCGGACTCAATGTCAATCGCGCTTAGTCTCAGCTCGATCCAGCACACCGAGCGAATACGTCAGGTGGGCGGGGAGGTCGAGCACGAGGGGCTGCGGCAGTCGCGTCGGACCCCGCCAGAGGAGCAGCCATCCGAATAGGAAAACGATCACGCCTCCGGTGACTGAGGCCACTACGCCCGTGATCAGCACGGCGAAGGAGCTTACCCATCCGAATCCGCTTACGAGGTTCACCAATCCGGCGGCTACTCGAAGGCACGCCAGTCCAGCGATCAGCGATACGAAGAGGACCTTCCGCTCGCGCAAGTACACCAGGTACGCGAGGCTGTCCGCGAGCTTGCGGGTCCACCATATCCAGCAGACGATGAGAAGGAGGGTTAACCAGAGGGCGATGGGGATGATGTAGAACAGCGCCAGATCCTGCAGCGCGTCCATCCGATAATCGTCGCTCGATTGCATACATAAAGAAATGTTCCTGTGGGGGGTCCATCCTTTAGATTCTCGCAGCGGACCTCGGCTGTCGCATCATGGGCCGGTTCGAGGCAGATTCACGAGATCTTCTACGCGAGCGGGCGTAAGCGAACGCAGAATCCGCGCGCGGGTCGACGAGCATCAACGTCACCCAGTCCCTAGGATTTCTCCTATGCTTCTTTATCACGCGGACGGGGCTGTCGCCCACTCCGGGATCGGTCCGTCTGCGTCACGCATCCGGCCCGCCCGATGTCGAGGGCCTTCGGGCCGTCAGCCTATGGCGTAGGTCGATCTTGGTGATCGGCTCCTTCGTGCAATGTTCCATGAGAGCTGCGAAGGCGCCGGCATAGCCTGGGTGATCACGAACGGGTGCCATTGGAAACGAAACAAGGGTGCCTTGGCGGGAGAAGTAGAGGCCGAGCGACTCTACCTCCGGGAACGTCGGGTCGCCATCCTTTCGGTAGGCCTCGGCCAGCATCGAGTATCCGACTATCTGCGCTAGGTGAGGCCCCACATCGGGTTTGATCGACGTCTTGAGATCGATCAGGGCGTGACCGGCCACGATGTCCGCGTCCGCGCCTTGGATACCTACCGAGAACAAGCCGAACCTCGGGTTGAGCCACACCCCGTCTCCCATGCACATCGACATCGCTGCTTCAAATGGAATCGCATGGCAGAGTCGAACCAGATCTCGGACGTCGAGAGGGTCCACGCCCTTGAGGTCGGGATCGATGAAGCCAGCTCGATAAATGAAGTCGAGTTTGGCAAGTCGCAGCGCGTGCGAGGCAACCTCCGCGACCTGCTCCGTGGTCGGATCCCTCAGCCTCAGATATTGCAGGTGAGCTGCCCTAGCCTCCTTCAAGATATCGTCGCCTTCGTTTGCAAGCCCGATCGGATCGGGAACTCCGGGCCACTGCCGCGCCGTTCCAGCCTCCTCTGATAGGTCCGGTTTGAGCAGCTCGACTGCCATAGACGCCACCCACCCGGTCGACTTCGCGTTCGGATTCCTTCGCTGAACTTCGAACCGGAAGAGATAGTCGAACGCGGTTCCAACGAGCTGGTAGTGCTTGGTCTCGGCGGGTGCCACCGAGGGGAGGTCTCCCGGGCGTGGCGCGCCCGACACTGAAACTAGGTCGGCGAGACTACGCGCGAGGGTTCGATCTGACTTGAGTACCGAGGTTAGGCTCATGTAAGTGTGTAGTCCAGCTCCCCCGTCAAGAACGTTCGCTTCGCTCGTCGGTTCCGATCTCTCCTGCCTCAAGCAGTGGTGGAGATACCACTGGAATACCGACGGAACGCCGTGGGGCCGCTCGTAGTTCGGCTCGATAGACTCCGAACCACGACGAGTACGACAAATCGCTGATCCCGACACGGGCGCGGGACCGGGGAGCCGGACCTTGTGCCCAACAAGAGTCTGTTAGTGTTAGGCCCAATCCATGCTCTGCCGTCGCCGCCTGAGCAGTCGCGGGAGCCCGGCGTCAACCACGGCCGTGCCATGCCTCTCGGGGACGATAGCAGTGTTCCATTGCCGCCAGACGAGTTTCGGAATGCGATGACGAGAAAGACAGCGAGTTTGATATTCTAAGCCGCGTTCCGCCGGCCCAGTGACTGCGCGCAACGAGCGCGCGGTCTGCGTCGTGCCGGGAACCCTCGCAGACCGGCGAGGCAACGGTGCGGCGGGCCCGAGCTTCGTCCCCTCGACGTCCGGCGCATTAGTGGTGGACGGCAGCGGGCCCATTCAGTGTCCTCAGCCGGCTCGTCGCCGAGTGTGGCATCTGGGCCGTCGACGGAACGCGGTCCTGACGATCCTGGTCTCGTGCTTGGCGGTCGCCGTCATGCTGGTCGAGTCGTCGGTCCCCAACCCCGCCGCGTTTGAGGGCAGGGGTTCGTCGGGCGCGAGCCTCGACGGCTCCTCGAATTCGGGGGTGCTACCGAGCACGTACCCTTACTCGATCCCCCCGGAGATCTATCCCAACGCCGCCAATCGAACCGCCGGCCCCACCATTGAGGCCGAGGCATCCGTCCCGCTGCCGGGGGCGGTTTCGGGCTTTGCGGTGGTCAACGCCTCGGCATCGGGCACGGGTTCGAAGCTCTGGTACAGCACCGCGATCTACTCCGACGTCGACGCGAAGGTCATCGTCGCGAACGGCACCTGCGGCGCGGGATGTGGGCAGTTCCCACTCAGTTGGTCGATCCCCCAGCGGATCGCTACACTGACCTCGACCGTGAGCGCGCTGCGGATTGTCACGGTGGGGCCGATCCTGGTCGCTGCCGCGACGGCGGGCACTACGACCCACATCTACAACGACACGAGCGGCACCTGGGCCGCGTTCGGCTCGACGATCTCCGGTACGTTGATGAGCCTGGCCTCCAACTCGGAGGAGATCGCGGTGGCCACGGCGTCCGGCGACTCCGCCAAGGTCACCGTGTTCTCGCCGGGCGGTGTGACGCTTCAGACGAAGACGTTCGATCCCTCCGGGGCGACCGGGATCGCGAGCGCGGGCGTGACCTACGTCCCGGACGGCTACGTCTACCGCGCGTCCGTCGTGATCGGCACCGATGGGACCGACAAGCTGCTCTACTCGTCGAGCGTCGGGGGCGGGAGCTTTTCCTCGCTGACGACGATCGGCAACTACACGCCGATCCCCGCGGCCTCCGTCCTCAACTCGATCGGTGCCACCCGGCTCACTCCCAACGGCGGTCTTCCCGGCCAGCTCTCCCTGCTCTCTGTGCAGGACCAGCTGCTCCTGCTCTATACGACGGACGTCCTCGGCACGGTAGTACCGGCCACGCTGTCCAGCGGCACGGGCGGCGCATCATGGAACGGACCGTTCTTCGGAGGTCCGACGAACGGGTCGGTGCTGGACCCCGTACTGGCGAACTCCCCCGTTGGGCTAGTCTACGCTACCTGGATCGCCGCGGACTACGGCGCCGGCGCGGTCGAGCAGGCGATCTACTCGGGAGACGGGACCCAACTCATGGCGCCCGAGGTCGTCCCGGGATCCGGCCAGCTCGGTGCGGGCATGTCGCCGTCCGCTTGGCCCTCGATCGCCGTCGACGGCCTGCAGCGTCCGTTCCTTACATGGGTCACAAGCACGGGCGCGGCCAACTCGAGCTCCATCGCGTTTAGCGGCGCATTCCTCAACACAACCGCGGCGCTCGACTGGGTCGAGACCGGGGTGACCGACCCGATGATCTACCCCGACATGGATGGCGAAACACCGACCGAACTGACTGCGAGCGTCACTCAGGCACAGGAGACCACCGAGAGGGACCTGGCGAACGGCCACCTGTGCAACGCGCAGACCTACTCGATCGAGTACCTCTACTCCAACATCACGCACATGCCATTGTTCACGGGCTCCGGGTCGGGCACCGGTTGCTCGCCGACCGGAGGCGACGCGATCCTTACGGCGGCGGGCTTGAACCCGAACATCGGCGTCAACGCCCCCAACACCTACCTGGCGATCTACGCCGACCAAGCCCTGGAGGCGATGGCCGTGCCGCTGACCGCATCGCCCGTCGCCGAGATCGCCGGCCTGACCACGAGCTCCACACTCACGGCTCCGCCACTTCTCTCGACCTACAACTCCAGCGACATCGATAGCGAGCCTGAGACGATCACAGTCCAGCCGGTGCCGTATAGCCCCACCGCCTTCCAACTCGCCGTGACCGCGACGCTGCCGACCTGGTCCGAGCCGGACGACATCCATGACGGGTGCACAGAGGACCTCTCGCTCTATACCCAGCCGTACGAGGGCTGGGAGAACGTCTCCGTCGACGGGGGGACGACGTATGACTTCCCCATGGTCAACGGCTCGTTCCCGTCACCCTGGATCTACGACCTGACTCCGTTCCAGAACTACTCGTGGTCCGCGTCCTTCGCGGTCCTGAACCGGGAGAAGGTCACGGTCACATCCGACAACTGCGAGGGTGGGCCCCCGGCCGGCAACATCACTTACGACACGCCGGCAGCGTGGCCCATCAGCCGCGACCCCACGATCTCCCCGCACGACTGGTTCGTGACGTCCCTGGGCGTCACCCACGGCTCGGCGTTCGTCAATGCCCTCTACGTCGACGACGATCAGAAGGCGAACATCACCACCGAATTCAACACCAGCCTCGAAGCCTACGGCAACGCCACGCTCTACGGCCCATCGCACACGTGGTCGGTGGCGCCGCCCGTCGAGCCCGCGTTGTCCTTCGATCTTCAGCCCGGAGATCAGGTCTGGACCGGCGACTCCTACACCCTCGGGATCAATGTGTCGAGTCGTCCGGGATCTTCGGTGTCGCCGGGGTCCCCCGATCTCCAGATCGGGAGCTCGGGCTACGCGCCTCCCGAGACCGCGGATATCGGCTGCAGTTTCTACCTCGAGAGCGCGAGCGAGGTCCCCCAGCTCGTGGGGACCCCGGTGACCACGTGGTACAACGGCACGGTCTTCGTTGCAGCGTGGCAGTCGAACCAGTCCGTGGATGGCTTCTTCGACTACTCGATGCTCGGGACGGGCCTGAGCTGGGTGATCTCCGGCATTACGCCGATCGCGTCGGGCGCGCGCTACAACTATACCGTCGTGGTTCGGGGCCTCGAGCCATGGGCCAGCTACTCCGGGTATGTCGGCCTGGAATGGCAGAACGGCTGTCTGAACAGCCAGGTCGTGAGTGCTGCCTTCGGCTTCTCGACCCCGGACTATGTGCAGCTTTCTGAAACCGACCAGCCCTACGATTCGATCTCGGACACCGGCGGCGGAGCACAGCTCTCGTTCACCGTTCCCTACCCCGCGAGCCGCTATATCGGAAACACCGCTTTGGAGAACGGAACGGTCCTGCTCTGGAACGAGAGCGGACCGACGGCGGCGGTCCAGATCCCGGTCTCGAGCTCCAGCCAGCTGTATCGGCCCTGGGGCAGTTCCACTTATGAGCTCAACATCACGCCCTCCCAGCTGAACATCACTTACACCGCCGAGCTGTTCCTGAACTTCACGAACGGCTCCGGACAGTGGAACGTGATCGGACTGCCGATCACGTTCTCGTACGAACGCGACACGTCAGGGGACAGCCTGACGGACATGGAGAAGGAGCTCGGGTGGACGATCCCGGTGACGTACGCCGGCGGTTCCAGCGTCGATCTGTGGGAGACCGCAAACCCGGCCGTGTACGCGACGAACGGGCTCGTGAGCGACTATGTCGAGAAGGAGTTCGACCTCAATCCTCGGTCGCTCGATACCGCGATGAGCCACATGCTCGACACGTGGAATCTGACGTTCGAATTATCGAGCTCCGCATGTCCCGCAGAGTTCGAGTGCTGGTACGAGAACTCGACGAATCCCTTCTCCTTTGCCGTCACGCCGGGCGGCGGACGGCTCGACGGCGCGCCGAATGCAACCAACTCGACGAATGAGCCTCACTGGACGCATGGAGGTCTTCAGGACGATTCGCCGTACGACTCGAGCGTGCTCTGGACGGGAGGCGCTCTGGGAGTGCTCCAGACTCTCATTGTGTCGGAGGGGGTTGGCTGGCTCCGCGGGATCGTCATGGATGGCTACGACGGGGAATGGACCCTAACGGTTTGGGGGAAGCTTTCGTGGGGGGCGGATCCGCAGGAGGGAAGCACGCTCCGCGACGGGATACCGGATGGCGAGCAGGCGAACCCGCTCCTCCGGACTGTCCTGCAGGTGGAGATCACTTCGTGGTGGGCGGATCTGCACTCGTCCAACGACGAGGCGGCGCCGTTCCTCGAGGTTTCGTCCGGATCCTCCGGCTCGGGGTCGGTCTATTACGAGGGCTACGCCGCATCGAAGAAGGGGTCCAACGTCTCCTGGTCTGGGACCTACTACGCGAGCGTTCCGCTCGTGGTGACCTCGCAGTTCGTTTACCTCAACCTCTCGATCGACGACAACGGAAGCGCCTCGGGGAGAACATGGTACTATCCACTTTCGTGTTCATCTTCGGAGATCGACTTGCTGGGCCAGACCGGCCCGCTCACCGCGGATCGCTCCCAGTCCAACGCGTCGATCACGGCGACCTATACCGTTCTCCGAGTGGGCGAGAAAGCGAACACGCTGCTCTGGGCGCCGGCCAACAACACCACGCTCTCGTCGACGCCGTGGGGACTCAAGCGCTACGCAGCCGAGCCCGACTTCGACCTGATCGTCTTGAACCTGACGAACGCGGCGACGGTCAGCAACATCGCCGGGGCGGAAGGGGGATGGACGTACTCGGTCCACCTCAACGCCGGTCTGAACAACCTACTCGTGCCCCGCGGCGAGTTCCTCTCATCACCACTCGGGCAGGCACTGATCAACAACACCAATGAGTCCGTGAGCCGCAGTGGGTCGGGGGTCACGTTCCATCCGTTGGACTGGTCGGGGAGGACCGAGACGAGCTCCAGCAATCCGGTCCCCACGTCAGGGAATAGCTGGAACCCGAGCTACATCTGGGTGTTCTCAACCACGGCCCAGAGCGAGAACGGGTCAGGTTCGGGCATCTATGGCGGTCTCGCGTCGAATCCAGGGCTAGAGTCCGGCGATGAGTCCCTGCAGGTCCAGTCCGTCATTTGGGTTAATGTCTCGTCGACCGGGTATGGGAATCTCACATCGGAAGTAGGGGAGCTCAAGGATCTGTTCGGCGGACTGGTTCTGAACTCCAGCGGCAACCTCAGCGGCAACATCCTCACGGTCACCTCGGAGCTCGGGACCCTTGGGCTCCCTTGGAATCTGCTCGGCCCACTTGCCAACGCCACGCTCTCGAACGGGGGTGCCTATTCCGCGCCCAAGTACCAGACGACTCCCCCCTCCGCCCCGTGGTGGGGTTCCGTCGGGCTAACGATCTACGACACGGTAAGCGGAATCGCGGGTGCCGTCTCGGTCGTGTGGAGCGACGTGGCGGCGGCGGCTGCTTACGTTGGGGAGGCAGCGAGATGGCTGTCGGATCAGCTCGGCTTAACAAGACTCGAGACCCAGTTTGTCACTGGACTCGTGAGCTTGGCGGCTGCCATGGCGTTCGCGTTGAATGTCTTGCTTACCCGAGTGGTGATTCCGGCTATCGATGCTCTCCTCAATCCGGCGTTCGCCCCCATAACCGGCGCAATGTCTCTGTATGGCCTCGACCTCGGCGTCAACCTTTTGTTAGTAGGTGACGATCACGCCGATGGCCTCCCTATTGCGCCGGCGGCGGCCGAGTTCTGGACAAATTTCAGTGGCCCAGTGTTCGACTTTGCCTTCGGCGTAGCGCTCGCCTTGGCGATTGTGCTCACGATTCTGACCGGGCTGTCGCTGGGCGCGACTTTTCTGATACCCATTGTCGTGGGGATAGTCATCTTCTCGGCGGGACAGGCGATGGCGGATCGGGGTGGCCCGTCCTATCTAAGCAGGGTGGATGGGATCAATCCCATCTCCGAGGGCGTACCTCCCTTGATTCAAGAAATCACCGGGTGGACGGTGACGACGAGTGGCGCACCCGGTTGGTTCATAGGCGCTCTATCAGACTTGCTTGCCCTTACCACCACCTCGTGGGCCGTCACGGACATCCTCACCGCTTGGGAGTTGGGAAAACAAGCTGACTGGACGGACAGCATCGGCGCCGACTTGGGCATCTTATCGATTGTAGTGGCCGGCGTCGCTGCCTACTATAGCTCGGTGGGGTCAGCGGTAGTCTCGACGTTCTTCGACATTGGCAGCTTAGCCGTCGACTGGGAGGCACTGGGGAAGGACGATGGAGACAACCTCGAGAACTACGTCGTTCTTTGCTTGGACGCCGCTGCCGGCGCGTTGGATGGTTGTGCGGTGTACGAAGCAGGCTGGGGATGAAAGGAGCGCCCGGAAGGTCCGTCTTTGACCTCCGCCCCGTTCGACAGAGCCGAGGCTATCGAAATCGGCAACGGATGTCCTGGATCGTGCTCGGGATGTTCGTCACGATTCTTTCGAGCACGACCCTGTTAGGGGGACTGATCGTGTTTTCTCGCCGATGGTCGCCGCCCTACGTTGCATTTGAGGTGGGTGCAGTCGCGTTTACGGTTCTGTTCTTCGCGGTTTGGAGATTGTTCGCTCCGGGGCCGACTCAGATCGAAGTTGGGGGCGACGGGATTAGACTCATCTACGAGCGCGGGCACCCGCTCTTCATCCCTTGGACATCGCCCGACAAGCCAATACGTCTCGGTAGGACAGATGGAGCGCCCGACCTAATCTCTAACGGCGGGCCCGCATTCGTACTCCACGGGGGCAAGCCGGAGAAGATCCTCCTTACTCTCGAGGCGTTTGATGCAATAGTCTCGACAGCTAGGGCGAAGGGTTTCATCGTCGAGGCGGCGCCCACGCGTGGTGGATGGACGAGCCTCTCGATTCGCCCAGGGCACGTGTAGCTACTTCGGTGACACCCCACGGCGCCTCGCGCGGATCAAGCGGGAGGTCGAAGCGTTCGAGTCCAGATGACCGATCTGTGACCTCGGTGAGTCGCCGCTCACAGCGACAGTGGGCGATGATGCTCAACCCTCCGACCACCGCTCCGAAGGGACCGATCGCGAAGTCCAGTCAGTGCGGGGCGAGAGAGCCCTACCACGCGGGGATCACGCCCCGGGATCGGTCCGTCTGAAATGAATCTGTTGACGCGCCGGCGCAGTCGAACCCCCCAGGAAAGCTCCCCTCGAAGGCTCTCTCGGCGAACCAATCCGGGGAAACGGTCCGGGCAGGTTTCTTCTCCATCCCTCGTGGCTTATACCAAAACGGAGGTCGCATCAGCAGAGGCGCTAGGAGACTGTCTCCTTACGTCAGACAGCCCGACGTGAGTCCCTGAGTGGGCTACTTTCTCTCGCGAGTCGTGTCGGTGGCGGGTCGGTCAGCCGGCCCGATAGATCTTCCTCAGGTTGTGGCTCAGGCACCCGAGGAACCACTCGCCTCGCACCTTCCGATGCCCTCGGAGGAGAAACCTCCGGAACCCCTGCGTCTCCTTCATCTGCCCGAACACCGGCTCCACGATCGCCTTCCGCCTTCGGTAGTGGATCCTTCCTCCGCTACGTCGAACCATCCGACGGCGTTGTTGCGCGAACGTCTCTCCCTTCGGTGGCCGCCCACGACGGCAGCCCTCGCGCTCCTCCTTCTTGCCCCGTCCCGGCGGACAGAACACTTGGACGCCGCGCCCCTCCACCGCTCGGATCCCGACCCCGCTGAAGTAGCCCGCATCGGCCAAGAGCCGCTTCGGTAGCCGACCGAGTTGCGCCTCCACCTGTTCGACCATCGGGGCGAGATGGCCTTGGTCCGGCGCCTCCGCCATCACCTCGGCCCCGACGATGATCTGGTGCGCCTCGTCCACCACGATCTGGCAGTTGTAGCCCTGCAGGAACGCCCCCTTGCTCGCCCCATCGGGCATGATCCGTGACTCCGGGTCCGTGAAGTTCCGCTGCGCCTTCGCGTCCACCGAGGGAGGGGGAGTCCCTCCCTCTTCCGTTGACGGCCGACCTCCCGAGGACTCCGAGCCCTCGGAGGACCCTTCGGCCGCCGCCTGCGCTCGTGCCTCCTCCTCCAGCGCCCGCTTCGCCGCTCGGATCTTCGCGAGACGGTCCCGGTGGAACTTCAGCTCCTCCGGGAGGTCCCTCGGCCGCCGCCCGTGGCCATACTGCGCATCCTCCTCGAGGTCGACCTTCCGCGCCTCCGCGAAGATCGCCCGCACCTTCGCCTCGAGCTCCTTCTCCTTCACGAGCATCCGCCCGTAGCTCATCGCCTTGTGTTTCGAGGCGTTCGCCCGCACCTTGGTCCCGTCCAGCGCCACGCGGCCCAGCTTCACCAGGCCGAGCCGCTCGGCGATCTTCAGCCCCTGGATGAACAGTCCCTCGAGGACGTCGAGGTTCTTCTCGCGGAATCGGGCGATGGTGTTGTGGTCCGGGTGCTGGTCGGCGGAGAGCCATCGGAAGGCGAGGTCCTCGTAGGTGGCGCGCTCGATCTTCCGCGAGGAGCGGACCCCGATCGCGTAGCCGTAAACGAGGAGCTTGGTGAGCATCTTCGGATGGACGGCGGGCTGGCCGCCGTCCTGGTTGGAGTAGCGGTCGATCAGCGGAGAGAGGTCGAGCGACTCCTCGACCACCTCGGAGATGAACCGGGCGAGATGTTCCTCCGGGAGCCACTCATCGAGGTTGGGAGGGAGGAGGACGCTCTGCTGCGGGTCGTAGTGACGGAAGTTCGGGGCGCGCTTCGCGGAGGAGGGCATGCCAACGGGAATGGGGTTCCCGGATTTAGTACCGTCGGTCGAGGGTAGTGAGACAGTCTCCTAGACCTGGTCAGCCGAAGCGGACTCGCGTTGGCGGCGATCGAAGACGATGGAACCGTGGCCATCGACTCCTCCGGCTTCTCGACTTCGACAATGGGCTCGTACTTCACCGAGAAGTATGAGCCGACTCGCCGACATGAGTTCGTGAAGGTCCACTTGGCGGTCGGGATAAAGACGCACATCGTGCTCTCGGCGAAGATCACGGACGAGCACGGCGCGGACTGCCCCCAGTTTATTCCTCTGCTCCGAGGGCTGATCGACGCCGGCAACTCTCCCGCGCGAGTGACCGCGGACAAGGCGTACCTCTCCCGAGAGAACCTTGCCGCCGCCGAGGAGTTGGGAGTCGACCCGTACATTCCGTTCAAAGTGAACTCCAGGGGACTCGCGAAGGGGTCACCGATGTGGAACAGGAAGTTTCACGAGTTCCAGCTCGCACGTGATGAGTTCGACGCTGCCTACCACCAGCGAAGCAACGTTGAATCCGCGTTCTCTGCGATCAAGCGCAAGCTCGGAGAGCCCCTGCTATCGAAGCACAAGTTCGCGCAAATGAGCGAGCTTCTGGCGAAGCTCGTCGCTTACAACGTCGGAGTCGTTATCCATCAAGCGCAGCTGCGGGGCATCGACTGCGGCCCCCTCGATTTCATTCCGCCTTCTCGACTCAAGAACAGCTCGGAGGGCGCGACCGCATGACGGCTAGGTTTGCGCTCTTTCGACGATGCAGGAAGATGACGATGCGTGGCCACGGCGCAATCTCCGGTGCGGTCGCGGCGGATCTCCCGCCGCCACCACGAAACGGCCCGGCCAAGGGCCGGCCGTTCAACATCCTCCCTGGGAATTAAATCGGCGGCTTGGGAATCAACTCGCCGAGAACTCAAATCCGGTCTTGATTAATTCCCAAAGCCTCGCGGTCGGGCTTTGGGATTCAAGTCGGTCCGTTCCGTTTCCTGTGAAAGAATTCGTCGAGATGTGATCTTAATCGAGTCGCATCAGTGCCGTCGAACGGCCGGTCCGCGCGAGCCAACGGGTAATCCTCTGACTGCGGACTGTGCCTTAGCGCTGGACGCAATTGTCATTGGCTTGGGGCCGTACCTGCTAAGTCACAACAGCGTGACGACTGCTGTTGTCACGCTCGTGTTGGCATTCATGGGGCTCGTTGCGACTGCGTTACACCTCTTGATGTCGACGCTTGTGGCCCGAATACCCTCTCTTAGGATGTTGGGCGAGATCGACTTGGGCATCAGCATCGCCGGTACGGTCTTGGTCGCCGGTGACCTCGGTATCTTGCTCAGTTGAGGATTGAAGTTGGCCGTGCAAGAATTTGACTTGACGACTTGTTCTCGTGAGAGCTACGTCAACACCAGGGGTGTCCGACTCGAGTTTGGGCTTGGCGGGGGCCTGCTCGCGGCTGCAGGGCTGGGCATCCTGGCGTACCAGGCGATTCATGGAACCCTCGTATCGAGCTTCGAACTCATCTACGGACTCCCCTACTACGTTACATTCGGCGGCGCCCTCCTTCTAGCGTGGGGCTCTATGAAGTTCGCTCCCGGCGCGACGACTCTTTGGATCAGCCAGGACGGGGTTCGCTTCGCTTTCCCTGGTCGCCCTTCGACTACGCTGCGGTGGACTGACCCCCGATTTCGGTTAGACTTGACTAACGTTCGGGTCACGCCTGTGGCTCAGAAGTACGGACTCGAGGCTTTCGCGAGCATACCGGGGCGCCCCTCAACCCAACTAACAGGAGCCGCTCTCGACGCGTTGCTCACCGCGGCAAGAGAACACCAGCTTTGTGTCACCTCTCGCGCCAGGGGAGGGCGTTGGTCGTTCGCCGGGCCTCTCCACGAGTGGATCGAGATTCGAGGGCGCCTCTCGAGATAGCGACCGAGCGGACTCGAACGGCCTTGCTCGCGTGTCCTCCTCGAGCGAAGTCCGCGCCCCGACCCGAGTCACGCTCGAGAGGGCGTGCGTCGGACTAATATCGGGGGCGGCGGCGGCGCCGCTGGGAAGCTAATCGGCGACTTGGGAATCAATTCGCCGAGAATTCACTTCCGGTCTTGAATAAATCCCAAAGCCTCGAAGTCGGACTTTGGGATTAAACTCGCCCCGTCGCGCACGCCTGGAAGAAATTGCTGACCTGTGAGGCTGATCGAACTCGATCGGTACCAAGGTATGGTGAATCCCCGAGTCCGGCCACAAGATCTTGGGGGGTGTGGAACCTCAGCAACCGGGGGCCGTCGAGGCGTTGGGGGGGACGGCCTCACTGTGTGTCTCCCGAGGTAGGCACAATGTGGGCCGACCACAAGAGCGGAGATGACGACAAGTCGAAGGAAGAGTACGGCCGATTCGACCACTCCGTCTAAGAGAATCCGCACAACGACGAATGCGACATGTAACTGATACCCCCACTCGCGCCGGGAGTGGCCCTTCGCTCGGTCTTATCATCGCCTATCACAGGGACTGTGCGATGAACCCCACTAGACGGTACGATCTGTCGGAGGAGTCGGATCGTTACTATCGAACTCGGTTACGGTTAGGTAGATGGCCTTGCGGTGGGGTGTTTCTCGGTTTGGCGGCCCTTCTCGTTGATCGGGTGGCGGTGCAGCCCCCAGACCCGGTACTCATACCTGTATACGTCGCCGCAGCCGCCCTTGAGGGGCTCCTCTTCGTGCTTGCGTTCGTCTACGCTGTCCCTACCCCAACCTCCGTCGTGGTGAGTGTCGGAGTAGTCACGTTCTGGACGGGAGACCGTAAGCCACTACCTGTGAGTTTCTCCCAATTGCCGTTCCGGTTTCGCATGCTCGAGCGAGTCGCTGCTCCTACCGGCGTGCGGACCGAGACAGTCTTCGATCCCGGGCTGTTCGCCGTAGTTGGACTTCGTCGTATCCCACTCAATCGATCCGCCTATGACGCCATCGCAAACGAGCTCGCGCGAGCCGGAGTTGTTCCCACAGTTCGGCGAGATTCGAGCCTGTCCTTCGGAGACTGGAAAGTCAGCGACTATCGGACGGGAACTAGCCAAATCAAATCGCCGGGAATTCGCATCCAGCATTGACCGATTCCCCAGGCCCCGAGGCTCGCGAGGGACCCCATGAGGCGGGACGCTGGCATCCCGATCACGATTGCAGATTCCACGGCGCGGGTTTCATAGTGGCTCGCTGCCGGAATACTTGGCCGGGTTCGGTAAGAGGAACCAAGCTGAGCCACTGGCATTCCCAATTCCTCAGAACGCCTGGTGGACGAGCCCTGTCCTGCTCCAACCCGGCGGGTAAGGCTCCGGTCAACTGGCCCGGGCTAGCGGGCGCGTCGCTGGTTCTTGATCAGCACGAGACCGACGGAGCCGAGGTCCTGCCGGTCAATGTGGAGAGAGCGGGTGTGGGCACAGGCGAGAATCTGCTCGTAGGCGGGGCCAGTTATCGGGATCCGCGGCCTCCCCTCCGACACCAACGAGTACTCGCAAAATCTGTCCTTGTCTCCGAGCTTAGCTCGCAGCTTCCTCCGATCCTGTAGGACGAGCCGCAGGTGGGGGCTATCCCACGGGACTCGGACGAGAGACGATGGTACGCCCTTCCGACCGTAAGCGAAAAACGCATCGGTCACAACGAGAAGATCGGGTGGGCTCCGGTAGGGTAGAAACGCATACCACCACGACCCAACGGCCAGTATCACCCCAAAGACGATGAGGACGACTCCGGAACCCGTCGCTGACGACCCGCCGCCATGAAGAAATCCGACATACACACCCGTCATGGAGACGACCGCGCCGAGAGCAACAAAGATCCAAGCTTGAGCTTGCGCCCGGGCGAGATTGTGGTCTCGCTCGTACTGAACACATTCCGTCAAATCGAACATGGTCTGGTTGGCCTCAGTCATATGAATCGGCCACCCACTAGTTGACCTGGCTCGGCGAGAAACCACCGTACCTCGTGGAGACGATGTCCGCCACCGGAATTGCGTTGTCAATCGTGTCCAGCGCCGGAACGTTGTCAATCTGGGTCTTGGCATTCGCTCCGAACAAGATGCTGGCCGCGTCGAGGAGCGTCTCTCGACGCCGGCTAACGGGTACCGCTTCCATATAATACGACGAAGTCATCTTCCAAGATGATAGCAACATCGCGAAGGTATCTGATGGCTTCAACACTCCGGCCCAGCCGAAGTTTGACCGATTGGACGCTCACGCAAGCACTGCAAGATCCACCCTGTCGAGTTGATTATAGTTACATATCGACGCACTCGGTAACAGGCCCCGCGATGACCGAGGCCATTCCCATGGACTCGGGGTCGATTGGCCGTCCGCATCGCCTGGTCGTCCGCCTCCCAAAGAGCTCCCCTATCCTACCCGCCCGGGCGTGGTGAACTGATATTCGTCGGCCCGTCCCCGTGAGGGGAGAGGCGCATGGTCTCGAAGGATCCAGGCTCCACGGCGTTCGGCCCTGGCGCCGCCGGGTACCGCGCCCTGCTCTCCTCCGCCCGGCGAGATCCCAACATCCTGGGCGTCATCCTCTCCGGTTCCCGAGGCGCGGGGCGGGGGACGGCCCGATCGGACCATGACGTCAAGATCGTCGTGCGCGACGCGGTCGCCCGAGACTATCAGCGGCGCTTCGCGCGCCGACGCCCGGGCCTCGATGTTCGCGTCCAGGGGGTCTCGGCCTTCACGAAAGGTACGGACCGAGCGCCGCAGACCGCCGGGTACGGGCCGGCGTATGCCCACATCCAGGTGCCGGTCGACAAGACCGGCCGCTTGGCTCGGATCGCCCGCGAGAAGGCCCGGGTCCCGAGGCATCGGGTTCGCCCGTACGCCGCGGCGCAGCTCGACGGGTACCTGAACGAGCTGCTCCGGTCGCTCAAGAACTTCCGGGACGGCGATCCGTTCGCCGGTCATGTGGAGGCCACCCGGTCGCTCCCGTACCTGTTCGAGACGTTGTTCGGGAGCGAGGGTCGGTGGGCCCCGTACGCGAAGTACCTCGAGTGGGAGCTCCGGGAGTTTCCGCTGCGTCATCCACCGCTTCCGACCGGCCGCCTGCTGGGCCTCGTACGTCGCATTCTGAGGGATGGCGATGTCCCCAGCCAGCGCGCGTTGTTCCGGGCGGTTGAGCGGACGCTCCGACCCCGGGGCTACGGCCGGGTCTTCGACGGCTGGGGGCCCGATCAGCTGAGGATGTTCCGAACCGGGGCGGAGTGAGCCGATGCGCCGGGACCGCTCCCGGCAACCGATCCGAGCGGTCGATGGGATCGCTCGATGTCCCGCCGGACGATGCCCGACGACCCGACCCCGCCGTCGTTAGCCATTCTTTTTATAGTAGCGTAAACATTCTTCTAGCGTACGCCTGCGAGGGTAGCATGACGACCGAATTGAAGAAGAACGAGAGCCAGACCGAGAGTGGGAACGACGTCGAGCAGCTGTTCGACGAGATGGGCCGACGCTTCTACGAGGCGTTCGGGATCCGTCCGTGGGGCGCGCTCTGGACCGTCGAGTCCGGGCCGCAGCGGCCCGTGCTCCGTCCGGCGCGGACCGATGTGACCGACTCCGGCACGTCGTACCGGGTCGTCGCCGAGATCCCGGGGATCCCGAAGGAGAACCTCGAGATCCACGTCAAGGGCTCGAGCGTCGAGATCCGGGGAGAGAAGAAGACCGACCGGTCCGTCAAGGACGGGGAGCAGGTCGTCCACCGCGAGCTGAGCCAGCTCGGGTACTACCGGGCCCTCGAGCTCCCGGAGCCGGTCGTGGCGGCCGACGCGAAGGCGAAGGTCGAGAACGGCGTGCTCGAGCTCGAACTGCCGAAGCTCCATCCCACGCCCGCCGAGACCGACGTCAAGGTCCCCGTCCAGTAGGGCGGGACCGGTCTCCCGGGGTTTCCCCGGGAGACTGCTTTTTTTTCGTTGCTGGACCCGCCGCTAGCGACGGGTCGAGGTCTCGGTGCGGGCCCCGGCCCCGACCCAGAGGACGGCCATCCCATCGTAGCCTTTCGCTCCGACGGTCTGGACGACCGTGCCGAGCAGACCTGGGGTCGCCGCGGCCCGCTCGAGGAAGCGACGGATGCCGCCGACCCGCGGGTCCGCCGCGCCGTCGTCGACGATCGTGCCCTGCCGCACGACGTTGTCGGCGACGATCACCGTGCCGGGACGGGACAACGGGAGCACCGCGGAGAAGTAGTCCGCGTACTCGACCTTGTCCGCGTCGAGGAACACCAAGTCGAACGGCGCCCGTGGGTCGTTCGCGAGCGACCGGAGCGTCTCGAGGGCAGGACCGACCCGTACCTCGACCCGATCGGCGACGCCGGCGCGCTCGAGGTTCTTCCGGGCGACGTCCGCGTGCTTCGGATCGATCTCGAGCGACAGCAGGCGACCGCCCGGGGGCAGCGCGCGGGCCATCCAGATCGCGGAGAACCCGCCGAGCGTCCCGATCTCGAGGACCGTTCGGGCTCCCGAGAGCCGGACGAGGAGCCCCAGGAGCGCGCCCTGGGCCGCGGAGACCTGGATCGAGGGGAGTCCGGCCGCCTCGGCGTCCGAGTTCGCGGCGTCGAGCGCCGCGTCCGGTCGTACGAGAAGCTCGGTGATGTACCGGTCGACCTCGGCCCAGCGGCGCTCGTCCGTTTCGCTCATGCCGGTCGAAGCGCGGCCGCGGGTAAGAGCTCGACGGCGCGCGACCGAGCGAGGCCCCATATGGAGGGTCGCGTTCCGGGGAACGCTCGATGACGATCAACGAGGTGCTGGTGGTCCAGGACCTCGCGATCGTCATGCTGGTCGCGCTCGGCATGGCGCTGGTGTGCCGGCTGCTCCACCAGCCGCTGCTCATCGGGTACATCCTGGCCGGGATGATCATCGGCCCGTACACGCCGCCGACGTCGCTCGTCGCGTATCCGGACATCCTCAGCGCTCTCGCCGAGATCGGGATCGTGTTCCTGCTCTTCGCGGTCGGCCTCGAGTACCCGCTCAACCGGCTGCGGGCGGTCGGACGCACCGCGCTCGTCATCGCGCTCGCGGAATCGCTCTCCACGTTCGCCGCGGGCTTCCTGCTCGGCACCGCGTTCGGATTCCCGCTCTACGACGCGCTGTTCCTCGGGCTCGCGATCTCGGTCACGAGCACCGTGATCCTCTCGAGCATCCTCGAGGACCTGGGCGTGCTCCAGGCAGACGAGACGTCGCTCCTCCTCGGGATCACCGTCGTGGAGGACATCGTGACGGTGACACTGCTCGGGATCCTGCAGTCCACCGCGCTCACCGGCCACCTGTCGGTCGACCAGATCGCGCTCTCGCTCATCCTCGTGGGCGTGTTCATCGGAGGGACGCTCGCCCTGGGGTCCCGGGTGATCCCGCGCGCGGTCGACCGGCTGCACGACACCGGGCTCCACGAGGTCTACCTGATCGGGATCCTCGGCGTCGCGTTCTCGCTCTCGATCATCTCGAGCGTGATCGGGATCTCGGTGGCCACGGGGGCGTTCCTTGCGGGCGTTCTCGTCGCCGAGTCCCGCTCGCAGGCGGACGCCCACCGGCTCATGGCGCCGCTGAAGGAGCTGTTCGGCGCGATCTTCTTCGTCAGCATGGGAGCGCTGATGGACATCGGCCTCCTCCCGAACTACATCCTGCCGATCGCGGCGTTCGTCGCGGTGGCGTTCGGGGTGAAGCTGATATCGACCTACCTCGCCGCCCGGCAGCAGAGGGTCGCGGCCCCGGCGGCCCGCCGCGCCGCCCTCAGCATGTCGGCCTCCGGCGGCGAGATGTCGATCGTGGTCGCGAAGGGGGGGAGCGACATCGGCGCCACGACGCCGTTCGTCCTCCCGTTCATCGGGGCGCTGACGGTCGTCACGACGCTGATCGCGCCGGTCGTCGTTCGGTTCGCCTGGCGGAACCGCGGACCCGCGCCGTCGCCCTCCGCGGCCGAGCCTCCCGCGGCCGGACCTCCGGCGGCGGGGAGCGGTTAGCGCGCGGGGGCCCCGTCCGGCTCCCTCGGCCGGGTCGCGAGCCGTTCCCGGATCGTCGCGAGGGTCGCGGCCCGTTCCGCGCCGCTGAGCTCCCGGCGGGGGGCCCGGACCCGGGTCGACCCGATCCCCTGCTCGGCTCCGAGGAGCTTGATCTGCTGCACGAACTTCACGGTCGTGTCCATCCGCAGGAGCGGAAGGAACCAGTCGTAGAGCGCGCGGAGCCCCGGGTCGTTGGGCCGAGCCGCGCCCCGGAAGAGCGCGAGCGACTCGACGGGCAGCGCGTTCGCGAGGCCCGCGACCCACCCCACCGCCCCGGCCGCGATCCCTTCGACGATCGCGTCGTCGAGTCCGACCGCGACGTCGATGCGCTCGCCCAGCAACGCGCGGAGCGCGGAGATGCGGCGCACGTCGCCGCTCGACTCCTTCACGGCGACCAGGTTCGGGTGGTCGGGAGCGAGCGCCAGCACGTCCTCGGCCCCGAGATCGATCCCGTATGCCGCGGGATTGTTGTACAGCATGCAGGGGAGCGGCGTGGCGTCCAGCACCGCCGCCCAGTGGGCCCGTGCCTCGGACGCGTCGGCGCGATAGACATACGGCGGCAGCACGAGGAGACCGGTGGCGCCGGCCCGGCCGACGTCCCGGGCGAGCCCCACCGCCTCCTGCGTTCGGGTCGCCCCGACCGCGGCGACGATCCGCGCGCCCCCGGGCGCGGCGGCCGCGGCCTCCTCGACCAGCGCGACCCGCTCCTCCCGGGAGAGCGACGCGCCCTCGCCGAGCGATCCGGCGACCACGAACCCATCGACCCCGTGTTCGGTGAGCCATCGCACATGGCGCGAGAACGCGGCCCGGTCGACCGTCTCGTCCGGCGCGAACGGGGTCGTAAGGGCGACGAGCATCCCGCGTCCGATCGGCAATGGCATTGGTCCGGAGCTCACGGTGGCACTCCGTACCGCAGCGGGTCGCCCGGTTCGAGGATCAGCTCCGCCTCCGCGGTCACGTGCGCGGCGCCGGTGATCCGGACTACGACGCCGCGGGTCGCCGGCTCGGCCACGGCCTCGAACACGGTCCCGAGGATGCCTTCCTGCCGCCAGATCTCGCCCGGCGGCAGCACCCCGTCCTCGACGAGCGCCGCGACGCGCGCGCTGGTGCCCGTGCCGCACGGCGAGCGATCGTACGCCCCGCCGGGGCAGACCACGAAGTTCCGCGCGTTCGCGTCCGACCGGCCCGGCGGACCGGACAGCTCGATGTGATCGATCGGGGCGCCGCCGTCGCCGGTGATTCCGTCCCGGCGCAGGGCCCCTCGGATCGCCTCGCAGTACCGGGACAGCTCGCCGACGTTCGCGCGGATCAGCGGGACAGGGGCCCGGTCCGTCAGGAAGAACCAGTTCCCGCCCCACGCCACGTCCCCGACGACGGCGCCGTGGCCGGGGACTTCGACCGAGACGCCCGAACGGGTCCGGTAGCTCGCGACGTTACGGACCGACACGCGCCCGTCCGGCCGCCGCTCGGCCCCGACGACCCCGACCGGGGTCTCGAGCTCGACCCGCGGGTCGGGAAGCCTCCCCAGGTACGCGAGCGTGGCGACGACCCCGATGGTCCCGTGGCCGCACATGCCGAGGTACCCGACGTTGTTGAAGAAGATCACACCGATGTCGTGCCGCGGGTCCTCGGGCGGCACGAGGAGGGCGCCGACGATCGCGTCCCCGCCCCGGGGCTCGGTCACGACCGCCCGCCGGAACTCGTCGAACCGATCGCGGAACCGGTCCCGCCGCGCCGCGAGCGACCCGCCCCCGAGGTCCGGACCTCCCGACAGCACGACGCGCGTCGGTTCCCCTTCCGTGTGCGAGTCGACGACGCGGACGCGGACCGCGGACCGGACCGGTTCCGCCGACACGGGCGTCACCTCCCGGGGGTCGCCCCGGCCCGCAGGGCGGCCAGCAGCGCGGTGCCGTTCGGCGTCCCCAGCCCCGTGCACGGGTCCCAGCCCGGCCCCGCCGAGTACCCGCCGTTGCCCCCGATCGTGATGTCGTGGAACGCCGCCGCGGCGCCGTACAGCTCCGGGGTCACGAACCCGAGCGGCGTACCCAGGAGCTGGTTCCAGCGGGCGATCAGGGCCGCCCACAGCGGGGCGACCGCGCTCGTACCGCCCAGCACGAGCGGTCGGCCGTCGACGTAGACGGAGTAGCCCGACACCGGGTCGGCATCGCCCGCGACGTCCGGGACGCCCCGGCCGACGAACCCGTTCGGGGCGGCGGGCACGTGGGCGCCGGACTGGAAGCTGGGGAGGGGGAACGACTCGCTGACGCCTCCGCCGGTCGCGCCTTCCCCCCGGGCGAGCTCGTTCCACGTCGTCTCGGACCCGAGGGCGGAGTCGACGATCGTGAGCGTCGTGCCGCCGCAGCCGATCGCGCCCGGGGCCGAGGCGGGGAAGTCGACCTCGAGCGCACCGGTCGCGCTCCCGTCGGTCGCCCCGCTGTCGCCGGCGGCGACGGTCACCGAGACGCCGAGGGTCGCGGCGTCCTCGAGCGCCGACGCGAGGGCGGTCCGGGTCTGGGCGGTCCACGTCGCTTCCGGCCCGCCCCAGCTGATCGAGAGGACGTCGGGGTGGTTCGTCTCGTCGTGGAGGGCGGTCAGCACCGCGTCCAGGAATCCCTGGTCGGTGTTCGGGGCGAAGTAGACGGCGATCCGCGCGCCGTTGGCGACCGACCCGGCGATCTCGACGTCGAGGGTCACCTCGGCATCGGGGCCGCTCGGGTTCCCGGTCGGCGCGTTCGCGGCCCCGTCCACCGAGACCGCGCTCACCGACGGCACGGCGAGCCCTAGCGAGGGGAAGTACGTCGCGAGGTCGGACGCCTGGTACCCGCCGCCCAGCTCGATCAGACCGATGCACTGGCCCGTGCCGGTCGAGCCCTCCGGGAACTGGTAGGCCGCCGCGACCTGCGGCGGAGCGTACGCGGGCAGCGCCGCGGCCCGGTCCGGACGCGGGCGCACCGACGGTCGGGCCTGGGGCCGATCGTCCAGGCCGAACACGCCGACGACCACATCCCGGAGCGAGGCGGGGACCAGCAGCGGACCCTCACGTCCCCGGTAGGAGCCGGAGGGCGTCACGTAGCGGAAGAGCGAGGTGCCGAACGCCCGGGCGACGTCGGCCGTCCGACCGGCGAGGTGGACGGCGCGCGCCGGCCGGTGCGAGTGGCTCAGCCTCAGGCCCCGCGCATGCGCGAACTCGCGCAGCCGGTGCACGTCGTCGGGATCCGCCCCGTGGCGCGCGCCGAACTCCTCTCGGGAGAGCCGCGGGCGCGCACCGTAGGCCACGGCGGCCAGCTCCTCGAGGGTGGGAGGCGGGCGCACCGTGCTCGGCCGGCGGAGCAGCACGGTGACGTCGATCTCCGCATCCGGACTGGCCACGCCGAGCCGGCGGGCCCCCCGGCTCGGGAAGCGCTGGCTGCCCGGCAGCTCGACCAGGGGGGATCCGGCGTGCATCGGGGGACCGCACCGGGGGAGGCGCGGGCCACCTTACGGTCGTCGATTCGTGCGGATCGGCTCCGACGGCGGATCCGTCGCCTCGGCCAACACCGAGGCGAGCCGGAAGAACGCCTCGGGCGGGAGCTCCTCCGGGCGCCGCCGTGCCCAGTCCTGCGGCCAGTCCGCCCGGCGCGCGAGGCGCTCGGGCGCGTCCCCCGATCCGGCGAGCCGGGGCATCAGGTTCCCGAGCTGCTTGCGGCGGGATCCGAAGAGCGTGCGCACGGCGTGCTCGAAGGTCGGGACCGACGGCACCGGCAGCGGCCCCGATCGCGCCCGATGCACGCCCAGACGACTCTCGACCTCGGGCGGCGGCTCGAAGCTCTCCCGGCCGACCGCCCGGAAGAGCTCGACCTCGCCGTAGAGGCGCGAGACGATCGAGAGCCGGCCGTACGCGCGGCTCCCGGGGCCGGCGGCGAGGCGCTCCGCCACCTCGCGTTGCAGCAGAAAGACGATCCGCGGGATCCGGGCCGCGAACCCCCGCAGGAGGATCGGGGTGGCGACCGAGTACGGCAGGTTGCCGACCACGGTCGCGTACCCCTCGAACGGCACCGCGAGCGCGTCGCCCTCGATCACTGTGACGCGGTCCGCGAAGGTCGCGCGCAGATGGGCCGCGAGCCGGGGATTCTGCTCGACGACCGCGAGCGGCGCGACCCCCCGCCGAACGAGCGCGGCGGTGAGGATCCCGAGCCCGCCGCCGATCTCCAGCACCGGCGCGTCGGGCGTCGGCTCCACCAGGGCGGCCTCGGCGTCCGCGACGAACGGATCCGCGAGGAACGACTGCCCCCACCGGCGCGCGGGCCGCACGCCGAGCGTCCGCAGGGCGTCGCGGATCTCCGCGGGCGATTCCGGCACCGCGTACCGGGGCCCGACCCCGGCGCTACGGGGCGACGAAGAGCCGGTACTTGTCCTCGACACCGCTGAGCTCCTGCTCGATGCGGCCGACGATCAGGCGCTCGGGCGCCTTCACGTGGAGTCGCGCCTCGAGGTCCTCGAAGCTCGAGAACGGCTGGCGCCGGCGCTCGTCGACGATCTGCTGCATCGTCTTCTTCCCGATGCCGGGAAGCAGCTCGAGCAG
>Ga0335074_10001383_pt1 | contig 32891 bp, 29 predicted proteins | sample Lox_Sample_23_FD_206715 | JGI IMG/M metagenome (GOLD analysis project Ga0335074, IMG submission 206715) | Soil microbial communities from Loxahatchee National Wildlife Refuge, Florida, United States - Lox_Sample_2.3 | ecosystem: Environmental > Terrestrial > Soil > Wetlands | place: USA... | reverse complement strand
TCCACCTGCGGCGTGCAGGTGTCGATCGGATCGCAGTCTCCCGACATCGCGCTCGGCGTGGGAGACGCTGTCGAGCACCGTGAGGGTGAAGGCTCCGACGAGCTGGACCGTCAGGGCGCCGGGGACCAGGGACTGATGTTCGGGTACGCGTGCCGCGACACGCCGGAGTTGATGCCGCTGCCGATCATGCTGGCGCACCGGCTGGCTCGCCGGCTGTCGCAGGTACGGCGCGACGGCGACGTGCCCTACATCCGCCCGGACGGGAAGACTCAGGTCACCATCGAGTACTCGGGTGATCAGCCCGTGCGGCTCGACACCGTGGTCGTCTCCACTCAGCACGCCCCGGCGATCGACCTTGCCGGGCTACTGACCCCCGACATCCGCGAGCATGTCGTCGCGCCCGTTCTCGAAGGGCTTGATCTGGACACCGAGGGTTACCGGCTGCTGGTGAACCCCACGGGGCGGTTCGAGATCGGCGGTCCGATGGGCGACGCGGGCCTCACCGGGCGCAAGATCATCATCGATACTTACGGCGGCATGGCCCGGCACGGTGGCGGCGCGTTCTCCGGCAAGGACCCGTCCAAGGTGGACCGAAGCGCTGCGTACGCCATGCGCTGGGTCGCCAAGAACGTGGTCGCGTCCGGGCTGGCGGACCGGTGCGAGGCGCAGGTCGCCTATGCGATCGGCAAGGCCAAGCCGGTCGGACTGTTCGTCGAGTGCTTCGGCACCGAGCGAGCCCCGGTGGAGCGCATTCAGGACGCGGTCCTGCAGGTCTTCGACCTGCGGCCGGCGGCAATTATCCGCGACCTCGATCTGCTCAGGCCGATCTACTCGCAGACTGCCGCGTACGGCCATTTCGGCCGCGAGGAGCCGGACTTCAGCTGGGAGCGCACTGACCGGGCAGAGGCGCTGCGGTCAGCGGCCCGGGCTTAGGTTTCCTGCCTGGTCGTCCTCCCAGGCGCGCAGCTTGTCCTGATCGCGGAACCTAAAGATCAGTATCGGACAGTTTGTAGATATCCGGACATTGTTGTGGCATTGCTCTACTATCTCTGTCTATATCGAAGCCAATCCCGATCCTGGTCTGGTGATGGATGACGTCGTCTGACCGGCGCCGCCCGGCTGGAAAGTCCGGCACTGCCGCGGAGCCCGAGAGCACGGCAGGCGCACGGAGGAACGCGCAGGCGCATGACCAGCTGGATCCGTGGTTTGCTCCCGGGCCAAAGTCAGCCGCAGCGTCCGCTGACTCGCAACCGGGTGGTGACGACGGCGGCATGCTCGAACCGGACACGGCCCAGTGGTTCCTGCCGTCGGGCCGGGCCGGGCTGCTGCCGGAGTCCATGACCATCTCCGACGTCGAGGACGAAGCCGACCGGAGCCTCGTGCCGCCGCCACGACACGAAGCGCACGGAGCCCCGCCGTGGGCCGCCGATGCATCCGGCAGTCCGGCCGCGTCGCCGCCACCCTGGGAGAACGGGCCGTGGCCCGGGCCCTCGAGCCAGCGGCGATCCCGGCCGACTGCTCAGGGCCCGGCCGGCGCTGCTCCGCGGCGGGGCGCGACGGCGGACACCGGTGCCGGCCCTGGCGGTCCCTGGCCGGCGAGGACTGTGCTCATCGCCGGTCTCGTGCCGCTGGTGATTCCCGGTCTCGTCGCGGGGGCGGTGACGCTGCGCCGAAGCCGCGCCGGCGATCCGGCCCGGCGAGCCGGGATCCTCGCGCTTGCCGCGTCGCTTGCCTGGGCACTCGTGATCGTCGTCGTCGTCCTGGCCACGTCCGGAAGCTCAGCACCGCCGTGCACCTATCCGGCCGCGGTGCATCAGGCCTATCAGCGGGTCGTGACCGACCTGAGCAGCCACGCCAGCGCGTCAGTGCAGGCCGCCGACCTCAGCGTCGCTGTCGGCCGGGCGAATGCGGCCGCTGCGAGCACCGGAGTGCTGACCGTCCGGACGGCGCTGTTCGCTCTGGCCAGTGACCTGGAGCTCGCGCGCGGCGACGTCACCGCAGGCCGGCCAGTTCCAGCCACCCTGTTGTCGCGGCTGGTGGCCGACGGCGCTGCGCTGAGCCAGGCCTGCCCCCGCTGATTCGCCACGTGTGGCTCGTTTCATGATCGCGAAGAGATTTCGTTCTGAAAGCACGAGACTGGTACTTCCTGAGCTATGCGGCCGGACCGGTCCCGCCGCCGGCGGCCTCTGGTAGGACAGAAGCGTGTCGGGTCAGGTGCTCCAGGCCGAGCAGACGAAGAACGCCGGGCAGGCAGAGACGGCGGGTCAGGCGAAGCGCGGCCGCAGCCGTGCGGCCCGGCAGCCCGCCGCTGAGCTGCCGGTAGCCCGGGTCGCGGTGGACATCTCGCTGCCGCACCTCGACCGGCCGTTCGACTACCTGGTGCCGGACACGCTGGCCGCTGCGGCCGTCCCCGGCAGCCAGGTGCGCGTCCGGTTCGCGGGCCAGCTGACGGGCGGCTTCGTGCTGGAGCGCCTGCGGGAGAGCGACCACGAAGGCCGGCTGGGCTTCCTGCAGCGCGTGGTCTCGCCTGAGCCAGTCCTGACTCCGCAGATCGCGAAGCTTGCCCGCGCGGTTGCCGACCGGTACGGCGGGACTCTGGCGGACGTGCTCCGGCTTGCGGTCCCGCCCCGGCACGCTCGCGCGAGCACGACACCGGTCCGGCTCGCTCCGGCGGGCGAAAGGCCGCCGGGCGAAAGTCCGCCGGGGGAGAGGCCGCCTGGCGAGCTATCGCCGGGGGACCAGCCTGGCGCGGACGCTGGGCCGGCGGCCGGTGGCGAGATCCCGTCGCGGTGGCAGCGCTATCCGGACGGCCCGTCGTTCCTCGCCGCCCTGGCGGACGGCCGCAGCCCGCGGGCAGTGTGGTCGGCGCTGCCAGGGCCGTACTGGCCTGACGAGGTCGCAGAGGCAGTGGTCGGTGCCACGCGGTCGGGCCGGGGCGCTCTGGTGGTCGTTCCTGACGCTCGCGACCTCGCGCTTGCCGACGCTGCCCTGCTCGCCGCGCTCGGGCCGGGACGGCACGTCGCGCTGGCCGCGAGCCTCGGTCCGGCCGAGCGCTACCGGCGCTGGCTGACAGCGGCGCGAGGTGAGGTCCGCGTCGTGGCCGGCACGAGGTCCGCCATGTTCGCTCCGGTTGCCGATCTCGGCCTTGTGGTGCTCTGGGACGAGGGAAATGACTTGCATTCCGAGCCCCGCGCGCCCTATCCGCATGCCCGGGAGGTCCTGGCGCTGCGGGCATATCAGTCCCGCGCCGCGGCACTGCTCGGCGGATATGCAAGGACCGCCGAGGCAGCGCTGGCGATCGAGACGCGCTGGGCGCGCCCGCTCGCGGCAGCGCGGGCGACCATCCGCCAGGTAGCGCCGGCGGTTCAGGCTGCGGGCGAGCCGGAGGAACGTGTCCGGGACGAGGCAGCCAGGTCGGCGCGGCTGCCGAGCATTGCGCTGCGGACAGCACGGGCGGCTCTGCGGGACGGCCCGGTGCTATTCCAGGTGCCGCGGCGCGGTTACCTGGCCGCGGTCGCGTGCGAGCGCTGCCGCACCCAGGCGCGGTGCGACTGCGGAGGGCCGGCCGAGCTGCCGGCGCCGCAGGCTCCGCTGCGCTGCGGCTGGTGCGGATCGGCCATCAGGCGCAGCTGCCGGGAGTGCGGCCACCGCGGCCTGCGCGCGCTCGTCACCGGGGCGCGTCGGACAGCTGAGGAACTCGGCCGCGCGTTTGCGCCCGCGCCGGTCCTGACCTCAGGCGGAGCCCAGGTCCTCGAGCGCGTGCACGACCGGGCCGTGGTTGTCGCCACGCCGGGAGCCGAGCCCGTTGCGGCGGAAGGATACGCCGCGGCTGTACTCCTGGACGGCTGGGCGCTGCTCGGCATGGCCAGCCTGCGCGCGGCCGAAGAGGCGCTGCGCCGGTGGATGTCAGCCGCGGCGCTTGTCCGGCCCGGCGATGCCGGGGGACGGGTAGTGGTCGTCGCCGACGCGGCGCAGCCGGCGGTGCAGGCCCTGATCCGCTGGGACCCGGCGACCTTTGCCGGGCGGGAGCTTGCCGAGCGCGCGGAGCTGCGCTTCCCGCCAGCAGCCCGGATGGCCGCTGTCAGCGGCCCGCCAGGGGCGGTGGAGTCCCTGCTGGCCGAGGTCACGCTGCCTGCCAGCGGTGAACTGCTCGGGCCGCTGCCCGCCGGTCAGGGGAGAGGGCGTGCTGGCGGTGAGTCCGGGGAGGCGATCCGGTACCTGGTCCGGGTGCGGAGGCAGGAGGGCTCCGAGCTGGCACTGGCGCTGAGGGCGGGCCAGGCCGCCCGGAGCGCGGTCAAGGCCGCCGGGTCAGTGCGCATCGAGCTGGACCCTGCTGCGCTGATCTGACTACCGACCGTTCAGGCCGTAGGGTACTTGGGTGACCAACTCACCGGGAGGCCAGCAAGCGCGGTCCGAGGCGGGCGGGCAGGACGCCGCCGGGACCCGCCGGGACCGGCCCCGGATGCCGCCTGTCAGGCTCGCTCCTCGCGATGAGCTGGCCGCGGCCGCGCGGGTGGCGCCCTTGCTGCGAGCGGCGCGAGCCCTGGGATCATGGGCGGCGCAGCGCCCTGAGGTGGCAGCACGGCAGGTGCTCGACGACAGCGATGCGCGGGCGGCCGCGGACGCGCTCGAGCTGACCGTGGACGAGCTGGACGCCGCCTGGCAGGTCGTGGCAGCTGCCAGCGAGTCAGCCAGCGGGCCGGGGAGCCATGACCGCAGAAGCGTGCCGCTGGCGACAGCCAGCGCGGAAGACGTGCTGAGGGAGTGGGACGCCGCGCTGGCCGCGCTGCTGGCTGCCGAGGAACTCGACGGCCTCGCCACCGCTCTCTACACAGTCGGCGCCCCGGTGCGAATCGACGCGCTCTTCGACGCGTACTCAGCTGCCGCAGGCAGCCGCAGCCTGCCAGCGGCGGACGAGCCGCAGGTCGCGGGCCAGGCGCCGAACGCAGATGAGGCCGCTGCGCTCTCACACGCACTGGAAACGCTTGCCGACCTCGGCGTCGTGGAGCTTGGCACCGAGGAGACAGCTGGCGGCCTGACTGTGATCCTGTCGCCCCTCGGTGTCTGGGGTGTGCACCGAAGGCTGCTGGCCCAGGGCTGGCACGTGCCCGTCCTCGGCTCTGCCGACAGGGACGGCGCTGTCGGCCTGCTGATGACCCTGGCCAGCTGCGACGCGGAGGACGGTGAATCCAGAATCAACGAGTGGCTGATCGGGCGCTCCGAGGAGCAGGCGGCCGCGGAGCTCATCGCCGCAGCGGGCGCCGGCACACCGGGCCTGCGCGGAGCCGCATTCGCCGTGCTCGACCGGATCGGCACGGCGGCGGCCGGGGAGGTGCGCGCGGCTCTCGGTGAGCCGCTGCTGCGAGCGCACGCCGCTGTGTGGCTGCATGAGCACGGCGAGGATGCCGACCTCGGGCCAGCCGACCGCACCTGGCTGCTGGTGGATCTCGGCGCGGGCTTGCTAGAGGAAGCGGACCCGCGAGACGTGGTCGCCGAGCTGCTGCCGGAGGTCGCGCCCGAAGCGCAGGCCGAGATCGTGGCGGGTCTGTGGAAAGTCAGCCATCCTGCGGTAATCGACCTGCTGACGACGCTCAGCGAGCATCATCCCGATCCCGGCGTCGCTCGTGCTGCCCGCAAGGCCGCGTTCAAGGCACGCTCCCCAGGTGCGGCCGACGCTCGGCTTAATTCATAGACTCGATCACTGCTGCGCCGTCCGCCGCGGGATGCGGGGATAAGGCGCGCATGGCTGGAGGAACGTAGTGAGCATCAGGCCGATCCGGTTGTTCGGCGACCCCGTGCTGCGCACGTCCGCCGACCCGGTCACCAGCTTCGACGCCGAGCTGCGCAAGCTGGTGCAGGACCTCACCGACACGATGATGGACGCACCTGGTGTCGGGCTCGCAGCCCCTCAGATCGGCGTCGGCCTTCGCGTTTTCACCTACTGCGTCGACGACGTGGTCGGGCACCTCATCAATCCGGAGCTCCGGCTGTCGGAAGACGTCGAGGTGGACGACGAGGGATGTCTGTCGTTTCCCGGCCTGGCCTACCCGACGAGCCGCTCGCACGGCGTCGTGGCCACTGGCTTCGACATGCACGGCGAGCCAGTCATCGTCGAGGGCTCTGGCCTGCTCGCGCGCTGCGTCCAGCATGAGACGGACCACCTGGACGGTGTGCTGTTCATCGACCGGCTCGACCCGGTGCAGCGCAAGCTTGCCATGGCCGAGATCCGGGCGTCGGAATGGTGGGGTGAGCCCGTGCCGCTGATCAAGGTGTCGCCGCACGCGACCGACGGCAAGGCGCGCTAGCGCATGCGGCTGGTTTTCGCGGGAACGCCCGGAGCCGCCGTTCCGACGCTGGACGCGCTGCTGAAGTCGAGGCATGAAGTTGTCGCCGTGGTCACCCGGCCGGATGCCCGGGCCGGCCGCGGCCGCAAGCTCGGCCGGAGCCCGGTCGCGATCCGCGCGGCCGAGGCAGGCCTGGAGATCCTTCAGCCGGCCAGGCCGTCCGAACCCGCGTTCCAGGCCCGGCTGACCGACATCGCGCCCGACTGCTGCGCAGTCACCGCGTACGGCGCGCTGATCCCGCAGAGCGCGCTCGACATTCCGGCCCGCGGCTGGGTCAACCTGCATTTCTCCGTCCTGCCCGCCTGGCGGGGAGCAGCTCCGGTGCAGCACGCGATCCTGCACGGCGACGACATCACCGGCGCGACGACCTTCCAGATCGTGCGCGAGCTTGACGCGGGTCCGGTATTCGGGTTCCTCACGGAAGCCATCAGGCCCGACGACACCGCGGGTGACCTGCTGGGCAGGCTCAGTACTGCCGGTGCCGAACTGCTGGTGGCGACCCTCGACGGAATCGAGACCGGCCAGCTTGAGGCGCGGGAGCAGCCGGCCGACGGCATCAGCCTGGCACCCAAGATCACGCCGGTCGATGCCGAGGTCGACTGGCTAGCCCCGGCCCTGGCGATCAGCAGGCAGATCCGTGCCTGCACTCCGGACCCCGGCGCGTGGACGGAGCTAGCCGGGGTGCGGGTCAAGCTCTGGCCAGTTTCCGTGCTGGCCGCGCCCGGCAGTGGCGCGGCGGCGGCGAGCGGGGTGGCAGGCAGTGCGGCAGCGGCTGGCGGGGCAGAGGCCGCCGAGTCGGCACCCCTCGCCGGCGAGCTGCGCGTCCTGCGCAACCGCGTGCTGGTCGGCACGGGCAGCTCACCGGTCGAGCTAGGGGCTGTGCAGGCACATGGCAAGCGGCAGATGAGCGCGGCTGACTGGGTCCGCGGCCTTCATCTGGACGGCCCGTCCGCGAAGTTCGGCTGACGTGAGCGGGACGCCGGCGCGGCGCCGCGGCAGCCGTCCGGCGACCGACCCGGCCCGGCGCGTCGCGCTCGACACGCTGCTGGCGGTGGACGGCCGGGATGCGTACGCGAACCTGCTGCTGCCCCAGCTCATCAGGCAGCGCGGGCTCGCCGGCCGGGACGCGGCCCTCGCGACTGAGCTGTGCTACGGAACGCTGCGCGGGCAAGGCACCTACGACGCGATACTCGGCGTCTGCAGCGACCGGGAGGTCGGCGGGCTCGATCCGGCGGTTCGCGCCGCGCTGCGGCTCGGCACACACCAGCTCCTGGCCACGCGAGTGCAGCCGCATGCTGCGGTGGCAACCTCGGTAGACCTGGTGAAGGCAGCCGCAGGCCAGCGCCCGGCGGGCTTCGTCAACGCCGTGCTGCGGCGTGTCGCCAGCCGCGACCTGCGCGCCTGGCTGGAGATAGCCGCGCCGCCCGCGGACCGCGATCTGCCCGGCGCGCTGGCTGTGCGCTACAGCCATCCGCGCTGGGTAGTCGAGGCGTTCGCGGCGGCGCTCGGCGAGACTGCCGCCAGCGGCCTGCCGCAGACGGAGGCCCTGCTGGCGGCCGACAATCGCCCCCCGGCTGTGCACCTGTGCGCGGTCCCTGGCCTGGCCAGTCAGGAGGAGCTGACGGCGGCGGGCTGCACGCCGGCCCGGTGGTCACCGGCTGGCGGATACCTGAACCAGGGCGATCCGGCGGCCGTTGCCGCCGTGGCCGAGGGCCGGGCCGGCGTGCAGGACGAGGCGAGCCAGCTCGTGGCCCTCGCCCTCGCTCGTGCTGACCTTAGCCGTGCTGACCCCAGGAGTGCTGGCCTCAGGAGTACCGGCCTAACCCCGCCCAGCGGCCGTGCGGACGAGCGATGGCTTGACGTGTGTGCGGGACCGGGGGGTAAGGCCCGGCTGCTGTCGGGTCTCGCCGCGGGCGCGGGTGCGCGCGTCCTCGCGAGCGAGAAACGTGAGCACCGGGCACGCCTGGTTGCGGCGGCCACTGCGCCCGCGAGCACCGCCGCGGTCATCGCCGCGGACGGCACCCGGCCAGCCTGGCAGACGGGACTGTTCGACCGGGTGATCGCGGACGTCCCTTGCTCCGGCCTGGGCGCGCTGCGGCGCAGGCCGGAGGCGCGCTGGCGGCGTCAGCCAGCGGACGTCGCGGCGATCGGCGGGCTGCAGCGCGATCTGCTGCGCACCTCGATCGAGTCGGCTCGCCCCGGCGGGGTCGTCGCCTACGTGACCTGCTCGCCGCTTCCGGCCGAGACGTCGGACGTCGTTGCTGACGTACTGGCCGACCGGGACGACGTGGAGGTACTCGACGCGCCGGGGCTCCTGACAGAGGTGCCCGATCTTGCCTGCCGTGGCGACGCCCGCTACGCGCAGTTCTGGCCGCATGTCCATGACACCGATGCGATGTTCCTGGCGCTGCTGCGTCGCCGCGCGGCAGCTGACGGCCGGGCTGGCTCAGGCGGGCCCGGAGCCTGACCGGCTCCGAGCCCGTCCCGCTCTGATCAGGGTGACGCGGACGCCGATGGCGTCGACGGCGCTGCGACAAATGCGATGCCGAGGGGTGCCGCATTCAGCGTGGCCGTTCCCGTGCCGCCGGAGATCGTGCCGGCGAGGGTGTTATTCGCAGGGTCGATCACCGAGATGTTGCCGGTGTAGATGTTGCCGACCCACACCTGCGATCCGTCTGGCACGACCGCGACGACGCCAGGCAGGCCGCCGACGGTGATCGTGGCGACGGTCTTCAGGCTGGCTGCGCTGATGGCGTCGACGGAGTCGGAGTTGGTATCGGCGACGTACACCGTCTTGCTGTCCGGGGTGACGGCGACCGAGTAGGGCTCGGCGCCGGCTGCCACCTGCGCGACGATGTGGTCGCTCGCAGCGCTGACGACCGTCAGCTTGCCGGTAGCCGGGCTCGTGGCATACACAGTCGAGCCGTTCTGACTCACGGCCAGGCCCTGAGCGCCGGACGTGATCGCGATCCGGGCGACGACTGACTGCGTCGCCGTGTTGACGACGGTGATGCCCTGCTCGGTCGTGACGTAGGCACGGCTGCCATCCGGGCTGAACGCGACCTGGTGTGGTCCCGCTCCCACGGTGATGTCACCGGTCACCTTGTCCGTAGCAGTGCTGATGACCGCGATCTGGCTGGACCCGCCGGGGCCGGTGTCTCCGCCAGTAACGGTCGCGTACACAGTACTGCCGTCGGGCGATACCGCGACGTCCTGCGGGTAGGCGCCGACTTCTATGGTGGTCTTCGCGCCGGTCGCGAGGTCAACGGCCACGACGGAATACTGACCGGTCTGCGCCACGAATAGTTGCGATCCGTCCGGCGTGACCGCGACCCCCTCCGCGGTGTCTGCCGAGATGCTGTCGGCGACGATTGTGTCGGTAGCAACGCTGACCGCGGCTACTGACGAGCCGCCCGCCAGAGCGACGTAGGCCTCGTAGTCGGACGGCGTGGTTCCGGCGGAAGCGCGGACCGACGACCGGCGGCCCGCCTGGAACTTCACCGGGCTCTGTGGCGCGTTGGCCGGCGTCGTGCCGTGGTCCGGGCTCAGGCCATGCGCGATGCCGAACGCGGCTGCCGGCGTTGCCAGGACGACGACAGCCGCTCCGGCGATCCAGGACAGCCGGACGATGCGCCGCCGGCGGGCGCCGCGGCGCAGCTGCGGTGATCCAGGCTCCGGCGGGACTCCGGAATCCGCCGGCGCTCCGGCCGCGGCAGTGACGCTGGGACGAACAGGGTCTGCTGACACGTGAGGTCTCCTTTCGTCCGGTCAGCTGTCGCGCGTAGTCGTGCGCGGGCGGGGGCGCGGCCCGGTCTGCTGCACCGGGACCGTCTGGCTGGTGGTGGGGAAGACCGGCTCGGGCAGGTTGTTCACCTCGTAGACAGCGTCCGCGAGCTGGGCCTTGGTGCCGGGTAGCTGCCCCACCGCACTCGGGAACTCCGGGAAGCCGAAAGCCGACGAGAGGTTGCCGAATGTCTGGCGGCGCCACGCGGTGATGTTCGGGATCTGCACGCCCGTCAGGAGCTCAAGGAACTGGAGCACCGAGGTGTGGTCGAACGTCTCGCTGGCGATCCAGCCGCCCTGAGTCCAGGGCGAGACGATGATGCACGGCACCCGGAACCCGGCGCCGATCGGCAGGTTGCCGTAGGTGCCGTAGTCGATCCACTCGCCTGCCGTACCGGCAGGTGCTGTAGGCGGCACGACGTGATCGAACAGGCCGTCGTTCTCGTCGTAGTTGAGGATGAAGACCGTCTTGGCCCAGACATCGGGGTTGGCCGCAATGGCCTCGATCTTGCTGGCGACGAAGTCGGCTCCCGCGGCCGGCGTGTAGTCCGGGTGCTCGGACTGGTAGCTCGTCGGGACAAGCCAGGAAACCGTGGGTAGCTGGTCGTGGGCCGCGTCCCACTCGAACTGTCCGTTGCTGAAAACACGCAGCCCGCTCTGGAACAGAGTCGAGCTCACTGGAGCACCCTGGAAGCTCTTGAACATCTCCAGCAGGTTGCAGGAGTAGTTGTCGACTTCCTGGTAGACCTGCCAGCTCACCCCGGCCGCGGTCAGCGCCTCGGGGTAGCTCTGCCACTCGTAGGGGATCGGGTCGACGTTGCTGATGATCGGCCCGCCGCCTACTCCCTCGGGGTCGATCCAGGCGCTCATGTGCATGAGCCGGTTCGGCCAGGTGGGGCCGAGGACTGAGCAGTGGTAGTTGTCACAGATGGTGAAGTTCTCCGCCAGCGCGAACTGGAACGGGATGTCGTCGCTGGTGTAGTAGCCCATCGTGTACGGGCCGTTGACGCCGTCGGCGCTCAGGTGCGCCGGCAGCCAGTTGTTCATGGCGCCGTCGTTCCAGGCGCCGTGCTGCACCTGCCAGGCGTGGCTGGTCGACGGGATAGCCTGCGCGCTGGTGGTCTTGGTGTCGAGGTGGTACGGCAGCAGGTAGCCGTCCGGGTTGTCGGGGTCCGGCTGATAGAACACGGACTTCCCAGTCGACAGCGTGATCGCCGTCGGGTCCGAGAAGCCGCGAACGCCGGGCAGCGTTCCGAAGTAGTGGTCGAACGAGCGGTTCTCCTGCATGAGGATCACCACGTGCTTGATGTCACTGAGCTTCCCTGTGCCGTGCGCGGGCCCGGCGGCGAGCGCCTTGCGGACGCTCGGGGGCAGGAACTCTGCGGCGAAGGCAGCAGTGGCGGTCGCGGCTGCTGTGGTCAGGAGGCGGCGTCTGGTCAGTTCGGGCATAGGCCTGCTCCATCCGGGATGTGCCGGTCATTGCATCCAGCACGATCCATCCGGACCACGGCAGCGAGCCGACCATTAAGTTAATGACCGGGAATAGCTCGATGAAAAATTTAAAAGTGCGAAAGATCGCACTAAACCAGGCTAGCGGGCGAGAGCGCGAGCGGTCTTGCGGCCGACCCGGCCCGTCCCGATGTCGGCGCGCTTGCCCTCCGCGTAGCCGGCCCCGTAGCCGGTGCCGGTGTAGGTGACCCGCGCTGTCCTGGTCAGCGGGTAGGCGTCCGTGACGTTCTGCCGGATCACCACCGAGCGGTCGGCGAGGACCAGCGCGGCGCGCGAGTACTCGCCGTCGGTGCTCGCACCGGCCGCGCGCTCCGCCCGCTGCTCGGCGGACCGTACCCGGCCGATCACCGCGGCGGCGAAACCCAGCAGCCAGGACCGCCGCCAGGCCCGCACGCTGGCGGCGCGGGCTGGCACCTCGGCCGCCGCGAGGCCGTGCCACATCTGGATGAGGACCGAGGTGTAAAGCACGTCCGTTCGCTCGATGTCCGAGGCGTAGCCGAACACGTGCACACGCTGCCCCGAGTCGGCTGGCAGCAGGATGCACTGGCAGCGCAGCGCAGCGGCCAGGCCGCAGAGCAGGTGTGCCTGCACCCGCGCCCACGGGTTGTAGATATCGACGATGCGGTTGTCAGGCGTGTCGGTCTCCGGCCGGGTGGCAGCCAGCAGCGCCCGGTCGATCCCGTACTTGGCCATCAGCTCGGCTGCCTTAGCCGTGAACGCCTGTGCCTCGGCCGCGGTGACGCCTTCCGCCTCTGCCTTCGCCAGCAGCTTGCGCACCCGGTCCAGCAGCCGGTCGGGAGCCTCGCTGCTCGCCGTGGAGCTGGTCATGGCGGTCATGGCGGCCTCCTGACGATCGGGGAGCAGGGGGAGCGCTACTGAACCTAGCGACCGCCTGCGACAGTCCGCATCCGGATCAGCCGTCCGGGCCAGGTGACCGGCGGCACGGGGCCTAGAATCGGCGGTTGTGAGCGTTCAGATAGCGCCGAGCCTCCTGGCCTCTGATTTCTCCCGCCTTGCCGACGAGGCCGAGATCGTCGCAGGAGCCGCCGACTGGCTGCACGTCGACGTCATGGACAACCACTTCGTGCCGAACCTGACCATCGGCCTGCCCGTCGTCGAGGCGCTCCTGCGCCACGCCCGGCTGCCGATCGACTGCCACCTCATGATCGAGGACCCGGATCGCTGGGCTCCGGGCTACGCCGAGGCGGGGGCGCGCAACGTCACCATTCACGCCGAGGCAGCCAGCGCCCCGATCCGGACGCTGCGGGCCATCCGCGCGGCGGGCGCCCGGGCCGGCCTGGCGGTCAACCCCTCGACGGCGGTCGAGCCGTACGCTGACCTGCTGCCAGAGATCGACATGCTGCTCATCATGACGATCGAGCCGGGCTTCGGCGGCCAGGAGTTCCTGGACCTGGTGCTTCCCAAGATCCACCGCGCTGCCACCCTGATTCGCGCCCACGGCGGCGAGATCTGGCTGCAGGTCGACGGCGGCGTCAGCGAGGAGACCATCGTCCGCTGCGCCGAGGCGGGCGCCGACGTGTTCGTGGCCGGCTCGGCCGTCTACGGCTCGCAGGATCCCGCAGGCGCCGTGAAAGTCCTGCGCGATCTCGCGCTGGCGGCCCGGGCGGGGCCGTGACGGACCAGACAGGTCAGGGCGAGAAACGAGGCGGGATCAGCTTCACCCACACCGCCGACGAGCTGTTCTCCGGGGCAAACGCCACAAAGGGCGACCTCATCGACTACCTGGACGCTGTGGCGGAGCTCATCCTTCCGGTTCTCGCCGACCGGCCGCTGTCGGTCATCCGGGTGCGGCCGGGGCAGGCGCCGTTCATGCAGAAGAACGTGCCGAAGTACGCTCCGGACTTCATCACCACCGTGACGCTGTGGGCGGAGAGCTCACGGCGCGAGGTGTCCTACGCGCTGTGCAATGACCTCCGGACGCTGCTCTGGTTCGCCAACCAGCGCGCCGTCGAGTACCACCCGACGCTGATGCGGGCCGGGCACTGGACCGAGCCGGACTTCGTGGTGCTGGACATAGACCCGCCCGCGGGGGCCGGATTCGCCCCGGTCGTGCAAGCCGCGCTCCTCGTGCGGGAGGCCCTGGAGTCCGCGGGACTGGCGGGCGCGCTGAAGACCAGCGGATCCAAGGGCGTGCACATCTTCGTGCCGCTCGTCGGAGGCGTGAGCGGCGAGGACGCCGCCGCGGTCACCCGGGCGATCGCCGCCCGAGCGGAGCGCCTGGGCCCGGACATCGCGACCACAGCGTTCGTCCGCGAGGACCGCGGCGGGAAGGTCTTCATCGACGGGACCCGGGCGGGCGGAGCGACCGTGGCCGCGGCCTACAGCCCGCGCGTGCGGCCAGGCGCGACTGTCTCGTTCCCGCTCGACTGGGCCGACCTGCCGCAGGTGCAGCCGGCGGACTTCACGGTCACGAACGCCGCCGGGCAGCTGGCCGGGCGCGACCGCTGGGCCGAGCTCATGCCCGCGCCGCAGGAGCTATCCGCCGAGCTGATCGCCGAGGGGCACGCGATCCCGGTCGCCCGGGTGGCAGCGATGCACGAAGGCAAACGGCGAGCCAAAGCGCGGCGCGACCAGTCCGGGTGACGGCAGGTCCCGGGCCACGGGGCACCGGGCCGGTTTGCAGGCGCTCATCCTGGCGACTAGCGTCTCTGGCAGCGATGACACCTACACGACGTTTCCTGCCACATGTGCTGACCTGCACTGATGCAGCGACCTGTATTCGCCCGGGCATCTCTGCCGCTGGTGGCAGATGAGGTTCAGGGCACAGAATGTGCTCATGAGAGCGGCAACGCGGACGGAGGCTGACAACGTCGGCCTGGCCGCCGAGGTCAGTCAGGGGCACCGGAAGCCGCCGCCTCTGCTGGCGATCCGTGACCTGGCGGTGAGTTTCGGGCCGGTGCAGGCCCTCGGCGGGGTGAGCTTCGAGATCCGTGACGGCGAGGTCGTCGCGCTCGCAGGCGAGAACGGCGCCGGCAAGACGACCCTGGTCCGCTGTATAGGCGGCGACATCACTCCGACCTCCGGCGAGATCAGGATCGACGGCCAGCCGGTCCAGTCCGAGCCCGGTGCGCTCGCCCGGCAGGGCGTCAGCGTGCTCTGGCAGGATCTGGCTCTCTGCGACAACCTGGACATCGCCTCGAATCTCATGCTCGGGCGAGAGCGGCGCCTGCACCTGGTCTCCGACGTGCGGATGCATGCCGAGGCAGCCCGGCTGCTTGCCGATCTCGGCATCAGCCTGCCCGCGACGACCCGCGGCATCCGCTCGCTGTCCGGCGGTCAGCGCCAGCTCGTCGCGGTCGGCCGTGCGATGGCGCACCGACCTCGGCTGCTGCTCCTGGACGAGCCGACCGCGGCGCTGGGCGTTGCCATGTCCCGGCAGGTCGAGGAACTCATCGCCGGCCTCCGCGAGCATGGAACATCGGTCGTGCTCGCCTGCCACGACATCGACATGATGTTCCGCCTGGCCGACCGTATCGTGGTGCTGCGGCACGGCCGCGTGGTGGCCGAGGTCCGGCCGGGTGATGTGCACCCCGATGACGTCATAGCGCTGCTGTCCGGCCAGGATGCCGACTCCTCGGCGCGCAGTCAGCTGACTCGACTGCATGGTCTCACCGGGCGCCTGGTCAGCGCCGATCCGTCGTCCAGCTTGTCGCTGATCCTCTCCTCGCTCGGTGCAGCTCTGGGCGCTGAACGGCTGTGTATCCACCTGGCAGCCGGTGACGAACTGGTCTGCGCCGCGTCGCTCGGCCTGCCTGAGCTGCTGCAGGCGGCCTGGGCGCGGCTGCCGTTTGGCGCCGGGGGCGGGCCCGTCGGCCTGGCCGCTACCCGCCGGGAGCCAGTGATCACCGAAGACGTGCGGGCCGGCGAGGCCTGGCTGCCCTTCGCGAGCCTGGCCCGGCTGGCCCGTGTCGGCGGATCGTGGTCGGTCCCGGTGCTCGGGCCGCGCGGACTTGCTGGCGTGATCACCGTGTTCCGGACAGTGCCGGGCGCCCCGAAGCGGGACGACCTGGACCTGGTCACGCTCTATGCCGGGTATGCCGCCAGCGCGATCGAACGCGACAGCCTCCTCGATGAGGTGACCGCGCGCAACCGCGTGCTGGAGACCATTCGGGAGATGCTCGAGACGCTGGCCGGGCCCCTCCCCGTCAGTCAGAGCCTGCGGGTCGCGCTGCAGGCACTGTGCCGCGGGCTGCAGGCGGACGAGGCTGCCCTGGTGATCGAGTCCGCCGGACAGGAGGCCGAGGTGCGGGCCGCGGCCGGCGGACCCGGCGAGGTGAGCGACGACGTCGTCCGCACCGCTGCCCGGATGCTCAGCCAGGCCCGCAAGGACGACGTCGCTGTCTACCAGGTCGGCAGCACCGGCCGGCTGCTGACGGTGCCGTTCGCGGCGCCCGGCGGCGGGGCGGCGCTGATAGCCTGCTGGCGCTCCGGAGCCCAGCCCGGCGACGCTGCCGCGCTGCTGGAGGATGCCGCGCGGTCACTGCAACTAGCCCTGGAGCGGGAGGAGGCCTCCGTCGCGCACGAGGAGGCCCTGACCCTGCGCCGGTCGCAGGAGCTGCAGCGCGGTTTCCTGTCCCGCCTCAGCCATGAGCTGCGGACGCCACTGACGGCCATCCGGGGCTACGCGTCCAGCCTGCTGCAGCCGGATGTGACCTGGGACTCCGATTCGCAGCATCGGTTCCTGCGGCGGATCGCCGCCGAGTCGGCGCGTCTCGGCCGGCTGGTGGACGACCTGCTGGACTTCTCGGCCATCGAGTCGGGCATCCTGCGGCTGCAGCGCGACTGGTGTGACGTGCGGCTGGTCCTGGAAGCTGCCGTCGCCTGCCTGCCGCCCGACGTCTCACCGCCGGTCAGGATGTCCTGTGCGCCGGACCTGCCGGTGATCTGGGCAGATCACGATCGGCTCGAGCAAGTCTTCGTCAACCTTCTCGCGAATGCCGTCGGGCATAACCCGCCCGGCACGACGGTCCTGCTCACGGCCTCCGCGGTCGGCGACCACGTCGAGGTCACCGTTGCCGACGACGGCACCGGACTGAGCCCGGACATGGCGAGGGCTCCCTTCGAGTCGGCCCGGCGGCGCCGGGGGCCGACCGCGGGCGCCGGCCTGGGCCTGTCGATTACGCGCGGTATCGTCGCTGCTCACGGCGGCCGGATCGAGCTGATCGGCCAGCCGCGCGGCACTTGCTTCCGCATCTGCCTGCCGATCGAGGCCGAGACGCGGCTGTCCGGCGACGCTGCCGCCGGGCCAGACGCCGAAGCCCCGGTGGTTGGGACGGCTGTGGGCGGGGCTGGCACTGTGAGCGGGGCTGGCACTGTGGGCGGGGCTGGCACTGTGGGCGGGGCTGGCACCGTGGCCGGGCTTCCGGCCGTCGTGGCGCCCGCAAGGTCGGGTGCAGGTGGTAACTGAGATGGCGAACCGTGACGCGGCGGGCCCTGGCAGCCGCGGATGACGACTGAGGCAGCGACCCGCGCGCTTGTGGTTGAGGATGACCCCAACATCGTCGACCTGATCCGGTCGAATCTGGCCGTCCGCGGTTTCGACACCATCGTGTCGGCCGACGGCCTGCGGGCCTTGCGGCTGCTCGAGACCGAGGCCCCGGACATCGTGCTGCTGGATCTCATGCTCCCGGAGATCGACGGGTTCGAGCTGTGCCGGCAGATTCGCGAGCGATCGTCTGTCGCGATCATCGTGGTCTCGGCGCGCGGCGGGGAGCGCGACAAGGTCAGCGCGCTCAACGTGGGCGCGGACGACTACATGACCAAGCCGTTCAGCATCGAGGAGCTGCTGGCCAGGATTAACGCGACGCTTCGGCGCACCCGTCCGTCGGCTGGAGCTGCCGAGGAGACGCCCGGCGTTCTCGCAATCGCGGATCTCGTCATCAATCTGGGTGATCAGCAGGTCAGCCGGAACGGTACCGCCATCCACCTGACTCCGACCGAGTTCGCGCTGCTGCGCGAGCTGGCGCTGAACCGCGGCAAGCTGCTCAGCCACGCCCATCTGCTCCGGCGTGTCTGGGGACCGGGCTATGAGACCGAGACCGAGTACGTCCGCGTCTACATCCGACGCCTGCGGGCCAAACTGGAGACAAGCAGCACGCCGCTGATTGTCACGCAGCCGCGCGCCGGATACCGGATCCTGGCGGACTGACGCACGGTGGACAGGACGCAGCAGATGTTACGGCCAGGGCGGCCCCGGGGCCGGGACGGAGTTAACAAAAGGGGACTCCGGAAGCGGCTGTAACGCCGTGACCTGCGCTAATTTCGTTAACGGAATTTTCACGAGGTTACCGTGATGTTAACGGAGCCGTTCATCGATAGCGCTCTAGAGTTTGCTTCGGAAGACGAATGACCCGACGCGCGACAGCCTGGCGGGGCGAGTGAAGTGCTCTCGGCCGCTGGCGTCCCGCCTTAAGACGAGGTGGTTTTTTTGCGCTCAGTCAGCAAGGCAGTGGCCACTGTGGCCCTCGCCAGCAGCGCGGCGCTGTTCATCGCCGCGTGCGGCAGTTCCTCGAGTTCCTCAGGCAAGCTCAGCGCATCTCAGGTGCCCAAGCTCAGCTACAAGTCGTTCAGCCTGAACTTCTCGGCCATGTCGAAGATCAAGATCCTGGCATCTCACGGATCCGGAGACGTCGCCGCGATCCTGCCGGACACCGTGAGCTCGACTCGGTACGTGGAGTTCGACGCGCCGTACCTGCGGAAGGCGATGCTCGACGCGGGTCTCAAGTCCTCGCAGATCATCATCCAGAACGCCCAGGGCAGCGACGCGACCGAGTACTCCGACGCTCAGTCCGACATCACCAAGGGCGCGAAGGTCCTGATCATGGACCCGCTCGACCCCGGTGTCGGCGCGAAGATCGAGTCCTATGCGAAGTCGCACGGCGTGCCGGTTATCGACTATGACCGGATTACTCTCGGCGGCAGCCGCAAGTACTACGTGAGCTTCAACAACGTCTATGTCGGCACGCTGCTGGGCAAGGGACTGGTCAGCTGCCTCGCCAGCTGGGGCGTCAAGAGCCCGAAGGTCATCGTGATGCGCGGCGACCCGACGGATAACAACGCGACGCTGTTCGCCGATGGCTACGACGCCGTGATGGCACCGTACTTCTCCAGCGGCGCGTGGAAGGACGTGGCTAACCCGGCGGGTACCTGGACGCCGACCGTGGCGCTGACCGAGTTCCAGGCTGCCTACACCAAGAACCCGGACGCCAACTCCGTGCTCATGCCGAACGACGAGAACGGCGCGCCGATCATCCACTACCTGCAGACGCGCGGCGTCAAGCCGATGACATTCCCGGTGACCGGCCAGGACGCCACGCTTACGGGCATCCAGAACATCATTTCCGGTTACCAGTGCGGAACCGTGTACAAGCCGATCTACCTGGAGGCTCAGGCAGCCACGGCGCTCGCCATGTACCTGCGGGCCGGCATCACTCCGCCGTCGTCGCTGGTCAACGGCCACGTTGCGGACATCGACGAGAGCAACAAGCCGGTGCCGTCCATCCTGCTGACGCCTGAGTGGGTTACCGCTCAGACCGTCCAGTCGACCGTGGTCAAGGACGGCTTTGTTCCGGCGTCCCAGATCTGCGCCGGTTCCTACGCCGCGGACTGCACGAAGTACGGGATCTCCTAATGACACACCCCGCTGACGACCGGGCCAGGACGGCTCGGTGGTAGCCAACAGCGCCGGGGATGGCGCCGCGCCCGCGACAGCGGGCGCGGCGTCGTCTGCGCCCGGCACGACCCTGAACAGTGAGGTACCGCTCCTGCAGTTGCGGGATATCGGGAAGACGTTCGGTCCGGTCCAGGCGCTGACCGGAATCAATCTGGATGTTCCGGTCGGCCAGGTGACTGCCCTGGTCGGTGACAACGGGGCGGGCAAGACCACCCTGATCAAGTGCATCGCGGGCATTCACGAGCCGAGCAGCGGTGAGATTGTGTGGAAGGGCAGGCCCGTCCACCTGCACTCGCCAAAGGAAGCGGCAAGCCTCGGCATCGCGACCGTCTACCAGGACCTCGCCTTGGCCGACAACCTCGACATCGTGCAGAACATGCTGCTCGGCCGGGAGAAGACTCACTTCGGCCTGCTGGACGAGATCAGCATGGAACTGATAGCTAAGAAAACTCTCGCCGATCTGTCGGTGACCACCGTGCGGTCGATCAGGCAGCCAGTCGGCTCCCTGTCCGGCGGGCAGCGGCAGGCCGTGGCAGTGGCCAAGGCGGTCATGCAGGACGCAAGGCTCGTGATCATGGACGAGCCGACTGCGGCGCTCGGCGTCAGCCAGACCGAGATGGTGCTGAACCTGATCACAACGCTGGCCTCACGCGGCCACGCGGTGATCGTGGTCTCGCATAATCTGACCGATGTCTTCAGAGTGGCTGACCGGATCGCGGTCCTGTACCTTGGCACTCTAGCGGCGGTCGGGCCTGCGTCAGAGTTCGATTCTCAGTCGGTCGTCGAGTATATGACTACCGGGTCGGCGACCCGCCGCAGCAACGGAGGCGGCGCTGAGCCAGCTGCCTCGCCGGGCGTGAGCCGTGGCTCGGAGGGCTGAGTGATGGCACCCAGAAATAGTGGCGGCGAGGCAGCCAAGGACGAGAAGCCGGGCGCAGTTGCGGTCGCCGGCCAGCCCGAGGCATCCGGGAAAGCCGCTGAGATCGCGCTGACCGCCGCGCCGGATATCATGACCAACTCGCTCGGCGAGTACCTGCGCGTCTGGCTCCGGCGGGTGCGTAGCGGCGAGAGCGGTGCCCTGCCGGTTGTCATCGGCCTGGTCGTGCTTGGCGCCTATTTCCAGCTCTCCCAGAGTTCGTTCCTGTCGGCGACCAACATCGCGAACCTGATGGGCCAGGCGGGCTGGATCATCACGATCGCCATGGCCCAGACGTTCATCCTGCTGCTCGGCGAGATCGACCTGTCCGTCGGCTTCAACGCGGCCATCGGTGGCACTATCACGATCTGGATGGTGTCCGTCCATCATCCGTGGCCGACACCGGTGGCGATCCTGGCTGGGCTAGTCGTCTGCATGGCGATTTCGACCATCGAAGGCCTGATCATCGTCTGGCTGAAGATCCCGTCGTTCGTGGTCACGCTGGCAGGCCTGCTCGGTCTCAATGGCGTGCTGATCTTCCTGTTCGATGCCGCCGGGAGCGTCGGCAACGGCGGGACTATCACCAATCACGACACATTCATCAACGACCTGGTGAACGGCAACCTATCCCCGGTGGTGGGCTGGGTGATCCTGATCGCAGCCGTCGTGGTCGGCGGGGTCTTCATGATCCTCCGGGACCGGCGCAGGCGGGTGAACAACCTGGTGGCCCCGCCGCTCGGGGTGACGCTGCTGAAGCTCGGCGTTGCCGCCGCCATCGGCGCATTGCTGGTCATCGTCCTCAACGTCAACCGCGGCAGCCTGTTCGTCATCCTCGAGGGCGTTCCGTGGGTGGTTCCGATCCTGCTTGTCCTGCTCATCGCCTCCAGCATCCTGCTGAGCCGGACGAAGTTCGGCCGGTACGTTTACGCTGTGGGCGGCAACGCCGAGGCGGCGCGGCGAGCCGGGATCAGCCTGCGCCGGATCAGGGTCCTGGCGTTCACGCTCGCCGGGCTGTTCGCCGGCATCACCGGCATCCTGTACGCCTCGTTCCTTGGCTCGATGTCGGAGAACTTCCAGGGTGGTCAGTACGTCCTGTACTCGGTCGCCGGCGGGGTCATTGGCGGCGTCAGCCTCTTCGGCGGGCGCGGCCGGATGCTCGGCGCGGTTCTCGGTGGTTTTGTGGTCGCGGTGATCTATAACGGCGTCGACCTGCTCGGCCTGGGCGCTGCCGGCCAGTACATCTGGACTGCTGCAGTGCTGCTGGCCGCCGTAACACTGGACGCGATCGCGCGGCGAGGTAATACCAGCATCGGAACAGGCTGAAGTTGCCGCCGGCCGCCCATCGTGGCGGCCGGCGGCACGCTAGAGGCTTGTCGCGACGCGCACAAGCAAGGCGAGTGCACGGGACCGGCTGTGCGGCGGCCAGGCGATCACCGTCGTCACTGCGGGCGCGTCCAGGACGGGTACCGCGGCGAGGTCCCGGCTCAGATGGGTCCGGCACGACTCCGGCAGGACGGCCGAAGCCCGGCCGAGTGTAATCAGCTGGTACAGCTGGGTACTGTCGCGGACCTGCGGGCCGAGGCCATCCGGGTAAGCGCCGCCAGAGTCAGGCCAGCGTGGCATCGGCAGGCCGGGCAGCGCGGCGATGTCGGCCATCCGGACGTGCGGCCGGCCGGTCAGGGCGTGTCCGGCTGGCAGGACCACGACCTGCCCTTCCGTGCAGAGTTCCTCGGTGTCGAGCCCGGCCGCCGAATCAAACGGCAGGTGCAGAAGTGCGACGTCAGCTCGCCCGTCGCGCAGCAGCCGTTCCTGCTCGGCGATGCCGCAGAGGAGCACATCGATCGTGACTGAGCCCGGCTCGGCGGCGTAGGCGTCGAGCAGCTTCGCCAGTAGTTCGCTGGACGCGCCGGCCTTCGTGGCGAGGACCAGGCCGGACTGGCCGTCCGCGGCGAGGCCCGCACGTCGGGTCCGGCGGTCGGCGGCATCGACCGCCTCGAGGGCGGCCCGGCCCTCGTGCAGCAGTACCGTCCCGGCCTCGGTCAGGGTGATGGCACGGCCCGCGCGGTCCAGCAGGGCCACCCCCAGCCGCCGTTCGAGCTGCTGGATCGCGCGCGACAGGGGAGGCTGCGCGATCCCGAGTCGCCGCGCCGCCCGCCCGAAGTGCAGCTCCTCGGCAACCGCGACGAAATACCGCAGCTCCCGCGTCTCCATGTCGTCAGGTTACTTGCGGTCAGGCCGATACCCCGCAGGTATCGGCGTGCACCGAGACGGTGCTGGACGCCTTTCCGAGCGCACGGACAGGATTGACTGCATGAGCGGACAGACAATCGCGCTGGTCACCGGCGCGAATAAGGGAATCGGGTACGAGATCGCCGCGGGTCTGGGCGCACTCGGCTGGCGCACCGGTGTCGGCGCCAGGGACGACGGGCGCCGCGAGGCTGCTGTGGCCAAGCTGCGCGCGGCCGGCGTCGATGCCTTCGGCGTGCCTCTCGACGTCACCGACGACGCGAGCGTGACCGCAGCCGCACGGCTGATCGAGGAGGAGGCCGGAGGCCTCGACGTTCTCGTCAACAACGCCGGGCTGACCGGCGGCATGCCGCAGCAGCCGACGACGGTCGACCCCGACGTGGTGCGCACGGCGGTGGAGACCAACGTCATCGGCGTCATCCGGGTCACCAATGCGATGCTCCCGCTGCTGCGCCGGTCGGCGTCGCCGCGCATCGTGAACATGTCGAGCAGCGTCGGCTCACTCGCCCGGCAGTCAGTTCCGGGTGCGCAGACGGGCCCGATTTCTGCCGCCTACGCGCCGTCGAAGACGTTCCTGAACGCCGTGACCGTGCAGTATGCCAAGGAACTGAGCGACACGAACATCCTCATCAACGCGGGCTGCCCGGGTTACTGCGCCACCGATCTCAATGGCTTCCGCGGCGTCCGTACCTCCGAGCAGGGCGCTGCGATCGCCATCCGGCTCGCCACCCTGCCCGACGACGGCCCGACCGGCGGGTTCTTCGAGGATGCCGGGGTGGTGCCCTGGTAGTGCACGGATTCCCGGCCTGCGGACGGTGACCCGGGCCACACCCATGGCGCGCGACAGCGGAATGTCCGGCGTGGCACACTGGTTGGCAGTAGTACACGTGCTCCGGGGTCGGTGAAACTCCGAGCCGGCGGTGACAGTCCGCGACCCAGCCGAGGCCATCGGCTGGCTGACCCGGTGAAATTCCGGGACCGACGGTTAAAGTCCGGATGGGAGGCAGCACGTGCGCGGCTCGTCGTCCGGTCAGCGATGACCAGGTGGCGGCGGACGGTCCGCGCCTGCGCAGTCAGCGCATCCCCCGGAGCCCGAGTACAGGAATGTGGGCTCCGGAGGAGGACACGGTGTTTACCGGGATTGTGGAAGAGCTCGGCGAGGTTGCCGGCATTGAGCGGGACGGCGACCTGGCTCGTCTGACCGTGCGCGGTCCGGTCGTCAGCGGTGATGCTTCCCGCGGCGATTCCATTGCCATCAACGGCGTCTGCCTGACCGTGACGGGCAGTGCCGATGGCGAGTTCAGCGCCGATGTGATGGGGGAGACGCTGGAGCGGTCCAGCCTGGGAGCCCTGGTTCCCGGCGCTCCAGTCAATCTCGAGCGGCCGATGCGACCCGATGGCCGCCTAGGCGGGCACATCGTTCAGGGTCACGTCGACGGCACCGGCGTCGTCCTGGCCCGGCGGCCTGCGACCGACTGGGAGACTGTCCGTATCTCGGTCCCGCCCCGGCTTGCCCGTTACCTGGTCGAGAAAGGCTCCGTGGCCGTCGACGGGATCAGCCTGACCATCTCGGGGCTCGGCGATGCGGACGGAGAGTACTGGTTCGAGGTGAGCCTCATCCCGGAGACCCTCCGGCGCACGACCCTCGGGCGCAGGCAGGCCGGCGAGGTCGTCAATCTCGAGGTCGACATGATCGCCAAGTACGTCGAGCGCCTGCTCGCCGGGAGGATGCAGTGAGCCCGCTCGGCGGCCCGGCCGTGACGGACGACTCGCTGCTGGACGACGTGGCGCGGGCTGTCGCCGACATCGCCGCGGGCCGGCCGGTGATCGTCGTCGATGACGCGGACCGGGAGAACGAGGGTGACATCATCTTCGCGGCCAGCAAGGCGACGCCCGAGCTGCTGACCTTCATGATTCGTTACACCAGCGGCGTGATCTGCGTGCCGATGCCGGGGGAGATGCTGGACCGTCTGCAGCTCCCGCTGATGACGACGCAGAACGCCGAGCGGATGCGCACCGCCTACACGATCAGCGTGGACGCTCGTGACGGTGTGACGACCGGCATCTCCGCTGCCGACCGCGCCCGCACGATCCGGACGCTGGCCGACTCGGCCACTGAGGCGTACGAGATCGTCCGGCCCGGCCATGTCTTCCCGTTGCGCTACACGCCCGGTGGCGTGCTGCGGCGCCGCGGGCACACCGAGGCCGCCGTCGATCTGGCCCGGCTAGCCGGGCTGACGCCGGCCGGCGTGCTCGCCGAGATCGTCAACGACGACGGCACGATGGCGAGGCTGCCCCAGCTGCGCATCTTCGCCGACGAGCACGACCTGGCGCTGATCTCGATCGAACAGCTGATCTCCTACCGCCGCCAGCACGAGCGGGTGGTGAGCCGCGTAGTCGAGACGCGCCTGCCCAACCAGTACGGCGACTGGCGTGCCATCGGCTACCTGAACTCGGTCGATGCCACCGAGCACGTGGCGCTCGTGCTGGGCGACATCACTGCGCCCGGACCGGACGTTCTGGTACGAATGCACTCGGAGTGCCTGACCGGCGACGTGTTCGGCTCGTTCCGGTGCGACTGCGGGGCGCAGCTCGACGCTGCGATGGCCACGATCGCCGCCGAGGGCCGGGGCGTCGTGCTGTACCTGCGCGGCCACGAAGGACGCGGCATCGGCCTGCTGTCGAAACTGCGGGCCTACCAGCTGCAGGACGGCGGTGCGGACACAGTGGACGCGAACACCGAGCTGGGTCTTCCGGTCGACGCGCGCGAGTATTCCACGGGCGCTCAGATGCTGACGGACCTGGGCGTCGGCGCGCTGCGGCTGCTCACCAACAATCCCGCGAAGGTCAGCGGGCTGGCGGGCTTTGGCCTCGACGTGACTGGGCGGGTCGGGCTTCCGTCGGTTCCCACACCGCACAACTTGCGCTACCTGACCGCGAAGCGGGACCGGCTCGGGCACCAGATCGAGAACCTGCCGGCATCACTGGAGGATCCCTCGGCCTGCGTCGCGGGCCTGAGGTGAGCGGCGCCGGGCGCCCGGACGGCCAGGTGGTGGACGCCGCCGGGCTCAGGCTGGCGATCGCCGCGACGCGCTGGCACGCGGAGGTCACCGACCTGCTGGTGGACCGCGCCGTTTCGGCAGCAGGAGCGTGCGGCATCGCCGACCCCCTGGTCGTCCGCGTACCGGGCGCGGTGGAGCTGCCGGTCGTGGCGGCTGAGCTTGCCCGCCAGCATGACGCCGTCGCCTGCCTCGGGGCCGTGATCCGCGGCGGCACACCGCATTTCGAGTATGTCTGCGACGCGGTGACCTACGGCCTGACCCGGGTTGCCCTCGACGCTGGCCGTCCGGTCGGGAACGGGGTGCTTACCTGCGACACCCTCGAGCAGGCACGTGCCCGCAGCGGGGCGCCGGGCAGCGTCGAGGACAAGGGCTGGGATGCCGTGGTGGCAGCGCTGGAGACAGCACTTGTGCTCCGCTCACTGCGCAGCTAGATCGTCCCCACCCTGAAGCCTGACGAGCGGCAGGTCGGTTCGGGGGAAGTCATTCCCGACGCAGAGCAGTTCTTCGGCGGCGTTGGACGCGGTCGCATACGTGCAGCAGTCACCGAAGTTCAGGGCCGCAGGGTGCCGTCCCTTGCCGAACCGGGAGTACGCGTCGAGCGCTGTGGCGGCGTGAGCTTCGTCGAACGCCACAGTCTCGATGGCGTTCTCCTGGAGGAAACGCGCAAGTATCGTCTTCCCGCGTGGTCCGAGCCTCGCGGTCAGCACGATTCCCGTTTCCAGCTGGGTGGGCGCACCGATCTGTGTCCGCGGTGACGCGGCCAGCTGATGGACGATTTGCTCATAGCCGGGTTCCTTGCCGATGACCGCCAGGACGGCAGACGAGTCGATGATCATGCGCCGTCGTCGCCGAACCCGAGGATCTGCTCACGTTCGGCCTTGGACAGCGGTTTGCCCAGCTGATCCGTCGGCACCAGCGGCCAGATCTCTTCCTCAAGGAACCTGGTCAGGCGATCTTCCCGCTGCCTGACCGTAGGTGTGGACAGCGAGTCGAGCATCTGGCGCAAGGCATACCGGACTGCTCCGGTCTTCGTCTTGCCGGTCAGCGCGGCAACCTCGCTGGCCAGGCGCTCGGTCTCCTGATCCTTGATGTTCAGCGCCATGGTGCCATACTACCTCAGGTGCTGGAAAGGTACCAAGTTGTTTATGCGCAGTGGTGAGGCGGGCGCGACCCGGTAGTGGTAGCCGTGGTGGTCGGTAAAGCCCAGCTTTCGGTAGAGCGCGCGGGCGCTGGCGTTCTCGTCGGTGACCTGCAGGTAGATGTTCCGGTATCCGTGCTCGGCGGCATGCCTGGTGAGCGCCGTCGTGACGGCGGCGCCGAGTCCTTGCCGCCTGCGCGCCGGATCGACCTCGATGGCAGTCAGCCCGGCCCATTCGCCCGCGCCGGCGACGCGGCCGATCGCGATCGTCTCGCCGTCGGCGCGCACCGAGGCGAATGCCTGCCACGGCGCCGAGGTGAGGAGGTCGCGCGCGATCGGCGGGAGATCCTGGCCGCGGTAGCGGTAGCGCCCCAGCCACGCGGCGTCGGGTTCCGCGCCGAACTCGATGCCGAGAACGTCCGGTACTGCAGCCGCCGCTACGTTCGCCGTGCTCGCGGTCATCACGACTGCGGCGGCCTGCGAGGTCCAGCCGAGCGCTGCCAGCAGCTGGTCAAGCTCATTGTTGCCGGGCCCGTTCAGCGGATACGGCACGGCGATCATGGCAGGCAGCGAGCGCTCGGCGTACCAGTCGCAGACCTTCTCGGCAGCGTCGGCGAGCGGCAGGCCCGGATCGCCCGTGGCGAGCGCACTGTTCGCGCGGCCGGTGAAGCCCTGGGACGCACGCAGCAGCCAGCTGCCCAGCTGGTCGGACTCCAGGGCGCGCCAGCTCGGCGCGGCCGCCCGCTCTAGAGCGTCAATGGAGATCGTCACGCGGTCCAGCGTGTCAGGATTACCGCGTCGGTGCAGCCTGGTATCGGCGTGGCCGCCGGGCTACGACCCCGTGAGCAGGCAGGAGAGCAGATGACCACCTTGTCCGACGTGACGCAGATCGCAAGCCGGGACAGTTTCCTGGCGGTGATATCCACGGCCCGCGCCGACGGCACCATCCAGTGCTCGGTCGTCAACGCGGGCGCCCTGGCGGATCCGGAGACCGGCGAGGATGCCGTCGCCTTCGTCACCTACGGCCCGGCCAAGCTGGCGAACCTGCGGGCTCGGCCGCAGATCACGCTGACATTCCGCGCGGGCTGGCAATGGGCTGCCGTCGAAGGTGTCGCGCGCATCATCGGCCCGGATGACCCCGCACCGGGCGTCGACGGTGAGCGACTGCGGCTACTGCGCCGGGAGGTGTTCACCGCGGCGGGAGGCACCCACGACGACTGGGCGGAGTACGACCGGGTGATGGCGGCCGAGCGGCGGGCCGTCGTCCTGGTCACGCCGACGCGCATCTACAGCAACCCTAGGTAGCGGCCGGCCCGGCACGTTCCCGCGGAACGCGCCACCCACCTGGCGCGGAGACGGCACTCGCGGCCAGACCGAGCCGGCAGTCCCCGGCTAGCGCGTCCAGGCGACGACCGGACCGCGGGCCCGGACGGTGACCGGAGTACCGGCAGGCAGTTGCGGGCTTCCGGTGGTCCGGACAATGACCTCCGGTCCCATCGCGCCGTTATCGGGCCGGACCCGGACGACAGCGTCATGCCCGTAGTACTCGCAGGCGATGACACGTCCGCTCAGACCGTCAGCGGCGCCGGGCGCCCGGGAAGCCGACAGCTCCAGCTGTTCTGGCCGGATGAGCACAGTGACCTGGCCGGATCCGACCTTGGTGACCGCGCCTTCGAGCGGCAGTGGTCCGAGAACGGTCTCCACCATCCCGGCGAGCACGCCGTCGCCAACCTGGCCCTCGATCAGGTTCGCGTCGCCGACGAAACGTGCCAGGGCGGGGTCCGCAGGCCTGCTGTACAGGTCCTCCGGCTCGGCGTACTGGACGATGTGGCCATCGCGCAGCACGGCAATCCGGTCCGCCATCGACAGTGCCTCGTCCTGGTCGTGCGTGACGAGAATCGCTGTCGTCCCGGCGTCCCGGCAGATGCGCTGGACGTCGGCGCGGACGCTCGCCCGCAGGTGCGCGTCCAGCGACGCGAACGGCTCGTCCAGCAGCACGACCTCAGGCTGGATGGCGAGCGCACGGGCCAGCGCGACGCGCTGCTGCTGCCCGCCCGACAGCTGGTGCGGGTACCGGCTGCCCATGCCGGACAGGCCGACGGCCTCGAGCAGCTCCGTGGTGCGAGAGCCGTGCCGCTCCCGCGCGGGCAGGCCAAAGCCCACGTTGTTCGCGACGGTCAGGTGCGGGAACAACGCGCCTTCCTGCGGTACGTAGCCCATCCGGCGGCGCTCCGGCGGTACGTACGAGCCCGGACCGTCGACCACGCGGTCGCCAATAGAGATGGTTCCGGCGTCCGCCCGCTCGAATCCCGCGAGCAGACGCAGCAGCGTGGTCTTGCCGCTGCCCGAGGGTCCGAGGATGGCGGTGAGCGACCCGGCGGGCACGTCGAGGTCCAGGCCAGCGAGAACCTGGTGATTGCCGAACGACTTGTACAGTCCGGCGACCGCGAGCTGTCTCATAAGTCCCTATCCTCGTGCCTTTGCCGACCGATTGAAGAAGCGACCCAGCACGATGCTCGGCAGCGCCGCGACGGCGATCATCACCAGCGCGAACGGCGCGGCCTGGCCGTAGGACAAGCTGGACTGGTACTGCCAGAACTGCGTGGCCAGAGTCTGGACTCCGGTAGGCACGAGGATGAGCGTCGCCGTGAGTTCGGTGACGACCTCGAGGAACACCAGGCAGAACGCGGCGATGAGACCGGGCGCGGCGAGCCGGAGGGTGACCCGGCTGAAGGCCGCCAGCCTGCTCTGGCCGAGCGACCGGGCGACCTCGTCGAGGCTGGCGGGCGCCCGGGCGACCGCCGCCTTGACGCCGACCAGCGCCAGCGGGAAGAACATGATCGTGTAGCAGATCACCAGCAGCGGAGCCGTCTGGTAGCCGGCGCTGTTCAGGTACTGCTCAGTGAAGTAGGTCAGCGCGAGCGCGATGACCACGCCGGGCATCGCCAGCACCAGGTAGGTGCTCCGCTCGAGGAAGTGCCGCGCCGCGCCGGTGTGCCGGATCGCGAGCACGGCGACCGGAAGGGCGAGCAGCGTGTCGAGGGCCGCCGCGCAGATTCCGTAGGCGGCGGTGTGCCAGGCCGCGCTGAGCATCGAGACACTCACGGAGTTGGAGACCGATGGCACGCCACCCTCGACCATCCAGTAGATGCTGGCGCCGACCGGGAGGCCGAGCGCGAGCGCGACCAGCAGGGAAACGCCGGTCAGGGACAGCACCGTGGCGCCGCGGCCCAGCTTCAGGGGCGGCATGACCCGCTGGGTGAGCGGGCCCGAACGCGCGATGCGGCCCCGGCCGCGCCAGCGCGCCTCGCCGGCCAGCACGACCAGGCTGATCGCCACCAGGACGAGCGACAGCGCGCAGGCCGTCGGCACCTCGGTCGGCAGCTGCAGGTTCGTGAAGATCTCGGTCGTGAAGGTCTGGTAGCCCAGCATCTCGAACGCGCCGTACTCGGCCAGCAGTACCAGCGCCACGAGCAGGCACCCGCCCAGGATCGCGCCTCGCGCCTGGCCCAGCGTGATGCGGACGAACGTGCGCACCCGCCCGATCCCGAGGCTCCGCGCGACCTCCTCCTGACCGGGGTCGGCTGCGCGCAGGCTCGCGGCCACCGGCAGGTACACGAGCGGATAGACGGCCAGCGTCATCACCAGCACGGCACCGCGGAAGCCCTGCACCCAGACGAACAGCGAGCTCCACCCGAAGCTCACCACGAAGTCGGGAATGGCAAGCGGGACGACCAGGAGGACTGCGAAGATCCGGCGGCCCGGCAGGTTCGTGCGCTCCACCAGCCATGCGGTCGCGGTGCCGAGGACGGCGCACAGCACGGTCACCGCGACCGTCAGCTGGACGGTGTTCCACAGCAGCGTCCGGGTCAGCGGGCGGAAGATCTCGCTCGCGACGGTGCTCCAGCCGGCCCCGTGCGACTCGATGAGCAGGAACACCAGCGGAACGGCCAGCAGCACCGCGATGGCGGCGCTGACCGCCAGCAGCCCCGCCGGTCGCCGCGCCCGCCTGGCCGGGACCCTGGTCACGGCAGGCGGGGCGGGCGAGGCGGGGCGCACCGCGATGGTCTTCACCACGCGGCCAGCCTGAGGCGCGCCGGGCAGCCGGGCCGGCCGATCGCCCGGGCACTGGTCACAGCAGGCCGGCCTTGGTCATCAGTGAGATCGCCGTACTGCCGTCGCCCAGCTCGGCGATGGTGATCGGATACGGCTGGAGCTGATTAAACGGCGTCTCGCCCGCCTTCGAGGTGACTCCGTCGGCGATCGGGTACTCGAAGCTCAGCGACTCGTTCAGGCCGTTGCCGGGCGTGGCGATGATCTCCTGCGCCTGCTTGCTGACCAGGAACGCGAGGAACTTCTGGTCCGCGGCCTGATGCTTGCTGGACTTGAGGATGGCGGCGCCGGACACGTCGAGCACGTAGCCAGGGTCGTGGGCCGCGAAGTAGGTGATCTTCGAGTGCATGTTGCTGACGCCGATCTCGGCGCGCATCCGGTACCAGTAGTACTGGTTGACGATCCCGAACGCGGCCGCGCCGCGGTTCACCTCGTCGGCAATAGTCTCATTGTCCGGGTAGATGTGGCCCGCCGCGTTGGCGTCGATCTTCTTCAGCCAGGTCAGCGTGGCGGCTGTGCCGTAAGCGCGCTGGTAGTCGGTGACGATCGGCTGGAAGTCGGTCTCGCCGGGCGCCAGCGCCAGCTTGCCCTTGTACTGCGGGTCCGCGAGCTGGCTGACGTGCGTTGGCAGCTGGCTGGCCGAGATCAGCCTCGGATTATAAATGATCACGCTGACGCGCGCGGAGACACCGACCCAGTCACCCTGCGGTGAGTCGTACTCGGCCGGCGTTTTCGCCAGGGTGCTGCTGTCCACCGCCGACAGGAGTCCCTTGGCCTGCAGGCTCTCCAGCGGCGGGGAGTTCTCGGTGAAGAACACGTCGGCCGGCGACTTGCTGCCCTCGGCACTGATCTGGTCGGCGAGCACGTCCTCGTCGTCGCTGCGGACGACCACGTGGATGCCGGTCTTCTTCTCGAACGCGGTGATCAGGTTGTCGGCCGTCTGCTCGTGCTGGCCGTTGTACAGCGTGATCGTGGTGCCGCTACTCGCGGATGAGGTGCCGCAGGCGGTGAGGACGGCCCCGCCCGCGAAGACGACGGCGGCAGTGACAGCCGTGGCGGTCACAGTTCTCAGGCGCTTCATGATGCGGCTCCGGGGCAGATGGCATTGACCTTCTTGCTGGCAGTTGTGACGGCCTTCGTGGCCGCGGCGTTCTTGTCGTTGCTGCTGAACACGTCAGCGTATGCAGTCGCCAGCGCCCCGATCGCGCTGCGCAGCGAGCTGTCGCTGGTGGTGATCGCGCGCAGCGGCTTGATCTGCGCTTCGGCGTAACCGACGGGGTCGGCGCCAGGATCGGGCCCGTCCGACAGCGCCGCACTGACCTGCGCGCACGCGGACGAAACAGCTGCGGAGCCAGACGCGTGCGCAGTGCCCGAGCCGCAGGCGGCCAGCAGCGGGGCGGCGGCCAGGCTCAGTGCCAGCACCAGACCGGCCGCGTAGCGGATCGGGTTGCGGCGCGGTTCGCGGCCCGGTGCCACGGCGGGCTGCTCATGGCCCGCTAGCGTGACCCGGCCCGGGTCAGTCTGTCTCCTCATGTGCTCCGTCTCCGAATTTCCAGATCCGCGAATGCTGACCTGCTTAGGCTCACCTAACTCGCGGTAGCTTAGGCTACCCTAAGAACTGCGGATCAACCGGGTAACCGAATACCCGCAAAGACCTGCTCAGGACCCGGCTCGAAGCGGCGCGGTCCGCCGGCCGGGCAGCGGAGCCGTTGCCGTGGAACACTGCTGGTGCGGGCGTTGTTGGCGCTTTCAGAGGTGAGCGGTCAGTGCGCGACATTCTTGAACCCATCACGGCGTGGTGGGCGGCGGACGAGAGGTTCGGCCTCGCGACGGTCGTGCGCACCTTCAGCAGCGCGCCGCGCGAGCCGGGCGCCGCCATGGCCGTGTCGGCCGGCGGCGAGGTTGTCGGCAGCGTCTCCGGCGGCTGCGTCGAGGGCGCTGTCTACGAGCTCGCACACGAGGTCACCGCAAGCGGCCAGCCGGTGCTGCAGCGCTACGGCATCAGCGACGACGACGCCTTCTCCGTGGGCCTGACCTGCGGCGGCATCATCGATATCTTCGTCGAGCCGGCCGGCCGGGAGCGGTA
>Ga0335074_10001382_pt1 | contig 32902 bp, 30 predicted proteins | sample Lox_Sample_23_FD_206715 | JGI IMG/M metagenome (GOLD analysis project Ga0335074, IMG submission 206715) | Soil microbial communities from Loxahatchee National Wildlife Refuge, Florida, United States - Lox_Sample_2.3 | ecosystem: Environmental > Terrestrial > Soil > Wetlands | place: USA... | reverse complement strand
GGGTTCAAGTCCCCCCTCGGACACATCGCGATCATGCTCTGACCTGTGGATACGTCATGTGACAAGACTTAGGCAGGCTCCGATGTTGCTCGTTCCCGCAGCTCACGACCATGGGGGTTCAAGTCGGGTTCAGATCACGGAACGGTAACGCAATGCGTCTGCGGGCGTAGCCGCGCCTCCGACAAAGATGCTTGCGCCGCTGCGCTGAGCTGGTGCAGGGTCCAGCCATGGTCGGCTGGGTCCAGCGGCTGCGTCGCAGCGGCGAAGATCTCCGCCGCTCTTCGGTACGACAGCCGTGCCTGTCCGGTCTGCAGGCAGACATTCCCAGCGGCGGCCCGTGAGGGGCGCGTCCTCGCTCGCCGCTCGGTGATGAACACTGGTCCCCATGTCCGCCCGGCCAGCAGCCAGCACAGGAACTGTCCGGTCGGCGCGCCCCACGCGATGTCCGCCGGCTGCCCGCCGGTGACGCTGCAGGGCAGCCGGCGGACCCGGTGCCCGTCCAGGTCAAGCTGATCGGCGTTGAGGGCTAGCACAGCTGCGGCGGCCGCGCCTGAGTCGTAGAGCAGCCGCCAGAACGCATGCTCGCGCAGGCTAGCAGTCAACCGGAACACCGCACCGACCTGCTCAGCGCCTAGCGGCGGCGCGAGCTCATCCGGCGGCCGGTGCCGCAGCCCTTCCGTCGGATCGGCGCGGATCCAACCGAGGTCCTGCCACCAGCCGACGGCACCGCGCAGCGCCGACAGTTCACGGTTCACGGTCCGCGCGTCGGACCCGGCCGCCCTGTCAGCGAAAGCCTCCGCCAGGCGCCGTGGGGTGCCGGGGTCGTCAAGGAGTGCGAGTGGCACGACGGGTGGCGCCGCGCCCCGCCGCTGCGATCCGGCGGGGATCGGCCGACCGACCAGCGGCCAGGCCCACCCGGCAAGCGAGATCCGGTACACCCTCCGCGACGTAGTGCTCAGCCGCGCCTGCCCTAGGTAGGCGTCTACCGCGACCGCGTACTCTACCGGCGCCGTCACCGATCCTCGATTCCGTGACCTATATCTGCCGCTAGCATAACCGATCCGCATGAATCGCATTTACTGCGATAACTTCCCTTCGCAGCCCATCAAGCTTGGCTTGCAAGGCTTTTATCCGAATGATAGAAAAATGCTCATGAATTACTTTAGAGGAACGCAAAGTCGCAGTAAATCAGGGAGGACGACCCGCAGTAATAATCGCAGTAAATCCCATCGCAATAAGCTGGAGACGGTCGACACGCCGAAGGTCCCGGTGGGCAGCACTTATCACGGGATGATGGTGACCGAGGATTACCGGTGGCTAGAGGATGCCCGGTCGGATCAGACACAGTCCTGGACTAAGGCACAGGACCGGCGGACCCGTAGCTATCTGGGGAACTTGCCCTTCCGCGATGCGGTCCGCCAGCGGATAGCAGAGGTCCTGATGACGGGGCCGGTCAGGTATGACGCCCTTCGGCATGCGGGTTCGGCGTATTTCGCGCTTAAGCGCCAGCCGCCAAAGCAGCAGCCCTTCTTGGTCGTGCTGAGCGACCTTGACGATTTGTCCGACGAACGCGTGCTGGTCGACCCGGGCGAAATCGATAACAGCGGCTCGACCACGATCGACTGGCACCAGCCGTCCCCGGACGGCAGCCTGGTGGCGGTATCCCTGTCCGCACGAGGCACGCAGGACGGTACCGTGCACGTCTACCTGGCCACGTCCGGTGAAGTGACCGGCGCGCCCGTGACCCTTGGGACGGCTTTCGGTTCGCTTGCCTGGGCCGGCGACTCCTCCGGCTTCTGGTATACGCGCTACCAATCGCCGGGCGAGCGCCCAGACGGCGACGTCGGCTTCTACCAGGAGGTCTGGTATCACCCGCTCGGCGACTCGCTGGAGGAGGACCGCCGCGAGCTGGCGGGCGTGTTCGCCGACAACCGGATCGCAGAGCACTTCCTCGGCGCCTCACCCGACGGTCACTGGGTGATGGACCGGGTCCAGAAAGGTGACGGCGGCCAGTGGCAGGTATTCGTCCGCGCGCAGGCGGGCGGTGACTGGTGGCTGGCCGCCGACGTGAACGACAAGGTGACCTACGCGGCGTTCGGCCCAGGCGCGCTGCACCTGCTATCCCGGCTGGACGCCCCGCGCGGGAAGGTTCTCCGGCTGCCGCTGCGGGCCGGAGCAACCGTCGCACACGCTGCCGAGGTGGTGCCCGAGGCGGATGTCACGATCGAGGGGGGAGCGCTGGCGTCACCGCTGGCGGTCACGGACAGCTGGCTGTGGCTGCTGGATATGGACGCAGGCTGGTCGTCGCTGCGGCGGTTCGACCTGCATGGCACGCCAGCCGGGCCGGTAGAGGTACCGCCAGGCTCCGCAGTCGACGGCCTGGTCCGGCTGGACGGAAATGAAGTCGCCTACGCGACCGAGTCGTTCACCGATCCGCGCGCATGGTGGCGTGCGTCCGGCCAGTCGGCGCCGCGCCCGACCGCCCTCAGCACCAAGGCCCCGCTCGACTTCTCGGGATTCGAGGTGAGCCGGGAGTTCGTCACGTCCGACGACGGCACGCAAGTGCCGGTGACCCTGATCGCCCCACGCGGAACGCTCCGCAACGCCATGGCACCCGCGTTGCTCACCGGCTACGGCGGCTACGGCATCTCGCTCAAGCCCCGGTTCGACCCGGGCTGGGTACCGTGGCTGGAGCAGGGCGGAGTGGTCGCGGTCGCACACACCAGGGGCGGCGGGGAATACGGCGAGCACTGGCACCACGCCGGACGGCTCGCGGCCAAGCAGAACGTCTTCGATGACTTCGCCTGCTGCGCCCGCTTCCTGGCCGAGTCCCGCCTAACCACCAGCGAACGGCTCGCGATCCTCGGCGGCTCCAACGGCGGCCTGCTCATGGGAGCGATGGTGACCCAGCACCCGGGCCTCAGCCGAGCCGTGGTAGCGATGGTGCCGGTCATGGACATGCTCCGCGTGGAGCTAGACCCCAACGGAACCTTCAACGTAGGCGAGCACGGGAGCGTCAACGACCCGGAACAGTTCCGGGCAATGCTCGCCTACTCCCCGTACCACAACGTCAAAGACGGCACGGCGTACCCCGCGGTGCTGCTCACCGCCGGCGAATCCGACCCCTTCGCTAAGCCATACCACGCCAAGAAGATGGCAGCCCGCCTGCAGGCAGCGACCTCATCCAGCCAGCCGGTCCTCCTGCGGGTCAGATCGGGAGGGCATGGCCCAGGCTCACTGGACGAGCGGGTATCCGAACTCGCCGACATCTACGCCTTCCTCTTCGACAGGCTCAGCATCGACTACCGCCCGACGGTCGACCAGTACCACAAGCAAGGCTGACCGCCGCCCAGCCGACGTCCGGTGGTTCACAACCGATGGTCCAGTCAGCCCGGACACCTGGCAGCCGCCGCAGCATCAAGCACGAATTCGCTGGTCAAGAATGGTGCGGCGTATTGGCTTTTTGGTGAAGACGCCCCTCGGACACACATACGCGCCCCTGACCTGCGATTATTCTGAGCCTAATCGGGCAAGCTGGGCATCACTGCAGCTCATAGCCGTGATGAATAGTGTCCCTCTCGGACACCAACCCTTTGCGTACGCTTCGAGGTTCTCGACCTGCCCTGACCTTGGCCCCAGGCGTCAGCGCTGCTGTGCGGCTGCCTGTCCGAGGCAGCCTGAGTGGTCATGTCGAGCAGGACCATCGCGTCGTAGTCGGGGGTACCGCGCTCGGCGAGGTAGATGCCCAGGCGCTGGCCGGGGGTTCCCTCCAGTTGCATGCCCTGGAAGCCGAGGGTGATCGTGCCCACGTGGGGATGGTGGAAGGTCTTGTTCTTCGCGGCGGTGCGGCCGGTGACGTCGTAGCGTTCCCACAGCTTGGCGAAGTCCGGGCTCTTGAGCAGGAGTTCGCCGACGAGGCTGGCCAGGTCGGGGGCATCGGGATCGGTGCCGGCCAGGGCCCGCAGCCGGGCGACGCACCCGCGGATCTGGTTGTCCCAGTCGGCGTAGATGTCGCGCGCGGCGGGGTGCAGGAACAGGTAGCGGCCGATGTTGCGCTGCGCTGGCGGCCAGTCGTCGAGGCCCGCGTACAGCGCGGTCGCTCCCGGGTTGGCGGCGAGCACGTCCAGAGTCCGGCTCGTGATGTAGGCCGGGTTCGGGCGCAGCGTCTCTAGGAGGAGCTTGAGCTGGGGGCGCACGGTTCGGCTAGGCGCGGGCGGAGCCTCGGGGGCGTAGCGGGCGGCGCGCGCGGCCAGCGCGCGCAGGTGCTCGTGCTCGTCTGCATCCAGCTTCAGGGCACGGGCCAGGGCGTCGGTGACGGCCGGGCTCGGGCGGATCTCCTTGCCACGCTCCAGCCGTGTGTAGTAGTCGATGCTGACCCCCGCCAGCGCCGCGACTTCCTCCCGGCGCAGGCCCGGGGTGCGGCGCACTCCGGCTCCGGGGGTGAACCCGACATCGGCCGGGGTGACCTGGCTGCGCCGGGCGCGCAGGAAGCGCCCCAGTTCCGTCCCGCCGTCGTGGGGCTGCTCAGGTGGCATGTTCCCAGTGTGCCTCGGCCACGGGGCGGCGCCGCCCGCTGAGGGAGGCCGTGTCACACCCTGGCTGGCCGCTCCCCCGAACAAGCCGCCCTGCCGCTCGGCCGACCGAGGCGGCATGCTCGAGGACAGAGTGAGCGCCGTAACCAAGGCATCCCGGAATGGAGTCGTGCAGAGATGACCGATACAGGCAAGACCCGCGCGCAAGAATTGCTCGGCGATACCGCGCCCGAGCTGGCGCGGCTGACCGACGACGTCTTGTTCGGGGAGGTCTGGGCCGATCCGGCGCTGTCCCAGCGGGATCGCAGCCTGATCACGGTGGCCGCCTTGGTCGCGCTGGGCCGCACCGAGCAGCTTCGGTCGCACCTGCGCCGAGCCTTGGACAACGGGCTGAGCGCAGGCGAGCTGGCGGCCGCTAAGACGCACCTCGCCTTCTACGCAGGCTGGCCGGCTGGCATGACCGGGGCGACCGAGCTGAAGAAGATCACCGAGGAGTAGCGGCCATGGAGATCTTCCGCCGACCGCCGACCGTCAAAGGGCCGGCCGTGACCTTCACCGGCGACGTGTGGGTCGACGGCGTCTACGCCGGTGCCAGCTCGGAGCAGGCCCGGCTATCGGTCGTACGGTTCGCGCCTGGCGCCCGCTCGCACTGGCACTCCCACCGTCTCGGCCAGGTACTGCACATCCTCGACGGCATCGCGCTGCTCGGCAGCCGCGACGGAACCGTCATCGAGGCGCACCCCGGCGACACGATCTGCACCGCCCCTAACGAAGAGCACTGGCACGGCGCCGCACCCGGCCGCTTCATGTCCCACCTGGCCTTGATGGAGGGAGACGGCAGCGACGAACCCCAGACCGTCTGGGGCGAAGCCGTCAGCGACTCCGACTACCAGGCCCCGCGCACCCCGACCCGCTAACCAGAAACCCACACGGAGGACTCACCCATGACCACAACTTCCGACCAGAGCGCCGGACCCGTCGCCGTCATCACCGGGGCATCGTCCGGCATCGGCGAGGCCACCGCCCGCGCGCTCGCCGCCAGCGGCTACCGGCTGGCTCTGATCGCTCGCCGCGCCGACCGCATCAACGCCCTGGCCGACGAGCTCGGCAACGGCTCGATCGCCATCGAGGCCGACGTCACCGACCGCGACTCCATCATCAAGGCCGCCGACCGGGTCAAGGCCGAACTCGGCGGAACCGACGTCGTGGTCAACAACGCCGGAATCATGCTGCTGGCCCCGTTCAACGACGAGGGGCACGACGACCACCGGCGCATGATCGAGGCCAACCTGCTCGGTGCTATCACCGTCACCGAGGCCTTCCTCGATCAGCTGGTCGACGGCGGCGGCGACCTGGTCAATATCTCGTCTGTGGCCGGCCGCACGGCGCGCCCCGGCAACGCCGTCTACGCAGCCACCAAGTGGGGCCTCAACGGCTGGTCGGAATCACTGCGTCAGGAGCTGCAGCCCGGGATCCGCGTCATCGTCATCGAGCCCGGCGCCGTCGCCACCGAGCTGACCGACCACATCACCAACCCCCAGGTAAAAGCGGGCGCCGAGCAGATGTACAAGCAGCTCGCGATCACCGCGCAGGACATCGCCGATGTCATCGCGTTCGCCGTCACCCGCCCCCGGCGCATGACCATCAACGAAATCCTCGTACGCCCGACCGCACAGACCTGACGCGCCAATCATCACGGAGAGCGGAGACACGGACATGGAAAGAGTCACCTTCCAGAACAAGGGCAACACCGTGGTCGGCGATTTGTTCAAGCCGGAAGGCTTCGAGCAGGGGACGAGGTATCCCGCGGTCGTGGTGACCCACCCCTTTGGCGCGGTCAAGGAGCAGGTGCCGACCACCTACGCGAAGCTGCTGGCGGCCCAGGGGTTCATCACCTTGGTCTTCGATGCCTCCTACCAGGGCGAGAGCGGCGGCGAGCCGCACTTCTCCGAGTTCCCCTCCGCCCGCGTCGAGGACATCCGCTGCGCAGTGGACTTCCTGTCCATCCATCCCGACGCAGACCCGGAGCGCATCGGCGCCCTCGGCATCTGCGCGGGCGGCGGCTACACGGTCAACGCGTCGCAGACCGAGATGCGGATCAAGGCGGTCGCGGGCGTCAGCACCTTCAACGTCGGCGCCGCCCGCCGCGACGGCGTCGGCCCCCTCGGCGCCCAGTCGGCGGAGTACCGCACCCGCCTTCTGGAGCGGTCGGGGCAGGCACGCACTCGCGAGGCGGGCGGCGGCGAGGTCGAGATGTTCTCGCTGATCGCGGACAACCCGAAGTTCGACATGAACGACCTGTCGACCATCCCGACGATGTACCAGGAGGGCTACAAGTACTACTCCGAGATCGACCCGAGCCCCCGGACGATGGGCGCGTTCGCGCTGTCCAGCCTCAGCCAGCAGATGGCGTTCTTCCCCTTCGAAGGGATCGAGCTGATCTCCCCGCGACCGCTGCTGCTGATCGCCGGGTCCGAGGCAGACACGCTCTACATGAGCCAGGACGCCTTCGCCAAGGCCAAGGAGCCTAAGGAGCTGCACCTCATCGACGGCGCCAGCCACATCGACCTGTACTGGAACCCCGACCCGGCGACGTCCTCATCGAGATCAGGTACTGCGGCATCTGTCACACCGACATCAGCCACGCGCGCAGCGAGTGGCGGCCAGAGGCCTATCCCCTCATTCCCGGCCACGAGTTCACGGGCGTCGTCACTGAGGTCGGCCCCGGCGTCTCCCGGCTTGCCGTGGGCGACCGCGTCGGGGTCGGCTGCATGGTCCGATCCTGCGGCGAGTGCGCCAGCTGCCGCAAGGGCCAGGAGCAGTACTGCCTCACGGGGACGACCTTGACCTACGGCTCGGTTGACCGGGACGGAACCGTAACTCAGGGCGGTTACTCCACGCACGTTGTCGTCGACCAGGACTTCGCCCTGCCCGTCCCAGAGGGCATCGGGCTGGCTGAGGCGGCGCCGCTGCTGTGCGCCGGCATCACGGTCTACTCCCCGCTGCGCCGCTGGGGGGCAGGCCCCGGCACGAACGTCGCGGTCATGGGCCTGGGAGGGCTCGGCCACCTCGCCGTCAAGTTCGCCCGCGCGATGGGCGCCAATGTCACCGTGCTCTCGCAGGCGCTCAAAAAGCGAGACGACGCCCTGCGGCTGGGCGCCGCCAGCTGCTACGCCACCAGCGACCCGGGAACTTTCAGCCGGCTAGCCGGAACCTTCGACCTGGTCGTCAACACCGTCAGCGCGACGGTGAATATCGACCCTTACTTGTCGCTGCTGGCCCTCGACGGCGTCCTCGCCAACGTCGGCGTAGCAACGGACCCGTTTTCGCTCAGCAGTCGCACACTCCTATCGCAGCGTCGCGTGGTCACCGGCTCGCTTATCGGCGGGCTCCAAGAGACCCGCGAGATGCTCACCTTCTGCGTCGAGCGCAACCTGGTCGCCGACATCGAGCTCATCCCGGCCGAGGGCATCAACGAGGCATACGAGCGAGTCCTAGCCTCCGACGTGCGCTACCGCTTCGTCATCGACAACGCCACCTTGGCCTGAATCCAGGCCACATACCGCCGCTGTCGCCGCCGGGCTCGCCGACGATCTCTAACCGGCGAGCTGCTCACTGGCCAGTGCGGCCAGGTACGCCCGCACGCGTTGCGCGCGGGGCTGTCCGACGTGGAGTCGAGCGCGAATAGAACGCACTGAGGGGAGCCGATCACCTTCGAGCTCGGCCGCGAACGCCTCCGCAGCCCGCACAGCCACCGGATCGACGGCGGCAGCGCGCGCTGGGACTTCGTCCAATGCATCGCCTGGCGCGCAGGATCCGCCGCGAATGATCATCATGAGCAGCTCATAGGAACCGACCAGCGCCACCGCCGGCCACGCGGCCACCGCCGCGCCCATCAGGCCGCGCCCGAGCCCATGGGCGATGTTCGCCGTGAGCGTGGCCGTGATGCCCACCCCGAGCAGCCACCGCGCCAGGGCCGGAACCGGCGCCTGGCGACGCGCGCAGTCCAGCATCACCATCGAACTCGCGTAGATCAGCCCATCGACGGTCAGCGGAACCAGGCGAGCCGTCCAGCCCGCCTCGCCATGTAGGCGCACCAGCTCATAGGCATGCTCGTAAGACGCGATCGCAGCGATCGTAGCGACGCCGACGACAGCTCCGGCAGTTGTCCACCTGACAACCCCATCGGCGGCCATCATCGGGCACTCCTGACCGCAAAAGTCCTGGTCAGGACGATGTCACTAGCGTGCCCAATTGGTAGGCCTCGGTCCTCGGACACAATTGCACGTCCCTGACCTGCCCTTATTCGTTTACCAGCTCGGCCCAAAACGACAACTCCGCAGGTAACACTGGCATCCGGGTTCAAGTCGCCCTGGCGGACACAAACCTTTTGCGCATGCTGCGACGCCGCCGGCCCAGCAGGTGACGCCTGTTAAGGCGCGCTTATCACCCAATATGCGCTCATGTGACGCCGCCCGCTCGTCAAGGTGTCGCGCAGAACATCCGGATCCGCGCTCTCCGGCGTAGGCCCCGACGGCCTCGCGCCAGCCCGGGTCGATGATGAGGGAGTGGCCGCGATAGGCGGACTCACCGAGTCGGTGACGGCGTCCGAGTGCCGGTACTGCTTCACCGTGAACTTCGTGGTGGTCTCGGGCACGGTATGGTCCCTGCCGCCCATGGTGAGCGCTAGCGCCTCCGGCCCGAGGCGCTATCGGCGCGGGGGTGGCCGGCTGGAGGGGTCAGGAGCTCGCCAGTGGCGACTAGGTGCTCGGCGACGTCTCGCAGTTTGCGGTTCACAGCCTGGGATGAGGCGACCAGCAGGCCGAACGCCTCGACACCGGTGATCTTGTACCGTTCGATCAAGATGCCCTTGGCCTGCCCGACCAGGTCACGGTTGCCCATTGCGGTCAGCAAGCCCGAATGCGTACGCGCGGCGGCCATCGCCAGGGCGGCGTGGGAGGCCAGGAGTATCCCGATACTCTCGCTGTCCGGGTCGAACGCCCTTGCATCCATGGAGTAGAGGTTTAGCGCCCCGAAATTTTCGTCTCCGACGAAAAGCTCGAATGACAGCATGGACAGTACACCCAGGTCCACGGCCCGGTGGGAGAACAGGGGCCAGCGGGCTTCTGTTCGCAGGTCATCGGATCGCACCGTCTGATGGCGCCGCGCGGCGTCGAGACACGGCCCTTCGCCGGTTTCGTACTGCATCCGGTCAATCTGCTCGACCAGCTCGCCGGTGGCCGCGGGAGTGGACAGCTCCCTGCCAGTGACTAGGGTGATCCCCGCTTCCTGCGCGCCGGGGATCTCAGCGAGGGCCGCCCGCACGATGTGCTGCAGCAGCGAGTCGGGCGTGAGGTCCGCCTGCATCACGCGGGCAAGCTCGCTCAGCTGGCGCGCGGTCCCCGACTGAGCCTCCTGGCCAGCGCTACCGACCGCCTGCCGCACCGGGTCGCGCTGATCTTCCACCGTTCGCCGCGCCTTTCCCACAGCCAGATACCACAACCGCTTCAGCATAGCCGTGCAGGACGGCATAAGGCATGGTCATCTGTCCGCCCGGCCGCCGGCCGGGCTGCCTTCGCCCGCACTCGGAACAGGGTTGCCGACCGCGATGCGTGGTATGTTCTGAGTACGGTTGTCGAGCCAGCCGGGACCGGCTGGCCCTAGCATCGTTTTCGGCCATGCCGGGTAAGGGCCACCCTCCCGGAGGACTGATGACGACGGCCATAAACACCGATCCTCACCTGACGTGTCCCGCGGGCACCAGTGAGATGACCGGGATGACGCCGACGTCGGCTGTGCCGCATTGCACCGAGTTTACGACCGGTGACCCGGCTGAGCTTCAGCAGTATTTCGACGATGCATACGGCGCAAGGCTGCAGCTAGGCAGTACCTGCGACAGCAGCCATTCCTTCAAGGTCAGCCGGGCGGAGGCGGGACAGTTCACGACCGCGCGCGTGCTGCTGCCAGCCGACCTGACGTTCCGGGTAGACGGCCGGGACGAGTTCGTGGTCACTACCGTGCACGGGGGTGCCGTTGCCCACCATTCCGCCGGAGAAACCAGCCACCACCAGACCGGCGACGTTTACCTGTCAGCCTTCCCCAGTGCGCATTTCACCTCCCGTGCCTGCCAGGTACGCACGCAAGCCGTGACCCTGCCCGCACCGCTGCTGCGCGCGGCAGCTAGCATCGCGCCCGATAAGTCGGGTACCCCACTGGAATTCCACCGCATGCAACCCGTTCCCGGCGGTGCTGGCCAGTGGCAGCGAGCAGCCCGCTTCGTCGAGGAACTCCTGCGCGAGTGCCCGGCCGCGAACCCGCCCGGGCAGCTGGTACTTGGCCAGGCCGCACGGCTGCTAGCCGCCACACTGCTGTCGGTCTTCCCCAATACCGTGATCGCGGGGCCGACGCGCACCGATCGGCGGGACGCTCACCCCGCCACCGTCGGGCGGGCCGTCGAGTTTATCGAGGCTCATTCCGGCGCCGACATCACCCTCGCCGACATCGCCGCTGCCGCGTCCGTCACCCCCCGCGCGGTCCAGCTCGCGTTCCGCCGCCACCTCGACACCACCCCGACCGCCTACTTGCGCCGAGTCCGCCTCGAGCAGGCTCACCTCGAGCTGCTGACCGCCGACCCGGGCTATGTCACCGTCACCGCGGTCGCCTACCGCTGGGGATTCGCCAGCCCGAGCCGGTTCGCCGCCGACTACCGCCGGGCCTACGGGCACCAGCCCTTCCGCACCCTCCACCACGGCTGAGCAACACCGGTACGCCCCTCGCGCAGCACCCGGTGCACGGACCTGCCGCAATCAGACACCCTCTGAGAGAGAAAGCGGAGTTTCTGCCGCAGCATGTACGGGCATCGCGAACTGACAGCCGCCTCCTGAGTTGGGCCATCCTAGTGCGCAAGTCAGCTGTCGCGGTTGATGGCGTCGAGGGCTTGGCGTAGGTCGTCGGGGAGGGGGTCGGCGGCCGTGATCGTCTGCCGTCCGGCCTGGATCTGAATGGTGCGGTAGCGGCGGGCGGTCTTGACGAATTTCCTGATGGACCAGCCGGTCCGGGCTTCGATCCAGCGGCTGACGGCGAGGGCTGCGAACACGATGGTCAGGTGGGCCTCGATGGAGTCGCGTTTGCGGTGGTAGACGGGCCGGGCCTGCAGGTCGGACTTTGACATGCGGAAGCTTTTCCCGATGTTCCACAGCTGGTGGTAGCTGCCGATCACGAAGTCCGCGGTGACCGGCCCCCCATCGGGGCAGGCCGCCAGGTTGGTCACGTAGCCTTTCAGCCCGGCCAGGTCCCGGGCCTTCGCCTCGAGCTCGCGGTTGACGCTCTTCGCGGCACCGTCGAGGGCGATGAACCGGTTCCGCTTCACCGGCGCCAGGCCCGCCACGGCCTTGGCTGCCTTGGCCACCTGCTCGCCGATCCCGCGCAGCGTGCGACGGGCCCGGTCGGCCCTGTACTGGTAGTAGATCATCTGGTCGCGGCGCCCGGCTGACGGCCCGGCGGGCCAGGGCTGGATGAAGACGTGCCCGTCGGGGATGTCCTCGCCCGGGTGCTCGCGCCGCCACTGCGCGACCTGGTAGGGAACGTCGGGGATCTTCATGCCCAAGATGAACGACAGGCCCGCGGCCTCGATCGCCTTCTGGTTCGCCTCGGAAATCATCCCCGCGTCCGCGACCACGGTCACGTCCGGCAGGCGGTGGGCGGCCATGAACTTCCCGATCACCGGGAGCATGGTCTTGGTCTCTGCCCGGTTGCCCTCGAAAGCCGAGACCATCAGCGGGAACCCGTCGGAGCCGGCGAGCAGACCGATCGTGATCTGCGGCTCCAGGCGTCGCTCCCTGGAAAAGCCCGGCTCACGGAACCCGTCGCCCTGGCCGGTCTCGAAGTAAAGCGCGGACACGTCGCAGAGGACCAGGCTGGCCGGGCCGAGCCGGGCGTGCGCGGCGCAGGCCTCCGACAGCCCCTGCCGCCAGGCCTCCTCGGCATAGGCCGGCAGCCGCCGCTTCAGGGTGCGGTAGGACCCCGGCGCCACCCCGGCCTCCTCCAGCACCCGCAGGCTGTCGAGCTTGCTGGACGGCTCGATGATCCGGGCCAGCACCAGACCGCGGAACACGTCGTCCCGGTCGGCTGCGTCCTCGAACCCCAGGACACGGTAGCCGCGCTCGAGAGCATCCACCAGGTGGCTCATCCTCGAAGCCGTAATCGGCAGCGGCCCGGCAGGACCGGGACCGTCCAGTCCCAGGCCGAGCTCTATCTGCCCGGCAGCGATCCGCTGCTGCGCGGCGGCCTTCAGCGCCTCCAGCTCCGCCTCGTCATGCGCAGACCCCAGCTGCTCGATCTGGCGCGACCCCCGCCGTGAAGACCACACGACCTGCACCGCGGTCGCGCCCGACGTGGTCCTCACGGTCCGCATGGACGGCACCAGGCCACTTTACGGGCCGCGCCTAGTGCGCAAGTTCAGCTTCAGCGAACCGAAAAGCCCCAGGTCAGAAACCCGCGATACCGGCCACAGTCAAAATGTGGCCCAAGTCAGGTTTGACGCGAGCCGGGGCATGCCCGCTAGATGGCCACATGAGCTCCCCGATCCGGGGATTTCTCACCAGTTTTCGAGTTCAAGTCCAGATCCAGGGAAGTCTCACCGACTTGGGGGTTCAAGTCCCCCCGGGCGGAAGAACCCCCAGCCGCGCCTGATCATCGCCCGCCTACCGCGCATCCCACTGGCGCAGAAGACCGAATATTTGCAGTCACCAAATCGATAACCGGGAGAATTGTTGCCCGTCAGTTTCCTTGCAGCCTGGCACCGGGGTGCGCGTAGACGGTGTAGGCGAGCCACGTCGCATCCCCGCACTCGCGAGCCGCCTCGCGCGCTGTCTTGACCGCCTCAGCCATGGTCGCGCCGCAGAGTAGCCGCTGATATAGAAGTTGTATGAAGACTCCTGCCGGCGCGTCGCCAAGGGACCACAGGCCGGAAATGAATGCGCTGGCGCCGCCGCCGAGGAATGCCTGGGCGAACCCGCCAATACTGGCCAGCTGATGGCCGAGCCGACCGACCTGGCAGGCGTTGAGCACAACGACCGGCCCCGGCTGAGTAGTGACGTGGAAGTTCTGCGCGGCAACGGTAACCCTAAGCGGCTCTGATCGGTACCGGCCGCGCTCCATACGGCCCTCAAGCAGGAGTTGCGCGTCGGCAATGTTGTCACTCATGGCCTGGCCGTGTCCAGCGAAATGCAGCAGGTCAAACCCTTCTGGGCCGCTGGGGTCACGCAGCAATGCGAGCACCTCAGCGTGATGCGGGGTCACTGATGCCGCATCGAGGTAGTGCTCGAGGAATGCCCGCTCAACGGTGGCAGCGGGCAGCTGCCACCCCGGGTCGGGGTACGCGGGGATGACATACCGGGCCCGCCCTGGACGAACCTGTAGCCGTTCCGGAAGCCGGACATTGCAGTAACGTCCGGGGGTCTGCGGTTGCCACAGCCAGCGGACCAGACCGAGCTGGGCCAGGAAGCAGATTTCGGCGGGCAGGTGTCCGGCGTCGGGGTCTTTAAGATGGACGAGCTCCCAGGGAATGAATGGCTCGGTGGATAGCACCACGATGTGCGCCAATTGGTCCCGGAGGTTCCACAGGTCGCGTTGAAGTTCGAGCGGCACCAGTTCGTCCAGCAGTTGGCCGCCGAAGGCCCGCAACTGCTCTTGGAACGCGGCGGTGTCCTCGTCGCTGTCCGCCCAGACCTGCTCGATACGAGCGAACAGGCCGCGCACGTAGGCGTCGCGGTCCTGCTCGATCAAGCGGGATGCGTACGGGCGAGTCAACTGGAGTTCCGGCGCGTCCAGCTCGTACAGGTAGACGACGGCCTCACCATGACGCTGCTCGAACACGCGCAGGACAGTCAGCGGCGCAGGCGACGGTCCGACCAGAGTCTGCCCGGTGGCCTCCAGCCGCGCCTCGCCGACACCCGGGGGCGACTGGTGGATGCTCGGGCGCAGCACGAGTGTGAGCAGCGGCAGCGGGCCCTGGCGGACTATCACCCACAGCTCCCCGTCACCCTGATGGGTGGCCCGCACCTCGAACAACAGCAACCGCGGCTCACCTGGTGCCGGTACCGGGATCTCGATCCGGTCTTGTCCGCTGACTTCGAGGTTGGCGCGCCCTGCGATCTCCACAAGCAGGGCCTGGCCGGTCACCACCGGCGCCTGCCCGCTGCGATCGGTAGGCCGCTCGGCATGGTGGATTGGCTCACTGGCGACGACCACCTCGACGGTCGAGGGCTGGTCGACGACGAGTTCTGGCTCCATCCGTCCGCGCACATATACGCGGGCCGGGCCGTCGTCCTCTTCCAGGTTCAAGGTGACGTCGGCCGAGCCGTCGTCACCTTCCAGGTTCCCGGACCTGGGAGGAAGGCTTGGTAGTGATGCAGAGCGTCCGGCTTGAATGGCCCGCCAAACACGTTGAGGCGTGCAGGGCATAGTGATGTCGGTGATGCCGAGGGGGCGCAGCGCGTCGATGATCGCATTCACCACGGCCGGCGTTGAGGCGATGGCGCCTGCCTCGCCGACACCCTTAACGCCTAGCGGGTTCAGCGTGGACGGCGTGGTCGTTCGCGCAGTGGTCAGGTGCGGCAGGTCGGCCGCCGAGGGGACGAGGTAGTCGGCGAGCGACGCCGTGATCAAGTTGCCCGAGGAGTCGTAGATAGCTTCCTCGTACAGTGCCTGTGCGATGCCCTGGGCGATGCCGCCTTGGACGCGACCCTCGACTATGAGCGGGTTGACAACCACGCCGAAGTCGTCAACCGCCACATAGGCCCGGATCGTGACGTGACCGGTCTGGGTGTCGACCTCTACTGCGCACAGGTGGGTGCCGTGCGGGAATGAGAAGTTGTCTGGGTGGTAGGACGCGTCGGAGTCGAGCGACGGCTCGACCCCGTCGGGCAGGTTGTGCGCCGCGAAGGTGGCCAGCGCCACCTCGCCGATCGTCTTGCCCTGGTCCGGGTGGCCGCGTACGACCCACCGGCCGCCGTCCCACTCAAGGTCATCTGGCGAGACTTCGAGCATGGCGGCGGTGATGACCCGAGCCTTCTGCCGTACCTTCCCGCTTGCGTTGACGAGCGCGGCGCCGCCGACGACCAGCGAAGCCGATCCGTATGTGTCCATCCCCGTGGGCATGATCTGGGTATCGCCGTGCAGCACCCGGATGTCCTCGAACGGCACGCCGAGCTCATCAGCGACGATCTGCGACCACGCAGTCTCGAAACCTTGGCCCAGCGCGGTCCCGGTCGCGACCTCGACCTTGCCGGTCGGCAGCATCCGGATTGACACTTGCCCCCAGCCGCCCGCCGCGTACCGGAGGGAGCCGAGCACTCTGGAGGGCGCCAGACCGCACATCTCCGTGAAAGTAGAGGCCCCAATGCCCAGCTGGACGGGATCTCCCGTTTCCCTGCGAGCTCGCTGTTCAGCGCGGAGCTCGTCGTAGTGGAACAGCTCCTTCGCGGCCGCGGTCGCCGCCTCGTAGTTACCCGAGTCGTAGGTCAGCCCGGCGATCGTGGTGTACGGGAACTCCTCGTGCTTGATCCAGTTCCGCTCGCGCAGCTGGAGCGGGTCCATGCCGAGCTCGGCGGCCAGGTCGTCAAGAAGGCGTTCGATGGCGTACGTCGCCTCGGGACGACCCGCGCCGCAGTAAGCGTCGGTCGGCGTCTTCGTGGTGAACACGCCGGTGCAGTTGAACCGGTACGCGTCCATCTTGTAGATCGCGTTGAACATGAACGCGCCGAGCAGCGGCACGCCAGGCGTGACCAGCATCAGGTACGCGCCCATGTCCGCGAGCAGGTCGACGTCGAGACCGCGAATGCGGCCGTCGGCGTCCGCGGCGAGCCGGAGCCGCTGGATCTGGTCCCTGCCGTGGTGCACCGCGACGTTGCCCTCTGATCGCGACTCGGTCCACTTCACCGGCCGACCGAGCTTACGGGCGAGCAGCAGCGCGAGCACCTCTTCGGCCGTGACCTGGAGCTTGGAGCCGAACCCGCCGCCCACGTCCGGAGCGATCACCCGGATCTGCTGCTCGGAGATGCCCGTGACAAGGGCAAGCATGACCTTGAGGACATGCGGGATCTGGGTGGAGGACCACATTGTGTACTCATTGCCCACTGGCGCGCACACGACGGCGCGCGGCTCCATCGCCGACGGGATGAGGCGCTGCTGCCGGTAGGTCCGCTCGATCACCACTGGCGCGTGGCGGAACGCCGCGTCCATGTCGCCGTTGGCCAGCGTCCAGGTGTAGGACTTGTTGCCTGCGTCGTGGACCTTAATGGAGCCCTCGGCAAGTGCCGATTCCATATCAAGAACCGGCTCAAGCGGGTCGTAGCTGACTTCAACGAGCTCGAGCGCGTCCGCGGCGGCATACCGGTCTCTGGCGACGACGCATGCGACGATCTCGCCGGCATACCGGACGGTATCAACGGCCATCGGAGGGTGATCGGGGATCACGATGTCCTCGGTGACCGGCCAGGCGCACGGCAGGCTGCCCTGCTCGGCGGCGAAGTCGGCGCCGGAGTAGACGGCAATCACGCCGGACGCCTCGCGGGCAGCTGACACGTCCACCCCGGTGATCCGCGCGTGCGCGTAAGGGCTGCGCACGAACGCGACGTACGTCAGACCCGGCAGGGTGATGTTGTCTGTCCAGTTGGTCCGGCCCGTGATGAAGCGCTCGTCTTCCCTGGGCAGGCGTGCCTTACCGACCTCGGAGACAGTGCTTATCCCGGGGTCGGTTACCCAGTTGTCGCCGGTCACAGGTCACCTCGCTGCGGTTATCCAGCAGGTTCCCCGCGGCCGCGCAGCGGAGATTTCCCACGCTTAAGATCGTGGCTCACGCAGTTCCAAATGCTCTTCGTAGCTCCCCCAAATAGGACCAAACGCATTGAAGTGCACGGGCGAAATTTTATCCTTCAGCGCCTCGGCGGCCGTATTCTCTGCGGCTTAGCTATCAAGGGCCATCTTGCAGGCAGACGCTCCAGCCCACAAGACTCTTGTTCAAGCCCCCGATGTCTGCCGCTGGGAGCTGAGTCGAGCACCATCATCGAACTGGCGTAGATCAGCCCGTCCACGGTGAGCGGGACCAGTCGAACCGTCTACCCAATCTCCCGTGCGCCCGGACCAGATCAAAGAGGTGCTCATAGGAGGCTACCGCCGCGACCGCAGCGACGCCGATCACGGCTGCGCCGGTCGTCCACCAGATGACCCGGTCCACCACCATCAGACCCCACCACTCTTAACTGCGAACTCCGCGGTCAGCATGCATAGGTTTTTGGTGCAGACGGACCGCACAGCTAAGCCCCCGGCAGGTCACCTGCCTCCCACGAGCGCAAACTCGGCACTTCTTGGTGTATTCCCTCCGGGCGGAAAGACTCCAGGCGCCCTGATGATCGCTCATCGGCGCCGCAGGTGCGGATCGCTGTCAGCCACGCGGTGCTCCAGGACAACCTCCACAGGGCCTACTGGCTTGACAGGAGGTACACGAGCCGGACGACAGGCTGTGCACAAGCGGGAACTCCGCGCCCTTGACGGGATCACCATCGTCGAGCGTGAGCTCCAGCAGTTCGAATCGGACCTGCCCTCGTTCGGCTCATGCGCGCCGAGGTCGCCGATCCCAGCGGCGAGCCCGCCATCGTCGGCGCGCACCTGGCTGCGGCGGGGCCGGCTCGACGGCAGGCCACGGATCTCGCCGCCCCACCTGTGACCCCATGGAAGGATGCCGATCGGCGCGACCCCATGGACGCACCCCATGCGCCGACCGGCCGGGCGGCTGACCCCATGCGCTGACGGAGTAATCCTCCAGGCGCAAAGCACGCCCCAGCGTTCCTGGCGGAGTGACAGGATGTCCGCCATGGACTGGGGACCGGTCATAACGGCGGGGATAACCGGCATTGTCGGCCTCGCCGGCATCGGCGGCACCCTGGTGTCTGCCAAGATCACGCGCAAGTCAGCGGCTGAGAACCTGCGAACCAGCATTGGTGCTGAAGACGAACGCGCCAGGCTTGCCGAGAAGCGCCGCATCTACGCACAGGCTCTCGCGAGCCTCACAGCCGTAAATGTAATGGGCAAGGAGGAGCGCAGCCGGATTACGCTTGCCGCGACCAGTGCTGTTAACGAGGTCGTTCTCATTGCTCCGAGCCACGTATGGGAATTGGCCATAGAAGCCGAGAACCAGGCGCGGAGTGGCGAGAGGGGGTTTCGCGCGACCTTTGCCGACTTGGTCATTGCAATGCGCGACGACCTGGCTAATCCGGGCGACTGACATCATGCCTGGCATCACCGACCGGTTGGTGCCGTTTCAGCGCAGGTAACAACGTGCGCGGACAAGGGATTAAGGCTGGCCGAGATCGCCGACGGCTGCATCTCGAACGATCCGCGATTGCGGAGCAGACCGACCCTTGAGACGTCAGCGGTTGTGCTCATGAAATGAGACTTGCCTTCCGTTCGCGAGCGCTCAGGCGAGTGAGTCAGATAATATGCTGCCATGGCTAGTGCAGATGAAAGTATAGGAATCTCGCTTTCGGGGGGTGGGCACAGGGCGACCCTATTTGCCCTGGGAGCGCTCCTCGCGATAGTTGACATAGGGGAAAATAGCAATGTTAACTGGATCAACTCCGTGTCTGGGGGGTCTATTGCGAGCGCCTACGTTGCAGCAAACTGCGAGTATTCCGCGGTAACCCTGGATGAGTTTTCCCGCATATGCAGAGGCGCGGTGGGCCGCATCTCCAAGACTGGCTCCGTTACCGGAGGGCGAGTCGGCCGGTTCCGTGTCACTTTTTTCTTTATCGTGCTGCTTTCCTCCGTAAGCGGGATTTGTTATTTTTCCATCCTCGGCGGGGTGGCCGGATATGTTCTCGCTGTAGTCTGTTACCTGGCTGGACTAATTACATGGCGGCTACGCGGCTATATCGTGGAGCTAGGAATACGGGATGCTTGGTGCAGATCGCCGACCACGGGAAAGGCCGTTTACCTCGGGGAGAATCCCAGGACAGTAGAACATATTTTTTCCACTGTCGACATCCGGGCTGCCCTGCCCGTGTTCCTGAGTGATTCATACATGGCGGATGGCCGTGACATTTTTTTCATGAAACGTCTTTCGATGGCGCGGGCGGTGCGCGCTTCTGCGGCATTTCCTGGCATCCTTCCCCCGGTGCGGATGCGGCTTGACCGGCTTGCGGGCCGGAAAGATGATAGCTGGTCGTTGGGCTCCCGTAGCCCTCGAGGGCGGACGGCATACCTGGTAGACGGCGGCGTCTACAACAATCTCGGCACGGAGTGGCCCATCCGGGCAGGGAGCTATTCGCATAACACCGACCATTTGCTTATGAAAGAGAAGCATCATAAACCCGTCTCGGTTCACCTGGTTGTCGATTGCAGCGCCCGCGACAAGATCTCGCTGAGAATCCTGCACGAAATCCCAGTAATAGGATCCTTGTACAGCATAGCGCGAACATATAAGGCAACCTATGAGTCTACCCTGGAGTCCGCGCGACGTTATTCACCCCCGGGGGCGGACATCCGGTTGGTAGAGATAACAGAGCGGCCTGGCTGGGGGCACTCAGTCCCCGATAAGCTCCAGATGGGCGCAGGAAACTGGCGATTTGCCTCGTGGACGACGGGCGCCACGAAGACGACGCTGTCTAGAATCAAGCAAAGGTACGCGATCAGAATAATGGCTCATGGCTACGCGCTCACGCTGATGACATTGGGTAAATTTGAAGACCGCAGCGAGATTGGTTCTGCATGGACGGCATGGCTGGGCGGGGAAGTTCTGGAATCCTTCTCGTTCCCTGGCGCTTCGGCGGAGCGCGAGAAATTGCGTCAGAGAATTGTATCGCGGAGGCGCGAATAGGCGTCCGCCTGGTGGCGGTCTGACGGGTGACGCCCTTACTGCGGAACTCACTGGCAATTGACAGCCTACTCAGGCGCAGCCTCAGCGCGGCAGCGTTCAATAGCCGGTCGGCCATCGACTCGCACGACTGAAGCTTGTCCGCTCACGGAGGATTGCAGTGTCCGTGGGTTCGTAAGGCCGACCTTCAAGGCTAGGGTGGCGCGGGCGTGGAGGACAGCTTGAGGCGCTCTCCAACCGGCGTCCTAGTTATGTGTCGGCAACGGCTCAGATCGGCACCAGTGGCTATCGGGTGCTTGACCGCTGACTTGCCCTGCGGCAAGAACAAGATCGACTGGTGCGAGGCGCTCTTGCCCAGATCAGGGGACCACACCCCTGACAAGTCATATGCGCGAAGGGTTGAGTGTCCGGCGATGAGAGAACAGGCCACTATTCCCAGTTCCACTGCGCCAGGATGTACCAAGCTCCGGGCTCGCCGGCCCGTGCCCCCTCGGGGCTAGCCGGGATGACGCCGAACAAGATCGGGTCAAGACCTGCCAACAGCCCTGCCGCGAGTACGAGTGGCGCGGTAACGGCCGCCGCCGCGACCGCGAAAGGCACGAGCACTACTCCCGCGGCTATGGGGGCGGCTGTGCGGACGACATCCAGCAAGCGCTGTGAGTTGCCACCGACCCTCTCGGCGATCGAAGTACTCCGGGCAGGTGCCGGGACCGGGCCGACGATTTCGGCTGCGGTCGCCTGATCCAACACCATCGGCTGCTGCCGCACCACGCTGACGCTCTTGCTGCCAGCAGGGCCGGTCGATCCGAAGTCGAGCCGGCCCTTAGGGATTTCGTGTGCCATGTAGAGGAGGGGGAAGTTAATGTCGGCCTTGACCAATCGCACCAGTCGTTCCCGTTCCGCCAAAGGGACGACGGCGTCGGAAAGGTCGGTCACCGGGCTGATCACCCAGTCCGTTAGTGTGCCCTCGTACGCGGTCGGTTCGGCGAAAAGCGGCGCGATGCCCAGGTAGGTGATGTCCGCCCCGGCTCGGCTCGCACGTCTGACGAGGTGCTGGCTGTCGCGCTCGAGGGTCGCCACCCGGCTCGCGACACGCGGGGCTAGCATCGCGTCAGATGTAGTGGGTAGGACGCTGCTTGGCGCGGTTGGGGCTGGCAGCCGCCTGCCGTCACTGGTCATGGCTTCTTGATTCCTTTCCCTCGTTCGTGTCGGAACTCACAGGTTGAGCAGGACGATCATCGTGACTATTGGGAGGACGAGGAGCCCAACCGCGAACCCGGCCTGGTGTGCCCATCCCGGTCCCCTGCGGAACCCTCGGGTATAGATCGCGGTCGCAAGCGCGGCAGCGATACCAAGTGCTGCCAGCCAGTCGCCAGCCACGGCGCTGTCCGTTAGGTGGAGCAGCAGGAGCACAGCTCCGAGTACACCGAGCAGGCCAACGCCAATCCAGGCGACTCGAGTCAACCGTGCGTCGAACGGAACTGGCACATTCTCATGGGGCTTCATCTCCGCCGCGAACATGCCCAGGCTTGGACCCCCAATGGGAGCGGCCGCCAGTCCAACCGTGTCCCGCGTAGGGCTCTGAAAGTCGCTCACCTGAGCTTCCTGTGCGGTCTCGCCGCCCCACGGCCGACCCGTCTCGCTCTCCACCCAGGCGCGGATCCTGTGCCGTTGAACCTCCGCCCACGCGGCGGCGTCATCACGGGCCACCGCTAGCTGCGCATCGTGCCATGCGTTTTCCATGGCGGTTTCGGCCTGTCGCTGCGTGCGCCTGCGCAGCATATGTTCTTCAAAATCGTCATCTTCGTCTGCAGCGAAGTGCTCAACCTTGGCGCGCTCTAGCCTGACCATGCGGTCGTAAGACGGCGTCGTGGTGACCATTCGAGCTATGACCGCGCTCAGGTCGACGGCGACGATCAGTGCCTCAAGCCCGTATGCACGCAGTCGCACCGTCGCCGAGGAGGCTTCCAGTTCATTGAGCGCGGTCCAGCGCGCGATGAGCCCGTCATCATGACCGTAGCGAACTTCCGCGCTCGCGTAGTCGGATTTCTCCTCGCTGTTCAGGTTGGCGAGATCCGACTTCGCGGCCTGCAGTTGCGGACCAACTTCGGTGTCAACCGACTTCTCGGCAGCCTCTGCCTCTGTCAAGTTGGCCTGTGCGTTTTCCAGTTCGGTTAGCCGGACCTGATAGACGGGTCCCTGGCCGTATTTCCCGGTCCCGGCACCGCATCCAGCCGTGTCATTGATTCCCTGGCCCTCGCAGGTGAGCTGGACCATAGCCGTCTGGACCGACTGCTGTGCATTGACCACTGACTGCGATGCCGCAGTCAGCTGGCCCTGGTAAGAAGTGATCGCGACGTTATCCTTTGCGATCTTCGCCGCGTATTTCGGCGCGATCACGTTCTTGTTGTAGCTGGCGAGCCCATTCTGCTCGTCGGCTGCCACCTGAACCGCGATATCGGACGAAAACATCCAGATAACGATAGGGCTAGCGAAGGTGAAAGCTGCGAGTACCGCCACGATGGCACGCAGTCCGAACCGAACTATCCTCCCCACGAGCCTGCCATCAGACCCTTGTGTCATCAGGGACAGGTCGAAGCACAGCACAATGCCGCCCCACACCAGACCTGCGACCGCTGCGCCAGGCAGAGACAGCGCGAACGCGTACTTGAACGCGATACACACCGCGGCGGCACCGAACACTGCAGGAATGATCGCCGCGATGCCCCGCCCCACCAATTGCGTCCCGTCAATTCCGGAGCGCGCCAAGATATTCCTGTCGCCCCCGCCAAGGGTCGCAAGCAGCAGTTTGAATTTTGATACTCTTTGTGAATCGACCCCGTCCGAGACCACGACTGCACTCCGTCCGTCCGGCCACGCGCCATCTATGTTCATCACAGTTCATACCTAGGTTATGTGACTAAACTAGGTATGACACTTCTGGTCAATTCCCCTAAATGATGGGATTTGACAGTAATCGCCGACACAGGCGAAGTACAGACCAGCCGTAAAGGAATTTAAAGCCATCGATTCCCGTCGCTGGCTCGTTGCCGCTACAGGGCAAGGCGGGTGATCACGCCTCCGGCCACTATTGCCGACCGATCATGTTGGACTCCTTCCAGCCGACCGCGCATCAGCTAGACCCAGCGGCCGGTCTCGGGTCCCTTCCCCTGCCCCTCCTCACGAACCATTGCCTGCTCCTGCGCTTGCCGCCGTGCTCGGGACGACTCTGGATCTCACGAGATCTCCGTTGGCACATAGCAGTAGGTCACAAACCGGCCAATCGCCGGCCGATTACCGTGCTGCACCGACGGATCGTTTAGTACCAGACCTCTAGCGAAGGACCCGCTATCCTGCGGTGAGTGGTGACGGACCTCAGGCTGCCGTCCGGATAGTATTCGCGCTGCTCAGTTTCATCGAAGGTCAAGCCGTTGTACCGTACGCATTGCGGGACACGCTGCGGCAGGAAGCCGTACAGAGCTTCACTAGCGGTCTGAGCTAGTGACTGGTAGTGGGGTACCGGAAGAGGGCTTCCCGATGGCGAACTCCGTGGTACGGGTAGGAGCGGGCTAGGGGCAGGCCGGTGATACGTGACTGAGCCGCTGAACTGGGGCAGCAGACCTGCCCGCTGCAGCGCGGCGGTACCGACGACCGCGCTGGCAAGGACATCGAATGGCACGTTTCCTCCTCTTTAAGCAACGCAGTTCGCTACCGAACTGTTTACCTTCGCTGCCAGGGCCAGGCGAACCTGGATTGCGCCAGCCCTTGATCTCAATCATAAGGCAGATGGCGACATTCGAAATAGCTTGCAGTTGCCGGCTTGTTGCCTCCTCAGGTTCAAACGTGGCGACTGGGCCTTCACTCGTGCGTTGATTCGCCAACTTGACGTCATGTTGCGTTCAAATTGGGCTGCTTGCGCTAACATGCGCGCATGGGGACGCAAGAAGACGAGGGGATGCAAGATGCCGCAAGCTTCTCACGAGCGCTACGTAAAGCCCTCAAGGATAAGCACGAGAGTCAGGCCGACCTAGCCCGGGAGCTGCACATCGATCCAGGCCAAGTGAGTCGATGGGTTCGCGGCAAAGCAGTACCTCATCTGCGGAATCTCCGTCGTATCGAAGAGATACTCGAAGTTGACCTGTCCCAGCCTTTCGGTGCATCCACGCCTGAGCATGAGCTTTTTGTCTCGGCGCCCGTGTCGGGAATATCGGCCGACAAGGTCAGCGAACACCACGATGCCGTCGCAAGAGTAGTGGAAGCTGCCCGTCAGCATGTCAACGGTCTCATCTGGCCAGGAGAACGCATCAAGGTTGCGGCGGACCGGCAGACTGTTGCCGCTGACATAGCCGCCGAACGAAACATGATCGCACTTTTCGGCTGTGAAGCCTATCTATACCTGCAGTTCGCTGAAGTGTTGAGACCCTCTAGCGCTTTCGTCGAGCTTGGCTTCGCCCTAGGGACGAAGATGAAAGTCACAATCATCGTCCAGAAGGGGCTTACCAGCCCGTATATGCTTCGCGGATTCGGCGCCGTTGCAGCAAGGCTCAAGTTCCTCGAAGAGGCGCGTATCTATACCGAAGTGGAATCGCCGGATGAAGCTGCTTCGCTTATTGCCAGCAATGGTCGCGAACTTCTCGGCCTGACATGAGCAGGTCAGCAGCCGTCGTCCAGGCCGCACGCCATGCCAGCGCCGCCGCTCAGTCCCGTCACACCGCCGACGCCAGGCGCATACACCGCCCACGGCGCCACCGCAGGACGGCAGCGCTGGCAGCGCCCCTGACCCTGTCCCGCCCGCGCAAAGCCACCGCTAGCGTGCCGACTCTCCCCAAGTCGCTCACGCCGCTGGATTCTCAGCCCGTCCCGTAGTTTCTGCAGCGAGAAACTCTCGCAACCGCTGCGCCCGGGGCTGGCCAACGGGCAGCTGTGCACGGATGGCGCGGACCGAGGGAACGCGATCCGCTGCCAGCTGGTCGGCGAATATCTCAGCTGCCTGTTCCTGAAGCGGGTCCGGAATGCCTGGACTGTCGGACGTGCCCCGCGGTACCGCCTGAGAACTGCGGATGACCATCATCAGCAGCTCATAGGAGCCGACCAGCGCAACCGCCCGCCACGCGGCCACCGCCGCGCGACCGGCCCGTGCCCCAGCCCGTGCGCCGCGAGCGCCGCCCCAATGCCCGAACCAAGCAGCCGCCGTGCCAGCGCCGGAACCGTCACCTTGCGGCGCGCCGAGTCCAGCATCACCATCGAACTCGCGTAGATCAGCCCGTCCATCGTCAGCGGCACCAGGCACCCCGTCCACCACGCCCGCGGTCGACCACCTGATGACATGCTCCGTCGCGGTCACTGCGCACCGCCAACGTCGTCCAGGGCAAACTCGCACGTCAGCAAGCATAGGGTTTTTGGTGCAGTCTCCCTCGGACACACAGCTGCAACTCTCTGACCTGTGGTTATTTGTTCCGTCCATCAGCGCGATAAGCAACGCCGCAGGTCAGGGGCATGGGAGTTCAAATCCCTCTCGGACAACAACCCTTCGCGCAAAGCTTGTGTCTAGCCGAAGGACACGCAATGACCGATGCGGCACGGCAGGCACCGGGCCACCGTCGGCGGGGCCGGCGGCCGGGTCGGGGATCGCGCCCGTCGCGGCGGCTTCCGGTGCCGGCCGGGACCGTAGGCCAGCCGGGACGTCCCGGAAGGCCCGAGCGCCCCGGCCGGTAACGGCCCCGTCAGGAGGACGGCATCAGCACGGAGCTGATGATGTACACGGTGGCGTTGGACGTCTGGACGTTGCCGCACACCACGTCGGCGCCGTTGACCGTGTAGGTCCCGCCCGTCACCGCCGGGGTGACGGTGCCGCCCTCCAGCGTCTTGATCGGCTTGCCCGCGGCGAGCTGGGCGGGGGTGTAGCGTCCCGCCACGACGTGGTAAGTCAGGATCTTGGTCAGCTCGGCCTTGTTGGCAAGCACCTTGTTCAGCGTCCCGGACGGGATCTTCTCGAACGCAGAATTGTCCGGAGCGAAAACCGTGATCCCGCTGGCCGAGTTCAGCGTGTCCACGAGGCCAGCCGTCTTGACCGCCTGCACGAGCGTGGACAGCACCGGGTTACTCGACGCGGCGGTGGCCACCGGCGCAGCCGACATGCCGGTGAAGCTGCCCGCCCCCGACTTTGGCACGGCCGCGCAGCCAGGCCCGAAGTCGGACATGGCGGCCGACGACGGCATGGCCGACGACGAGGGCATGGCCGATGAGGACTTGGCCGGCGCTGCCGGTGAGCTCGAGGACGAGGATGAGCCGCACGCAGCGGCGCCAATGGCGAGGCTCGCGGCGAGCCCGTACAGTGCGATGTTCCGGCGGTGCTTCATTGTTTCTCCTTCTGCAGGGTTTCCTAGGTGACGGTGACGACGACGGAGTCCCAGCCGCTCGCGCCGTCGGGGAACGGCGCGGCGTCGCGCGGTGTCTGCGTGACGCCGGCCGCGTCTGTTGCCCTGACCCGCAGCTGGTGCAGGCCTGGCGTCGCGTCCCAGGTCCACAGCCACTGCCGCCAGGTATCGACGCCGTCCGCGGCCGCGAGCTTGGCGGTCTTCCATGGGCCGCTGTCGACGCTGACCTCGACGGCCGCGATGCCACGGGACGGCGCCCAGGCGACGCCGGCGACCGGTGTCCGGCCGGCCGGGACCCGGGCGAGCGGTTTGGGAACGTCGATGCGCGATTCGGTCTTGATCGGCGCCCGCGCGGCGTAGCCGCGCTGCGTCCAGTACGCGCGCTGCTGCGCGAAGGTGGTGACGGTCAGCCTGGTGACCCACTTGGTCGCCGACACGTACCCGTACAGGCCAGGCACCAGCATCCGGGCGGGAAACCCGTGCTCGATAGGCAGCGGCTGGCCGTTCATGCCGACGGCGAGAAGGGCGTTCCTCCCGTCGAAGATGGTCGCGAGCGGCGTGGAGATCGTCATACCGTCCGCCGCGGACGACAGCACCTGATCGGCGCCGGCCCGCGGCCCCGCCCGGCGAAGCAAGGCGGCCAACGGGGCGCCGAGCCACCGGGCGTTGCCCGCGTACGGGCCGCCGACCTCGTTGGACACGCAGACGAGGGTGATGTCGGCCTCGGTCAGCGGCATCCGCAGCAGCTCGCCGAAGGTGATCTCGATTTCCCTGCTGACCATGCCGTCGATCCGCAGCGTCCAGCTGTCCGGCGCCACCTGCGGCAGCACCAGGTCCGTGTCGACGCGGTAGAACCCCGCGTCCGGCGTGAAGAACGGCGTCAGCCCGCTGATCCGCAGGTCGCTGCCCGGCGGCACGCGCGGGGCTGGCACGGCGGGCGCGGGAAGACGCACCTGGGCGCGTGACGCGGCGACGCTGAACCGGTCGAGGAGCAGCCGCCCGGACAGGCCGCCGGCCACAGCAACCGCCGCTGCGCCCGCCCCTGTGACCAGGAACCGCCTGCGCCCCGGCCACGTCACGGCACCTGGGCTGGCCCCGGCACCGGTGTCACTCCCGGCGACGGGGCCAGCTCCGGCGGGGCCGCGCTGGACGGCGCGGGCCATCGCGGTCAGCGCGAGTGCCGCGGCGGCCACTCCGGCAAGCGTGGGAAGCACGTCGAGGGCGGCGGCTCCCGGCTGGCGCAGGGCGGCCACGGCACCCACCGCGGCGAAAACAGCGAGCACCGCGAGCCCGCGCCAGGTCCGCTGCGCCGCGAGCAGGCCAGCCACCAGTGCTGCCACGGCGAGTACCGCGAGCACCCCGGTAAGCAGCGCGTCCTTGTCGTGGGAGCCGAAGTGCGCGATCGCGAAGTCCTTGACGGGCACCGGTGTCAAGTTGATGGTGACGTCGCCGACCGCCACGACGGGACTGCCGAGCGGCCCGGTGATCCCGGCCGCTGCCTGGGCGACTCCTAGCGCCACGGCACCGGCGATCAACCCCGAGACCGACCCGGCAGTCCAGCGCATCCAGCGTCGCATTGTCATCACGAACCGCGATTCGGGGCGGCGATGGCCGCAGATTGGGTCGTTATCGCACCCGCGTTTGTGAGGTGTCACACCCAAACCGGCCGGCTGTCCGCCTCGAATAGGCATCATGAACACGCCATCGGCGCTCCCGCGGCAACCGGGTCCTGGCCGCTCGGAGGGGAGCGGCCAGGACCTGGCAGGCCTGCTGACCCGGGTGGCCCGAGGGGACCACGCGGCCTTCGAGGCGGTCTACGATCGGCTCGCGGGTCCGGTGTACGGGCTGGTGCGCAAGGTGCTGCGGGATCCCGCCCAATCCGAGGAGGTCGCGCAGGAAGTCCTCCTCGAGGTGTGGCGCACCGCGTCCCGCTTCGACGCCGCCAGAGGCAGCGCGATCGCGTGGGTGATGACGATCGCGCACCGCCGCGCGGTGGACCGGGTCCGTTCGGAAACCGCAGCCGCGCTGCGCGAGAAGAAGGTGCTCCCCGGGCCGGCCAGTGGCGACGACGTCGCTGAACTGGTCGAGACCGCCCTGGACAGGCAGCGCGTCCGGCGCTGCCTCGGCACGCTCACCCCTCTGCAGGCGGAGTCGATCAAGCTCGCCTACTACGGCGGCTACACCCACACCCAGGTCGCCGAACTTCTCGGCGTAGCACTGGGCACGGTCAAGACCCGCATCCGCGACGGCATGATCCGGATGCGCGACTGCATGGAGGTGACCTGGTGAGCGTCCAGCGTCACGAGCTGCATCTGATGACGGGCAGCTACGCCCTCGATGCGCTGTCCTGCACCCAGCGCGCCGAGTTCGAGAAGCACCTGGCCCGCTGTGAGCCGTGCGCCGACGAGGTCAGGGGGCTGCGGGAAGCCGCCGCGCGGCTGGCCGTCGCCACCGCTATCGAGCCGCCCCGGGAGATGCGCGCGCGGGTGCTCGCGACGGCGCCGCTCACCAGGCAGCTCCCGCCCGGCCGCATCCCGCACGCCCTGGCCGGCCGGCGAGGCGGGCGGCAGCCGGCCAGGCCAGGCAGCACACGGCGGATCAGGCCGTCCCTGACGGGCGCCGCGGCGGCGATCCTCGCCCTCGCAGCCGCTGTGACGTTCCTGTTCGTCACGCAGGTCACCACGCGACACGAGCTCCAGCAGTCCCAGGCAGGCAGCCGGGCGATCGGCGCGGTGCTTGCCGCACCCGACGCGCGCATCGAGACGTTGCCCGCCAGCGTGGGCGGCAGCGTCACTGTGGTGCTGTCCGCCCGGCAGCACGAGGCGGTCGTCACCACCGCCGACGTGCCCGCCCCGGTGGGGACCCGGGTCTATCAGCTATGGGTGATGAGTCCAGCGGGCGCCCGGTCGGCCGGCCTGCTTCCCGCCAGCCACGCGGGCTCGACCTCGCCCGTGCTGGCCGTGGGGGTGGCGCCGGGAGACCGGCTCGGCATCACGGTCGAGCCGGCAGGAGGTACCGCCCAGCCCACTACGACACCTGTCGTGGTGATGCCGGTGCCCGCAACCGACTAGAGGCTCGGGAGCCGGAACGGTACGTTCTGGGTAAGGAGCTTTGACTGCAGTGGCAGCGGCGACACCACTACCGCCCCCCGCGGTCGTCCACCGAATGACCCGATCGGCTGCTTACCGGGCACCGCTGACCGCAAAGGTACTGGTCAGCGCGATTTCACTATCATGCCCAGTTGGTAGGCCTCTCCATCCGGCGCCCGCACGTACCGCATGTCAGCAGCCCGGCCAGCAGGTAGCAGCGTTCACCCGGCGCCGCTGGCCTGCCGTTTCTGGGAGCAGGGGCCGCGGGCGGCCCTGACCTGCTGGGCGGCGACAAAGTCGGGTTCGCTTACCAGCGGCGGGTGCGCGGGGCGGGCGGAGATAACCCAGCCGTAGGAAAGGTTCCAGCGCTGCACCTGGCCGTCGAGCGCTGCCGGTTCCAGACCTGGCGGCCAGTGCAGCGCGGGTTGGACAGGATCAACGCGACCGTCGGCACCGCCCATGCCGTGCCGGCGCGGTGCGGGTTGCGCGCGGGGGCGGCCGCCGACGGGCGGGAGACGCCCGCGTCGTTCAGCGCCCGCGCAATCTGGGCCATGCTGTGCCCGGCCAGGCGCTGGGTGAACACCCACCGCACCACGTACTCGGTCTCCGGGTCAGGCTCGAGCCGACGCGCGGCGTCCCAGGCGGCGTGGACCTTGTTCGGGTGCGGCCGGGCATCGGGCGATGGTACTGGCCGAGCTGCGGGCCTGGGGCCGGTGGCTGCTGATCTTCGGCAACGCCGAGGAACCCGGCGAGGTGAAGACGCCTACCGTAACGCGGGCGTGATCGCCGCGGGGACGCCGGTACCTGGCGATGCGGATGCCCAGACCGTGCTGCTGGCCAGGTTCGGGCGAGGCTCGTGACCGGCGTGTCTCCACATCATCCACATACGGCCTGCACGCAGGCTGCACGCGGCCGAGGTGTGCTCACGCACAAAGGACGGCCGGCTGCCTGCAGCGCCGTCCCCGCGACAGGCAGACGGTGACCTTGAGGGGAGAACAGGTCATGGCGTTCATGCAGATCATCGAGTTCCGCACCTCCGACGCGGAACGGGCGCGCCAAGTCAATAACGACTGGTGGCGTGCCACTGAAGGCAAGCGCACGGTGCGCCGGGAGGTGCTCGCCCGGGATCGTTCTGACCCTAGCCGGTATTTCGCCGTGGTGTTCTTCGACTCTTATGAGTCGGCGATGAAGAATTCCGGCCTGCCCGAAACCCAGGCCGCGGCCGTTCAGTTCGCCAAGATGTCCGACACGCCCCCAGTGTTCTACGACCTGGACGTGCTAGACGACCGGGCCTGAGCCCGGCGGCGGCTGGCCGCTGTTGCGGAATCCGCATCGCACCTGCCGCCGGTTTCATAAGGGGTTGGGGACCGCCGACATGTCAGATGGTGAACCTCAGGTTGCGCGCGGCGCGGTCGCCCAGTTGGGCGTTCCCGGTCCAGGTCACGAGGCCGGCGTCGATCTGCCGCTGCGGGTCGATCCGGCCCGCAGCCAGCTGGATGAAGGTCGCCGTGTCTGTGGTCAGTTCCACGTCCGGGTTCTCGACGTGGTCCACCGCCCTGGCCCGGCCGTCGACCATGACGGGCAGGTCGCGCCTGACGGGGCCGGTGAGGTGGAACACAATGCTAGTGCCGTCTGGCAGTCCGATCTTCTTGCCGACGATGTACCCGATCGAGCCCTCCACCTGGCTGAGGGCGATCTCCGCGCAGGGCCCGGTGTTGTCGGACGCCCAGCCGAGCGGCGTGCTGATGTCACGCTCGTGCACCCAGAAATCGAAGATCCGGATCTCCAGGAACCCCCCATAGCTGCGCGGCCCGATCGGCGTCCACGACTGCCTCGCCAGGTCGGTCTCGGTCAGCCCGGCCAGGTCGGCCCGGCGGCTGGCGAAGATCTCGCCGATGCGTCCCGCGAACGCCGCGTCGTTAAGCGTGGCCATTTCGTCGTTGTACGGGCCGATCCTGTCCAGCGGCGGCGGGTCGTCTGCGGACCAGGGAAGCCAGCCGGTCATCACCCGTTCCATCATGCCTAGATGGGCGATCACGCCCCGCATGTCCCAGTCCGGGCACAGGGACTGCGCGTGCCACTGGGCGGCGTCCATCCGGCCAGCCAGCGACTCGATCGCGTCGTAGCACTGCCCGAGCGACGCCCGGATGGTGGCCAGGTCGGTCACGATATCTCCTTCTGAACGGTGATCGTACCTGGTCGCAGCAGAATCCCGCCGGCCACCCCGGTGTCCCCCGTTCGGAAAATCAAAGCATCATCCAGAACGGGACGAGCGCGGCGGAACGGCTCGGAAGCGCCTCAGCGAGCTGGTCCCGTTATACGGCGGCCCGGCGCGCCAAGGGAGGAGCGTGGCCTCGTGTTGGCTGAGCGACATGCTGTGGCTCCTCCCAGAACGTTGGGCGGCACCATCCGGAAAGCCGGGAAGGCTGGTACCTGGATGGTGAATGATCCAGCCTTAAAAGACGCTGGTATGGGACTCGCAGTCCCCCGGGTACGACGCCATGACCAGCGGACACATCCCCGGAATGGCCCCGTGGCACCGCTTCTGACACTCCGGGCGCCTCAGCGGTCCTGCTTTCCCTCTCAATTGGGGAGGCGAGCACGATGGCGAATGGTTGGGGTCAGCCGGGTCAGTATCAGCAGGGCTCCGGGCAGCAGTATCCGCAGCAGCAGCCGCCTTGGCAGCCGCAGCCGTATAGCCCCGACCCGCACCAGCGACACTTCCAAGGACCGCCGCCCGGCTACGGCCAGGTTCAGCCGTACGCACCGCTGCCGCCGTATCAGGGCCAACCGCAGTACGCTGCGCCGCGGCACGCCCCGCCGGTCGCGGCTAAGAGCACCGCCGCCGGGCTCATCCTCGGCCTGCTGGTGCCCGGCGTCGGCTGCATGTACGCGGGCCGCACAGGCATCGGCGTCCTACTCCTGGCCATCTGGCTGATCTCATTCCCGCTCGCGTTCTTCGTGATCGGCTTCGTCACCGGCTTCTGCGCCTGGGTCATCTCTGCGGTCCTTGGCTACACGATGACGCGCGCG
>Ga0335074_10001381_pt1 | contig 32911 bp, 24 predicted proteins | sample Lox_Sample_23_FD_206715 | JGI IMG/M metagenome (GOLD analysis project Ga0335074, IMG submission 206715) | Soil microbial communities from Loxahatchee National Wildlife Refuge, Florida, United States - Lox_Sample_2.3 | ecosystem: Environmental > Terrestrial > Soil > Wetlands | place: USA... | reverse complement strand
TTGAGGGTTCGGGCTGCGTTTGATCAACACGCACTGCGATTCGAAACGAGATTTCTTGAGGGCAACGGCCCATTTACTACGATGGCTACTAATTCTAAAACCGTACTTATAAAGATCAAACGGCAGGACACTCCCGAAGGGAAACCGTACTGGGAGGAGTTCGAACTGCAGTTTCGGCCAGGCATGAACGTCACCTCGGCGTTGATGGATATCGCCGCCAACCCGGTGACCAAGCAGGGCAAGGCGACGACGCCGGTCACCTACGACTCCAACTGCCTGGAAGAGGTGTGCGGCTCGTGCGCCATGATCATCAATGGGCAGGCGAAGATGGCGTGCTCGACGCTGATCCATCAACTGAAGCAGCCGATCACGCTGGAGCCGTTCTCGAAGTTTCCAGTGGTGCGCGACCTGTCCGTCGATCGCAGCGTGCTGTTCGAGAATCTGAAGAAGGTCAAGGCGTGGGTACCGGTGGATGGCACCTATGACCTCGGCCCCGGCTTGCGTCAGGGAGCGCTGGATCAGGAGCAATTGTATCCGCTGTCGCGCTGCATTTCGTGCTGCTGCTGCATGGAAGCGTGCCCGCAGTTCAACGACAAGACCGGATTCGTGGGCGCGGCCACCATCTCGCAAGTGCGGCTGTTTAATTCGCACCCCACGGGCAAGGGATTGAAGATCGAGCGGCTGCAAGCGCTGATGGGCGATGGCGGCATCCAGGAATGCGGCTATGCGCAGAATTGCGTCGAGGTCTGTCCCAAGGAAATTCCGCTCACCAAGTCGATCGCCGATGTGGGCGGGCAAGTGATGTGGCAGGCAGTGAAAGATTTCTTCCGGTCGTAAAGAAGTGGCCGATTACGGACGGGAAAACATTTCAATTAGCGTTGCAGAAACTGCACTGGCCGTCATCGCCGGGATTTTCCCTAATTTTCGGACCAGACGCCGGCGGTCGACTGCGCGGAGTTGATCCAGGGCTATCTGTCCGTGCTTGCCGTGGAACATCACTGCGACACGGGTTGGATAGGGCCGCTCGGAGGTCGTCATGGGAGCAATGATGGCCGTCTGCAAGTGCTGATTCATTTCATTGGGCGAAATGATGAGGCAAGGCCGGGTTTTCTGAATCTCGGCACCGGATGTGGGATCCAACGCGACCAACCAAACCTCATCGAGCCGCGGACCGGCGGCTACCATTTCCATTCCTCAAGGTCGAACTGGTTACGGGGTACCGATGCCAGCAGCAGCGGGTCACTCCCGTATGAGGCAGCCACGCGGAAAGCTTCTTCCCATCCGTACCGCGGTGGGTGTTGGGTAGATATGATCAAGCGTTCGTCCTCTACACGCAGCTCGACGACGTCGCCCAGCCGGCATTGTTCAATGAGGGGCTTGGGGATGCGAATACCGCGCGAGTTACCGATCCGTATCAGTTCTGCTCTCATGTGGTAAGTAATTACATTGTACTAACAGCACAAACCCGGTGCAAGATCAACACAGATTTCCGGGCGAGGAATCTACCCTTAGAAATTGAGGGGCTTCTTCCTAGAAGCTCCGCGTCAGAATTTTTCCGATCTGCTCGATATGGCTGAGGTCGTGGCCGGCGATGAGCTGCACCAATTCGCGAACGGTCAGGCGGCCGCGCTCCGCATGCATTCCGTAGTGCTCCCACTGCTCGGGAGTGAGACGATCGAAGACGCGCAGATTATTTTCGCGCAGCAAGCGAAACATCTGCAGAGAATCGGACGGCGGACGCGAAGAGTAATCTCCCAACGCGTTCCAAATCTCCTGATCGTAGGGCGCCAGTGGGCAGCCGGTGTGCTCGACCATCTGGCGATAACGCCAGGAGTTGACGATCTCGGCCTCGGCGAGATGTGCGAGGACTTCGGCGATCGACCACTTGGCGGGAGCGGGACGCTGGTACAGGTGGCTCTCCGGGATGCCGGTGATCAGTTGTGCCAACGCCGCCGGCGTCTGGCGCTGGACTTCGATTGGGTCTTTGCCTTCCACAAACGACAGAATGCGAGCTTTATACACATCGGCGGTTGCCACATAAGCCTCCAGAAATTGCCCGACAAAGTTTAGCCGAATCCGTCGGAACGGCGCGAGACGGCAGGTATGGGCGTTCGACGTAGCTGTTTGGCAGTCGTGAGCGCTGCTCGCTTCATTTACAATCCAGACGCAGCCAATTTTCTGCTGGAGCAGCCCATCCGCCTGATGAGACGTACTTTTCGATTCGTTCTGTTCGTCCTCTGTTCCGCCGCGATAGCTTTCACACAAACTGCGCCTTCGGCGCAATCAGCGGGGACGGCCAAGGGTGGTGCCTCGCTCACCCCGGAACAGGCGCGCGCTGTTCATAACTCGGCGATCATCATTGACACCCACGCCGATACGCCGGGGCGATTCGTTGATGAGAACTTCGATCTGGCGCAGGATGCGGGCACGGGATATCTCGACTTCAACAAGATCAAGGCGGGAAATCTGGGCGCGGAGTTCTTCTCCATCTGGGTTGAGCCCACGACATTCAAAGGCCACGAAGCCAAGCGCGCCCTCGACATGATTGATTCGGTGTACGAGCAGGCGCGACGCCATCCTGACAAAATGATGATGGCGTACAGCACGCACGACATCGTCGTTGCGCATCGCGAGCACAAGCTGGCAGCGCTGATGGGTGTGGAGGGCGGGCATGCGATTGAAGGCGACATTCGCATCCTGCGCGATTACTACCGGCTGGGCGTGCGTTACATGACGCTGACGTGGTCGAACACCAACGATATTGGCGACTCCAGCGGCGACATGAGCGACAAGAGCGTTCAGCATCACGGCGGACTGACGCCGTTTGGACGCGAGGTGGTAACGGAGATGAACCGGCTGGGGATGATGGTCGACATCTCGCACGTGGCCGATTCGACGTTTTACCAGGCGCTGGAGCTGAGCAAGGCGCCGGTGATCGCGTCGCACTCGTCGTCGCGCGCGCTGACCAATGCGCCGCGCAATATGACCGACGATATGCTGAAGGCGCTGGCGGCGAAGAACGGCGTGGCGCAGGTGAATTATTATTGCGCGTTCGTTTCGCAGAAGTATCTGGACACGGCGAAGCAGTTGGCGGCGCAGCATGATCCGGATTACGAGGCAGTGCAGGCGCTGTTCATCAAGCCGCAGACGCCGGAGGTTGCGAAGCAGTTGGCCGAGGCCAAGGCGCGGCTGGCGCCGAAGCTGCCGCGCCCGCCGTTCAGCGATCTGATCGATCACATCGACCACATGGTGAAGGTTGCGGGCGTGGACCATGTAGGGCTGGGATCGGATTTCGACGGCATCGACTGCTCGCCGCAGGGATTGGATTCGGCGGCAGATTTGCCGAAGATCACGGAAGCGCTCGCCCAGCGCGGCTATTCGGCAGCCGATCTTGATAAGATTCTTGGCGGAAATTTGCTGAGAGTGTTTGGAGAAGTGGAGAAGGTGTCGAGGGAAATGCAGAGAAGCAGTGACTAGTGGTCAGTGGCCAGTGGCTAGTTTACAAACCTTCCTTTATGTTATGGCGCGATCATTTGGCACGCTAGCGCAGCCTGTTAGTCGTGCCGAAAATGGCCGCGCAGCGAGCCAAGAGTTTATCCTGCGTATTACGAATCGCAGGGGCTAAAGCCCGCATTGTACGTGGATTTCTTACGGCACGACTCAAGTCGTGCCCTGACACAAGGATGATGAGCTGGGCCACTGACCACTAGTCACTAGCCACTTAGTTGGAGGAATTATGAATCGAATTTTCATCGCAATACTTTGTCTGGCGAGCTTTGCGGCGGCGCAGACGAGTTCGCAGCAACATGCAACGACCGAGAAGACAGCTCAGAAAACGGCCGAGCCGACGGCGGTGATCGAGACCACGGACGGCAACATCACGTGTACGCTGTTTCCTGATAAGGCGCCGCTGTCGGTGGCAAACTTTATCGGCTTAGCGACGGGCACCAAGGACTGGAAGGATCCCAAGACCGGCAAGATGATGCATGGCGTGCCGCTGTACGACGGAACGATCTTTCATCGCGTGATTCCGAACTTCATGATTCAAGGCGGCGATCCGGCGGGCAATGGGACGGGCGATCCCGGCTATCAGATCAAAGACGAGGTCAGCTCTGGTCTGACGTTCAATCAGCCCGGACGGCTGGCGTACGCCAACAGCGGGCCGAACACGAACGGCTCGCAGTTCTTCATCACTGAAGTTCCGTATGAATCGCTGGACGGCCACTACAGCATTTTCGGCCAGTGCCAGGACCTCGACGTGGTGAAGAAGATCGCGCGGCTGGCAAGAGATCCGCGGAATGACCGGCCGTACGATCCGCCGAAGATCATCAAGATCAAGATCAGCAATGCACCGGCGTCGAAGAAGTGAGAGAAGGGACGGCGCCCACAGCCTTCTGTTGGGCGGACGGCAGATCCCTCCGCTCCGGTCGGGATGACAGCGTGGGCCTTTTGCCCTTACTTGTTTGACATGTGCGCTAAACCCAGGCACCGGGTTCATGCCACTGCGACGGACCGCAGATCCCTCCGCTCGGGCTGAAGCCCTCGGTCGGGATGACAATGTAGGGGGCTGAAGCCCTCGGTCGGGATGACAATGTAGGGGGCTGAAGCCCTCGGTCGGGATGATAGTTCCCGTTCTGGGACGGCGTAGGTGGCGGACATGCGTCACCCTTGGAGGTGAGGTAGATCACAGCCCGTCTGTGCGGCTTCCGACACAATTGGCACAGGGATGGGTAGCCGAAGGGGTAGCTCTAGCTGGTCAAGTCCAGGATCGGGACTTGCCGGGAGCCCCGATTTACCTGCCGGGGAGTGTCGAGTATGTCCGACGACAAGCGCGATGTATTGGAAGTCCTTCGTTATGAACTAAATTTCCTGGAACAGGGTGGTTACGGTAACTGGTATAGCACGCCCTGGGGCCCAGCCTCGATCTTCCAGGATTCGCTGACCTGCCCCAACCACGGCGATCCGACGCGGCCGCATGCCTGCCATGAGTGCCTGCTCTACGACTTTGTGCCGGAGGAATATCGCACCGACGACGTTCCCTGCCATCACATCCCGTTGAATCGCAATGGGGTGACGGTCGCGACACCCGGTCAGACGGAAGAAGAGCTGCGCGAGAACGTGAAGCACTGGCTGAAGCGGACGATCGCCCGGATCGAAGCCGACCGCGCCAAGAAGGATAAGGAAGCGAAAGAAGCCAAGGAAGACGTCAAGCAGCCGGCGTGACTTCCTAGAACTCATTTTTCATTCGATCAATCGGCAGCGTCCTATTAGGGCACGACTTTAGGAGCCATATCGCAAGGGACCGCCGGTAAATGCGTGCTTTACGAAGTGCGGTGGCTGGAGCAGGGGCTAAAGCCCGAGCCCTTGCTTGAACTTTTCGCACGACTGAAGTCAAGCCCTGATACAAAGCAGTCTACGAGATCGCCTCAAGGTTGGCTCTAGCCTGATTTTTTCCCAATTTGGGACATCCGAGAATTTCTCTAGTCGGTTGTGTGTCTGGCGGCTCGGGTTCGCGGTTAAAATGCCGCGTGACCGACTGTTTTTCTGGTTTTGTAGAAAGGTAGGCCATGCAACGAACGTTTGCCTCACTCAGCCCGCAGGAGGCGTTGGGGATCGCGATATCCATCGAAGAGCGCAACGCCGAGGTCTACCATCGCTTCGCCGAGATGTTCGCCGAATTCGGAGACGAGGAGTCGCTGGAGATTGCCTCGGTTTTCTGGGAGATGGCCGTAGAAGAACGTGGCCATCATGCTCTGCTGGAACGGAAATATTGGGAGCAGTTCGGAGTTCCCGAGCGGCTGTACACGGAGGACGAGCTGGTGGAGTTGATCGAGGTGCCGCGACTGGATAAAGGAGATGTCTTTGCGGCCGGCAGCGGCCCTGCGGCGCGGCAGCGAGCGCTGCAGGTGGCATTGCAGGCCGAGGTCAGCGCACGGCAGTTCTACGGCAAGCTGGCGGAGCAGACTCCCGACAGCTCGCTGCGCCAGACCTATCGCGAACTGGCCGAGATGGAAGATACTCACGTTGGCTTTCTGGAAGCCAAGCTGCTGCAGGACGAGGCCGAAAAGCCGACCGTGCAGTGACCGGACTGAGCAGAGGCTGAAACGTCGAAAAGCAGAGTGCTCGTCGGCTTGAACCCATCCCATCCCGCGCAACAGAAGCGCGCGAAGTGCTCAGCCTCTTTGCGATGACAAAATACAAAAGTGCACTTGTGAGCAGCCGCCGCGCCATTGGCACGCCTCATCCCACGGTAGTGGCAGCTGGCGGGGGCGAATTTACGCAACTAATCCGAGGGATGGGGTATCCTTATAGAAGGAGTTAACATGCTTGATAACCTGTTTCAGCCGATGCACCTGCTGTTGATCCTGGGTATCGCCTTGCTGGTGTTTGGCCCCAAGAAGTTGCCCGAGCTTGGCAAGGGACTGGGTGAGGGAATTCGCAGCTTCAGAGAATCGATGAAGGACCAGACGCCCACCGACGGAGAGAAGAAGCCATAACGGCCGGCGTTGGCCCTCCGTTGCAGTGAGCGATTCCTGAGCCACGGCTGTTTCCAATGCCTGACATTCTTTTCATCCTGCTATTGGCCCTGATCATCTTCGGCCCCAAGCGGCTGCCGGAGATTATGCGTCAAGTGGCGAAGTTCCTGGCCCAGGCCCGCATGATGCGCGACGATCTGAAGCGGCAGCTGGAGAGCGAAATCATCAACATCGAGCTGGAAGAAAAACAAAAAGTCGCCGTCACTGCCAGCAAGCAACTCGAAGCTCCTGCGCAGCCTGCACGTAGCGAGACGATGCAGGAAGGGTCGCTGACCTAGCGGCCGCTGGTCTTTTCTCGATTTCACAAACAAAACCTTGATGGTAGAGTGGCAAGGATCGTGTTTGTGGCGCCGGCTGAAGCCGGCTCACACGCGAAGATACATGGCTTAGACGCCGGCCTGAAGGCCAGCTCTACCCGAGGTGTTCATGTCACTGTCTCTGGATTGCCGCGCCTGCGGCCAAGTGTATGTGGTCAAGTGCACGGGCAAGATCGTCACCGGCGAAGATGCCACGACGCTGCAGGCCGCGCTGAACTGCGCGGTGATGGAATTCCACCACATGGTGCTGGACGTTTCGGAAACGACGCGTCTGGACAGTACCGGCATGGGCCTGCTGGTGCGCTTCCTGACGCACACACGCAATCGCGGCGGCGACTTGCGACTGGCCGCGCCGCAACCGTTCTTCCGTACCCTGCTGGAGATGACCAAGCTGTCCAGCATCTTCCGCATCTACGATTCCGAAGAGGAAGCCATCGTCTCGTTCCTGAAGGAGCCGGGGGAGTTGCATCCCCTGCCCAAGGGCGTGGGACCGCTGGTGCTGTTTGTCGATCGCTCGCCTGACCTGTGCGCGTTTGTGCGAACCCTGCTCGATCATCAAGGCTACGTGGTGATTTCCACCTGCCGCCTGCGGGACGCCAAGATTCTGCTGAGCGCCTCGGAGGTAGCCTACATTGTGCTCGGTCCCGACAGCTCGGAGCTGCCGTCTGACAATGCGGTAGAGTCGCTGAAATTGCTGGCTCCCAAGGCGGTGACGGTGCAACTGGACCGAGGCTTTGAGCAGGGCGACCCGGAAAGCGCCAGCCAGGAGCTTTTGCGCAGGATGCAAGCGCAGGCGTGAACGCGCAGGGTCACTCCCTCAAAGCTGAGTTCAAGGATGCGGCGGGCGGTAGCAGCTCTGATTTAGCGTAGTATTTCCGCTGGAAATACAGTGCGACGTTGACCAACCCAATCATCGCCGGAACCTCGACCAGCGGGCCGATCACGGCGGTGAAGGCCTCGCCGGAATTGATGCCGAAGACGGCCACGGCAACGGCAATCGCAAGCTCGAAATTGTTGCTCGCCGCGGTGAACGAGAGGGTCGCCGACCTGGAATAATCCGCGCCAAGTTTATAACCGAGATAGAACGACACCAGGAACATCAGCACAAAATAAATCAGCAGCGGAATGGCGATGCGAACGACGTCGAGCGGAAGACGCAGGATATACTCGCCCTTCAGCGAAAACATGACGACGATAGTGAACAACAGAGCGACCAGCGTGAGCGGGCTGACGCGGGGAATGAAGCTCGTCTCGTACCAGTTGCGTCCCTTGAGCGCGACCAGAGAAAAGCGGGTGAGGATTCCGGCGATAAACGGAATGCCGAGATAAATGAACACGCTCTCTGCAATATCGCGAATGGAAACGTTGACTGCCATCCCGCGCAGCCCAAACCACAGCGGCAGTTTGGTGACGAAGATCCAGGCATAGACGGAGTAGAAGAGAACCTGAAAGACCGAGTTGAATGCCACCAGGCCGGCGGCATATTGCGTGTCCCCCTTGGCGAGTTCGTTCCACACGATCACCATAGCGATGCAGCGCGCCAGACCGATCAGGATCAAGCCTGCCATGTAGGCCGGGTATCCGCGCAGGAAAACAATTGCGAGAGCGAACATCAGCGCGGGGCCAATCAGCCAGTTCTGCAGCAGCGAAAGCGCGAGAATTTTCCGGTTATGGAAGACCTCGCCCAGCTCTTCGTAGCGAACTTTGGCGAGCGGAGGGTACATCATCAGGATGAGCCCGACGGCGATAGGGATCGATGTAGTGCCGACGCTGAAGCGGTTGAGGAAGGGAACGATGCCGGGCAGAGCCCATCCTGCAAGCACGCCAGCCAGCATGGCGGCGAAGATCCACAGCGTTAAGTAGCGATCGAGAAAGCTGAGGCGGGATGTCAGATGCTCGTGCATACGCGTACTACCATTGCTGGCCAATGCGGTCGATCTCCTTCTGGATGGCGAGTTTGCCGAGGCTGGCGAGCGGCAGCGACAGCAGGAGTCCGATCCTGCGGTCGAGCATGAGAAAGGCCTCGCGATAGGCGCGCTCGATCTCATCGGACGTGCCAGTTACTGCAGCGGGATCAGGAATTCCCCAGTGAGCTGTCATCGGTTGGCCAGGCCAGACAGGGCAGACTTCCCGGGCCGCGTTGTCGCATACCGTAAACACGAAGTTCATCTTCGGTGCATCGGGCTTGGCGAACTCGTCCCAACTTTTGCTGCGCAGACCGGCGGTCGGAAGGTGAGCACGTTCAAGTTCGCGAAGCGCTTCCGGACGAACACTGCCCGAGGGATGACTGCCGGCGCTATATGCGGTGAAGGTCGGACGTCCTCTGAAGTTCAGGATCGCTTCCGCCATGATGGAGCGTGCCGAGTTGCCGGTGCAGAGGAAGAGAACGTTGTAGTGAGCTGGCGTCACGATTATTTCTCTAGAGCGATTTGCGGCTTTCTGGCGCGGATGAAGGCGCTCATGAATTTGCTGTCGACTTGCGGCGCGAGGGCGTCGACGTCGAGGCCTTGTCCGGTGAGAAACTCACGAGCATCTTCGATTTTGTAAACGCGCGTGGGTTCGATCTCGATGGCTTCAAAGCCGGCGGCGGCCAGCTTCGCGGAGCAGTCCGTGTCCTGCAGCGCTCCGGCGATGCAGCCCACCCACAGCAGCACGTTCTTGCGAACTTCCGGCGGAACCTCGCCATGTACCACAACGTCAGACACGGCAAATCGGCCGCCCGGTTTCAGCACGCGAAAAGCTTCGCGGAGAGCGCGGTCCTTGTCGGCCGAGAGATTGATGACGCAGTTGGAGATGATCACGTCGACGGAGTTCGCGGGCAGGGGAATGTTTTCGATTTCGCCTTTGAGGAATTCGACGTTGGCGACGTCGGCCTGGCGCTGATTCTCACGCGCGAGAGCCAGCATCTCGTCGGTCATGTCGAGACCGTAGGCTTTGCCGGTGGGGCCGACGCGGCGAGCGGAGAGCAGGACATCGATGCCACCGCCGGAGCCGAGGTCGAGAACGATCTCACCGGGATTGAGCTGCGCCAGCGCCGTGGGATTGCCGCAACCGAGAGACGCTTTTAGCGCCGCTTCCGGAATTTGCTGCGCCTGAGCCGGGTCGTAGAGATTCGCGGTGATGGGATCGCGGCAGAGTTCGGTTGCGCCAGCCGCGCCGCAACAACCGGGGTCCCCAGCGAGCGCCGCTTTTGCGTTCGATGGGGTGGAGCAACTACTCGCTGATCCGGAGTGCACGCGCAGCGCCGCCTGGCCGTATTTCTCTTTCACCGTTTGCTTGAGGTCGGTCGTCATGGTTTCTCCTGTCTTCATCTCGGGGTTCGTAGCACTTCTTCGGGGCGGACGACTTTGTTGCGGGTGCAGCATTCGCTGAAGAGGAACGTCAGCAGCTCGCGCAGGGCTTCGGTGTTCGCCGTGTACCACAGGAAGGTGCCGTCGCGCCGGACCTTCACCAGGTTTTCGTTCTTCAGCTTGTCGAGATGATGCGAGAGGGTCGAACTGGGGATCTTCAGCTCGCTGCCGATTTCGCCGACCACCATGCCGGTAGGGTGAGCGGTGAGCAGCAGTTGCACAATGCGCAGGCGGGGCTCGGTGCCCATGGCCGAGAGCATGTCGGCGCAGCGGGTGATGAGCTCGGGATCGTGCTTGCCGGGCATGCGGCCCTCCTTCGATGTTTCTATGATTATGGAAATATCGAAATGTTGTCAAGGGAAGGCGAAAAATTTTCTGGGTGCCAGCCCGTTTTGGGAACAGGACGGAGTTCCAGGTTAGCCCATGGGACGGGAACACCTAAGGCAAAGAGTCATTCCACTTCGTACAACCGCAGATCCCTCCACTCCGCTTCGCTCCGGTCGGGATGACAACGGGCGTGAGAGCCCAGGCGCCCGGCGCATGGAATTGCGGGCAACCGCTAGGGCGCGAAGTAGGCGGAGATGTCGAGGATCAGCTGGGTGGGGTTGGGAGCGTAGGCGTTGACGAATTCATCGAGCGTGGGGACGATGGCCATGTTGGAGGTAACGGCGCCATCGACGGCGTTCAGCGTGGAGACGATGGGCTGGCTTTCGCCATCGGGCCAAAGCGTGAGGTAGCCGAGCGGACCGACGGGAACGACGGTTGCATTGAGCACATAGCCGGTGGCATTGCCGGGAATGCCGCAGGGACTGTCGCCGACGTCGACCGTGAGCACGCCGCTGAAAGGCTGCTGCGGCGGCGACTGGCGCGTATCGAGCACGCGGCACGGCGTGAGGCTGTAGAGCGACATGGGATTCGAGCCCGAACCGGCGGGCGCGAAGTAGCCGTTGATGTCGATGATGAGGTCGGTGTCGTTGCCGTAGGCGTAGGTTTCGATGTCGCCGCCGGCGCCGGCGGGAATGATGGCGGCGTTGGCGACGATGGTGCCGGTGGGCGCGTTGAGGGTGGAGACCAGCGGCTGCGACTGTCCCGCGGGCCAGACGGTGAGATAGCCAAGCGAGCGTCCGTTCTTCGGCACGACAGTGAAGTTCATCGAGTAGGCTTGCGCGGCGCTGGGAATATTGCAGGAACTGGCAAGCACAGGGAAATCGCGCTGCTGGTTCTGTTGCAGCATCGGCCCGCCGAGAGGACCGTCGGCGCCACGCGTGTCGGCGACGCGGCAGGGCGGGAGCGGAAAGAATGCCAGCGCGGAGTTGTTGCCGGTGGTGAAGTAGCCGGTGAGGTCGAGGATGACGTCAGTGGTGTCGGTAACGTAGACGCTGACCGCTCCGTTGGCGCCCGCGGGAACGACGGCGGCATTGGCCTTGACGCGCCCGTCGTAGGAGTTCAGCGTCGAGACCACAGGCTGGGGCGATCCGGTGGGCCAAATGGTCAGGTAGTTGAGCGGGTGATGCGGGACGACGGTGACGTTGAGCGCGTAGACGGTGGCAGACGAAGGAATGCCGCATCCAGCTTGCGGCAGCGGGAAGCTGCGCGTGGTTCCACCGCTGATGGGCGGGCCGCCGAAGCTGCCGTCAGGATTGCGCGTGTCGACTACGCGGCAGGGTGCGACGGTGATGAGCTGCTGCGTGAGAGGCGTTCCAGCAACAGCAACGTCGTCAAGGTACATGTACGTGGGAGTGCTGCCGCCGTCCTCGTGCGCGTTGAAGTAGAGCTCGATGGTCTGGCCCTGGTAGGGCGTGAGATCGAAGCTGGTGTAAGTCCACTGCTGCGCGTTGGAGGCGGTCTTGAAAACCTGCGCCAGCTCATTGCCATTGATGTCGCGAATCTGCGCCTCCTGCCAATCGTTTTGCACGCTGCTCTCGGTCCATGGCCAATACCAGAAGCTCAGGGTGGGACTTTGGAGGCTGGTGGGAACGGTGATGGTCTGATAGATCCAGGAGTCGCCGCTGGGAACGGGCGTGCCGATGGCGCCGAGTTGCGCACTGAAGGCGCCGGTGTAGGCTTGCAGCGTGGAGACGGTGGGCAGGAAGACGCCGCCGGCGGTCCAGCAGTCGAGCGTACCGGTTTCGAAGCCGCCGTTGGAGAGCGTGTTGGTAATGCAGTTGACAGGTAGCGTGCCCAGCCCGCTCAGATTGGCGACGCGCGGGCTGCCAGGACCGTTGTCGGTTACGGTAAGCGTGCCGGTGCGAACGCCGCTGGCGGTCGGCTGAAAGACGACGTTGATGTTGCAACTGGCGTTGGGCTGGAGCGACGTGCCGCAGTTGTTGGTTTGGGAGAAATCGCCGGTGGCGACGATGCTCGAGATGGTTAGCGTCGATGAGGTGTAGTTGCTGAAGGTGATTTGCTGCGGCGGGCTGGAGGTGCCGACGGTCTGATCGCCGAAGTTGAGATCGTTGGGATAGTAGCCGATGTAGCCGCCGCTGCTGCAGGCGGAGAACTGGAAGTTCACGATGCGCGTGTTCCAGTTGTAAGCGCCGTTGCTGAGGATGTATTCCTGCGTATACCAGAAGGTGCAGTCGTCGATGGGATCGACGGACATGGAGCTGTAATCGCCCCAGCGGGTGACGTTGGGAGTTTGCGAGCCGCTGCCCACCATGACCGAGGTTTCGGATTCGAGCTGGCCGGCGGGATCCGAGGGCACACGTCCGGCGAAGGCGATGGAGGGATAGACGGAACTGGAGGCGACGCTATAACCCACGGCTATGTCGCCGACCTTGTCCATGGCAATGCTGCCCATCCAGCGATAGTTGGAGTCGGGCGCGTAGGTGCCTTGCTGCGCGACGACTGGATTGTTGCCCGGTGACTGAATTTCATACCAGCGCACACCGCTGCCGCCGTTGACCGCGACCGAGTGATTGACCACCAGCGACTCGTGACTGCCGAAGTTGCGATAAGCGAGGCGATACATCAGGCGATCGGCCAGCGAGTCGAGCTGGTTGTCGGTGGTCGGCTGGGGGACGCAATCGGATCCGCCATTGCACAGCGGCGCGAAGGCTGCGACGCTGATGACGGTCGGGCCGGTGAAGGTGGAGTTGGAAGGATTGTTGAAGTCGGCGTGAAACTGGTAGAGGTCCAGGGAATTCGTGCCGAAGTCCATCATGTAATTCGGCGAGCCGGCGGGCGGATACGCGGTGCCGTCGACATCGGCAGGTAACAGGCTGCCCACCGAAGAGGTTTGCTGGAAGCAGATCTGGGTTGCGGACTGGCCGCTCAACATGGCATTGCGATTGTAGGCACAGGCGTCCGATCCGATGAAATTGTTGCCGTCGAACATGTTGAAGCTTTCGTAATACGCGTCGGGCCAGACCCCCATCTTGGGATAGTCGTCGAAATAGGAGTATTCAAACGAGTAGCGATACCAGGAGCCGGTGGCGTCGGGCGAGACGGAGACGGCGACGCACTCCATGTAGGGCATGGTGGAAACGGAGAACTGGCTCATGACCCAGCGATTGGCGAGCTTGTCGTAGGTGACGATAGGATCGCCATCGTCGTTGGCCTCGCAGCCGCCGCCGAAGCCAGTCCACAAAGCATTGGCCGGCGACGGGCCGGCGATGAGCGAGCCGTCGGTCTTGTCGAAGATGGCGAAGTAGGTGTTGACCCACTGCACATACTGGGTTGCCCCGACGGCGCCGTTGGTGTCGGGCGGGATGTACTCGACCGTGAAGCCGTACTGGCCGTCGCCGATGCCTTCGAAGCTGAGGCCAACCTGCGGCGAAGCGCCGCTGGTGGTGAGCTGGCGCACGGGATCTTCGACGAGCGGTTTGAATCCCGGCGGCAGCGGGATGCGGCGGGCGGGTTCGGCTTCCAGCTTGCCGTGGGAGATGGGATGAGCGTGGCGCATCATCTCGCGCAGCGGCGGAGACGTGTCGTGATGAACGTCGCGGCGGATGGTCATAGAGCTGGGGAGGGTTTGCGCCAGCAGCGCAAGCGGAGCGAAGAGGATCGCGGGCGCGAGGATGCGACGGACGGGGAAGTTCATTGCGTGCCCTTTTGCGACGCAGTCGGGGCGGACAGCGAGTGCATCGGCAAAACATTAAGGGCACGTGATGGGCGAGAGGAGATTAGAGGACGTTAAGCAGCGAGGTGAAGCATCAGCGGTAGATCATTTCCAGTAGAAGGAAATCCCCGCCCTAGCCAAGAGAGGGCTAGAACGGGGCACCCGGGGTTAGTGCAATTTCCTTTGTTTGTCATCCTGAGCGGAGTGTCCGCCTCGCCTTTCCGATCCGCATTCTTTGCGGATCGGCGGACGCGCAGCCGAAGGACCTGCTTTTCGCTCTACCGCAGCAGCCTGCGGTCGCGAACGAAACAGCAGGTCCCTCGACTCGTACCGCCTGTTCTGCGAAAAGTCGGTACTTCGCTTGGGATGACAGAACGGAGTGCCCATCCCGTGTTATCCCGAGCGCGACCCCGATAGTGGAGAGCGGTTTCGGTCGGATAGGGGTCCTTCGGCTGCGTTCGGCTGAAGCCTCACTCCGCTCAGGATGACACCAGGAAAAAGAGCTTGATTACTGCCGCCGGCTGAAGCCGGCTCGGGCGAGAAATAAACGGCTTATCGGCACGACTGAAGTCGTGCCCTGACACTTGTCCTCCGAACCCGGAGTTTTTCAGCGGCCTGTGAAAGGGCTCCGGCAGGATAGGCACAGGGCGTGAAGCGTGGAGAGTTATTGCAGCTTCGCCAGTTCGGCTTTGGCTTCTTTGTAGATGGGAATGTCGGGGTCGGCGTCTTTCCACAAGGTTAGAAAATTCTGATACCCGGTGAGTGCGCGGCTGTGGGCGGCGTCGGCCACGGCGCCTTGCGAACTCTTTGCCTGCAGCGCATTCGCGCGAGCGACACCGAGCTTCGCCAGCGCCCCCGTCCAGCAGTTCCACACGATGCCGTTGTGGTCGAGAATCTTCTGGAACTCGGCTGCAGCCTGCGCGCCCTGACCGGCGGCGAGATATGCCTGGCCGCGAAGGTAAGTCGGAAAGAGACACGAGATGTTGGCGGCGAAAAGTGTGAGGCCGTACTCGACGGGCGGCGATACCGGTTGCAACGCACGCAGAGCCGCCGAAGGATCTTTGCGATTCAACGCCAGTTGCGCCTGGATTGCCGGCAGCCACAATGATTGCATCTGCGTATCGAGCGGGTAGCGCTTATTGAGATCCTCCGCCGCGGCTTGCGCACGCGCCGAATCGCCGGCCATCGCGTAGGCGATCGCCGCCTCGATACCAACTCCTTGGCTGGCGGTATCGAGCTTCAATCCTTCCGCGGCGGCTTGCTGCGATTCGGCGGCGTTGCCGAAGGCAGCTTCACGGATGGCCGCGTTCTCCCACCAGATGGCGCCGTTCTCTTTGCTGTCGGCGCGGACGGCGGAGTCGGCGGACTGCTTCGTCAGCTCGCGCGCCTTATTCAAGTGACCGGCATAGGCTTCGCTGTCAGAGGCGAGCGAGAGGCCAAAGTTGTCCACGCCCTGGTGCGAGGCGAACCAGGCCAGCTGCTGCTGCATCGCCGATGCGTCCTGCGCCATGAATCCCAGCGCGTAGAGTTGCGAGTGGAGCAGGTAATCGTCCAGCTTGCGGGCCTCGGCTTCGGCAATGGCCTTGCGCGCGTCATCCGGCCGCTGCAGGGCAAGCAGGATGTTGCCGAGGTTTTCGTAAATCGCAACCCGATCGGGAACCATTTGCTGCGTCTGGCGCGTCAACTCCAGCGCCTTTTCATACAGACCCTGCGGGGTACAGACCTCGCTCAGGTTGAAGTAGCCGGTAGGATCGCGCGGATAGTTGTCGATCATCTCCTGATAGGTTTGCGCGGCTTTGTCGAGCTGACCGGTGACGTTCTGGTAGTAGTTGGCGCTGATGATGAGCTTCTCGCGCTCGCTGGCGTGCTCGCGCAACTGGAAGGCCTTGGTGAAATACTCGCTGGCACGGCCGACTTCGCCCAGCCCGCTGTACTCATTGCCCAGCTCGCGATAGCCCATGGCGAAGTTGGGATCGAGTTCGACGGCGTGCTCCAGAAACGGCAGCGATTCCTTGATGCTCTTCTCGCGCGCCGCCCGCACGCCCATGCTGTAGGCCTGCAGCGCTTCCAGCGACGGTGTGGTCGCCTGTTGCAGCGGCACATCGAATTTCTGCACCGTGGCCAGCGATTCGCCGAGCTCTTCGCGCAGCGTGGCGGCGGCCTTGTCGACCGCGTTGAGCACGTTGGTCTTGCCGTCGGCGCGCACCTGTTGCTCGGCCAGGATGTCGCCGGTCTGGCAGTTCAGCACCTTCAGCCCGATGACGTACTGGTTGTCGAGCGAGGCGATCGATCCGGCGATGTAGGCCTTGCTGCCGGCGCGCTGGCAGACTTCGCGCGCGATTTCGGGCGTCAGCCTGGTTCCGGCAGGTTTGGTCATCAGGCGCAGCGTGGCCGCGACCCGGTTGTCGGAGAGCACGTTGAGAAATGGCGATTGCTTGAGCGTGACCGCCAGCGCCGTCTTGAGCGTGTCGTCGAAGACGGGATCGCCGGTGCTGTTAGCGAAGTCGGCGATGACGATGGTGTCCTTATCGGTGAGTCGCGGCGTGCGCTGCGCGCGATAGTAAACTCCGCCGCCGATCAGGGCTGCGATCAGCGCGACGGCCACGGCGCCGATGATCGCTCCCCGCTTCGTCGCTGCCGCCGCGGCTTTCGGCTGTGCGACCTGCGAAGCGCTCAAGCTTGCGGTCGAATAGCGGCCGGTCTCCGAATCGCGCTTCAGGCGCTGCAGATCGCTGCGCAGCTCGGAGGCGTGCTGATAGCGCAGGTTGCGGTCCTTCTCCAGCGCTTTGCGAATGATGGCTTCCATTCCGGGAGTGATTTGCGGATTGATCTGCGACGGCGGTGGCGGCTCCTGAAACAGGATGGCGCCGGAGATTTCGCCCGGGCTGTTGCCGTCGAAGGGCATGCGGCCGGTGGCCATCTCGTAGAGCACGGCGCCGAAGGAGAACAGGTCGGAGCGCGAGTCAATGTCTTTGGCGCGAATCTGCTCGGGAGACATGTAGGCCACGGTGCCGACCATGGTGCCGGGACTGGTCAGGTGCTCGGCGTCGGACTCGGTCACCATGGTTTCAGTACTATTGCCCGCACTCGATTCGTATTTGTCGGTGAGCTTGGCCAGACCGAAGTCGAGAACCTTGGCGTGGCCGCGGTGGATGACGAAGATGTTGGCCGGCTTGATGTCGCGATGGACGATGCCCTGGTTGTGCGCGGCGTCGAGCGCGTCGGCGATCTCGATGCCCAGCGCCAGCAGCATCTCCGGCTCCAGCGGACGGCCGGCGATCTGGTGCTTGAGGGTCACGCCGTCGAGATATTCCATCACCATGAAGGCGTGGCCGGCTTCTTCGCCGATGTCGTAAATGGTGCAGATGTTGGGATGGTTGAGGGCGGACGCGGCTTGCGCCTCGCGCCGGAAACGCGACAAGGCCTGCGCGTCGCCGGCAACTTGCTCGGGCAGGAACTTCAGCGCGACATAGCGATGCAGACGCGTGTCTTCGGCTTTGTATACCACGCCCATTCCACCGCCGCCGATCTTGGAGACGATGCGGTAATGGGAGATCGTGGTGTCGATCATGAGCGCGCCAGGTTTGCGAACGCGATGATTGATGCTAAGTGGCGATGGGAGCGCGCGTCAACCAAAGTTGGGACGAATGGGATAACCCACTATGGCGCGAAATAGCCGGAGATGTCGAGAATTAGTTGCGTCTGGCCGTCGGCATAGGCGTCGATGGAGCCGTTGGTGCTCGGCACGATCGCCATGTTGGAGGTGACCGCTCCATCCCATGCATTCAGGGTGGAGGTCCCGGGCTGCGGTTGGCCATCGGGCCACAAGGTCAGATAGACGAGCGGTCCCGTCGGCACGACGGTGGCATTCAGCACATAGGCTTGTGCGGTGCTGGGCGGAGAACACAGGCTGCCGGCGATGTCGACGGTCAGCTCTCCGCTGAAGGCGCCCTGTCCGTTGCGCGTGTCCAGCGCCCGGCAAGGCGTAGTGGGATAGAGCGACAGACCGCCCGTGCCCGGCGCCGCGAAGTAGCCGTCGATATCGATGACCAGATCGGTGGTGTCGGTGGAGTAGACTTCGATGTCGCCACCAGTGCCCGCCGGTACCACGGCCGCGTTGGCCACGGCGGTCGCGGTGGGATTGTTGAGAGTCGAAACCGTGGGCTGCGATTGCCCTGTCGGCCATAGGGTCAGATAATCCAGCGGCTGGCCTACAGGATTGGGCACGGCGGTGACGTTAAACGCATACGCCTGCGGGTTAACTCCGGCAGGAATGCAATTGCTGCTCGCGATGGGGAAATCGCGCGTGCCGTTCGCCACCAGGCGCGGCCCACCCAGCGGGCCATTGGCGCCACGCGTATCGACGACGCGGCACGGGGTCATGGGATAGTACTGCAAGGTTCCGGTGGCCGCCGGGGTGAAGTAGCCGTTGATGTCGAGGATGACGTCGGTGGTATTGCTGGCGTAGACGCTGATGTTGTCGTTATAGCCTGCGGGCACGATGGCCGCATTGGCTTTCACCCGGCCGTCGAATGAGTTCAGGGTGGAAACCACGGGTTGGGTTTCCATGGTGGGCCAGACGGTCAGATAACCAAGATAACCATGCGGCACGACCGTGACGTTGAGCGAGTAGGCAGTCGCGGTCGTGGGAATGTTACAGCCGCCAAGCTGCGGGATGTCGAAGGTCTGCGAGGTGCCGCCCTGGATGGGATTGTGCGTCTGGCGCGTGTCCAGCAGACGGCAGGGCGGCGTGGGAACGAACTGCCAATGGCCGAAGTTGTCGAACTGGTAAGCGAACAGTTTGCTTCCTGCTGGCGCAACGAGTAAGCCTTCGCCCGCGCTTATACCCGCGAGCGGGGGAACGCCATTCTCGGAACATGAGATACCCTGCCCAAGATTGGTGGAGAAGACTTGGCTGTACGTGTCTGCCGAGTATCCGTAGAGGTTTCCTTGAGCCGTGCCAGCGTAGACCACTCCGTTCACCACAATTGGAGCGCAGGAAAAGCTGTCTCCATGCGGGGGCAATTCGATCCCCAGATATAGCGATGTTGTAAGGTCTATGGCTATGAGATAGTTCGGCTCCGTATAAAAGCCCGCATTTTGCCAAAATGCGGGAGAGTATGTGCTGTTGAAGCCACCCACGTAGGAGCCGTTGGTTGCACTGAGGGTGATCGCATCGGTTGGGTAGTCGGTGTCACTCGCACCGCGAACATACGCCAGCCCGTTGTACACGGCCACGCTGTGACCAAGTGGACTCGAGCAGTCGTCAGTCGTGTAACCCCAGATCAGCTGCCCGCTTGTCGCGTCAAGCTTGTACGTGTTTGGACAGTCGCCTGAGACATAAACTGCGTCCGAAGTCACCGCCGGAATCGATTGCACCCCACGGCTGGTGCTATACCACGTATAGAGCAGCGTTCCATCTGACTCTCGCGCGGCATACATCGCGCCGCCGATCATGGTGTAAACGATGCCGTTGCGGACGGTCGGCGTATCGTTGTCGGAGTCCCCGGGCGCGATTGCGCTCCACAGTTGCCGCCCGTCGATCGCCGAAAAGGCATACAGAGAGGCATCGCCAGATTCGGGGATCCACGGAACTGCGAAAACCATCCCATTATCATAAGCCGCTCCCGTCCACTCGCAGCCGCCCGGACAGAGATCTCTCCAGAGCACAGCCCCTGTTTCAGCGTCGAGAGCGTAAAGGTAGACCGAGGCCGCCACGAAAATTCTGTCTCCCGCAATCATCGGAGCCGACACCGTCGCATTCTCTCCAAAATCGACCGACCAACGCAGCGACAATGGCGGCGACATGCTGGGGAAGAACAGTTGTCCTGTGTGATCCGGTGTGATCTGGAAGCCGACCGACTGCCCCATACAAATCGGACCGCTTGCCGCTACACCAATCAGCAAAACCAGTTGCAGATACCGATAAGCCTTCATCGAATTTCCTCCGCCACCTCGCCCCAAAGATCTCCGCCACTGCCCGCCACTGCGTCGTTTTACGGCGCGAAGTAGCTGGAGATATCGAGAATCAGTTGCGTCGGGTCCGACGCGTAGGCGTCGGTTGAGCCGTCGAGATTGGGCACAATCGCCATATTCGAAGTCACCGCGCCATCGTAGGCGTTCAAGGTAGAGACTACCGGCTGACCTCCCTGCGAGCCATCCGGCCACAGCGTCAGATAGCCAAGCGGCCCGACGGGAACCACGGTGGCGTTGAACACGTAGCCTTGCGCGGCGCTGGGCACTTCGCACGGACTGCTTACGACAGGCACCGTGAGCTCGCTACTAAACGCGCCGCCGCTCCCGCGCGTGTCCAGCACGCGGCACGGAGCGAAGACGTATAGCGACAGCGGCTGGCTTCCCGAACTGGCCGGCGCAAAGTATCCGTTGATATCAATCAGCAGATTGGTCTGATCGGAGGTGTAGACCGACGTCTGTTGCTGACTTCCCGCAGGTACGATGGCGGCATTGGCCACCACCGTTCCCGTGTAATCGTTCAGCGTGGAGACCACCGGCTGCGAGCTGCCGGCAGGCCATATGGTGATATAGCCCACTGGACCGTGCACCGGTACGGCGGTGACATTCAACGAATAGCCTTGTGCCGCGGACAAGCTGAATGGCGTGCACGTTCCGTAGGCGCCGCCGGAAGACGCCGATTGCGGCAGGTTAAACGTGCTCGTGCCGTTGAAGCCTTCGCCATTGTTCTGCTGCCGGGTATCGACCACGCGACATGGCGTCAGCGGGAAGAACGCCAGCGTCGAGCTGCCGGACGGTACGAAGTAGCCGTCGATGTCGAGGATGACGTCGCTGGTGTCGGTGACATACACACTGACCGCTTCGGCACAACCGTTGCAGTAGGTACTCGAGCCTGCCGGCAGAATCACGGCATTCGCCTTGATGCGCCCGTCATAGGAGTTAAGCGTCGAAGTAAGCGGCTGGGTCAGCCCCGTCGGCCACGCCGTCAGGTATCCCAGCGGCTGGTGGGGAACCACGGTGATGTTGAGCGAATACGCCGCTACAGTTGACGGAATGGTTTCCTGGCAAGGATTCGTCAGGTATGGGCTGTTCGGCAAAATCCAGCTGCGCGTGGTATTGCCCTGCAGCGTTCCCCCGCTGAATCCATCATTTTGGCGCGTGTCCACCAGCCGGCATGGGGCCAGCGGCACGAACTGCAGCGCCACCGGAGTATTGAAGATCGCCGTCACGTTGCGCGCCGCGGTGATGGTCGAGGTGCAGCTCAGGCCGAAGCTCAGATCGCAATTCTGCCAGCCGATAAAGACCGACCCGGAGGCCGGCGCAGCGGTCAAGGTTAGCGGCTCTTCGTCATAGTAGGTGCCCATACAGGTTGTGCCGCAATTGATCTGGCCGTCGTTGCTGGTGACGGTACCACTGCCGGTGCCACTCGGCGTCACCGTGACCGTGAATTGCGAATTCTGCTGGATGTTGAAGGTCGAGATTACGTAGGGCTCGATGTTGCCGGCGTTATCGACGCTATACGCCGTCACCTGGTTGGTCCCCGGCAGCCACGCGTAAACCGGTTCGGTGTAGGTTTGGAAATCGCCGCTGTTGATTACGTAGTACGTCGCCGCCACGCCGCTGGCGTTGTCGGTAGCGCTGAGGGTAACCAATACAGGACCGTTGTACCCATTCTGTCCCTGATTGCCGCTCAGGGTAATGGTGGTGACCGGAGGCACGTTGTCGAAGCCCAGTGGGCCATAGGTTTTCAGCGACGAATTGCCGGCATTGTCCCAGCCGCGGACGTAGGCGGTGTGCCATCCCTGGGATTGATTCGCCAATCCGCCGGCGGAGCCGCTCGCGCCGTAAGCCTGAAGTCCGTAATAAGGGCTGCCGTGTCCAGGAGTGTTCTCGCGCGAGGGATCGCCGGGATCGGCGTTCCAGGCCAGGGTTGCTCCCGCCGGTCCATTCGGACGATGGCTATTGCCGCTGCGGTCCGTCATCGTCCAGCTCACTGTCTGATCGGTGTTGTACCAGTGATTCACCGGCGGGCCGGAGAGCGTGATCGAAGGCCCCTCGCCATCGCCGGCCAGGTAGTAATTGATGGTCCACGCCAGCTGAAACATGTTGGCCGAACCCCATCCGGTCACGCGGTCAAATCCCGCTGCGGCGCAGTAATAGTGCAGGCCATACTGCTGCGTAATGTCGTTGTTGTTGCAGCCGGAGGTGATGTCGTAGAAGGGGTAGTGCGGGGCAAACGGGTGTTGCCCTTCGTCGTAGATGTAGGTGAAGGCTGAACCCATGGGTGCGCAGGCGGCGTTGTAATTGGAGCCGCAAGTGGTACCCACGAGGCTTCCTATATAGAGCAGATAGGCGTTCTCTTGCGCGAAGAAGCCGGTCGTCTCCGGCGAGGCGATGCTGGTGCCACCGGTCGGATACAGCTCGCCTTCATAGTAGAAAATCTGCGGCGTATTGTAGCCATCGGCATTGAGGGCGATGTCGGGAACGCTGCGATAGGAGGCGGAGCAGCCGTCGCTGCCCTGATGCTGGGTCGTCCATAAGGTGCTGCATCCACCGCCGCCACCGCCATCGTTATTCACACAACCTTCCGGTCCGCCGGTCCAGCCAACCTCGCTGCTATAGCCGCTGGACCCGGTTTCGAGCGTAGTTCCACCCACTGCGGTTACGTAAGGATCGCTGGCGGGATAGCTCACCGCCACTCCCTCATGGTATTGGTTGCAACCGGCAGTGGAGCCATTGTCGTCGGCCGCGGCGACCAGCGTCCAACCCTGGGTAGCCATGGCAACGAAAATGTTGTGGTAGTCCTCCATGTACGCGATGCCGATATCTACTTCTGCCGCGCCCCAGCTCATGTTGAGCACTCTCGCCTTACCCTGGTTGGACGCTTGCTCGATCACGCTCAGCAGCGTGCTGATCGCGTAGCCCGGTCCCTCGTAGACATAAACCTCGGCCGTATTGGCTGGCGAGCCGAAGCTGTTCGACATTGCCGTGCTCCACTCCGTGTCCAGTGTGGCCTCAGGGTCGCAATCGCCATCGCCTACGCACTGCGTGGCGCCGTCAACCAGAACTCTTTGCACGTTGGCGGCGAGATAGGGGAAAGTCGACAGGAAACCAGACAGGTCGCCATTCAGGAAATCGCCGCCAATAGCGATGGCGATGGAAGACTGCTCCGGAGAATTGTTGGGATTGTTCAGCGGATTGCAGCAGTGGCCCAGACCTTGCAGCGGCAAGTAGTCATAGGCATACGAACTGTAAATGTCGGTGGGATCGTAGGCTCCAAGGGTCTCCAGACGACGGACGCCTTGTGCCGGCTTCATCGCAGCTTGCAGTTTTTCCAGGCTGCCATCGCGTTCCAAGCTTGTACCCAGCGCCAACGACGGCCCCGCAGAGTAGAGTGGCGGCGGTATTTTGCTGGGGAAGTGGCTGTGCATCACCTGGATGTTATTGAGCCCCATCACCGAGTGAATCACGTTGCCTAGCGCGGCCGGAATCGAGGGCTCGCGATCGTTGGAGAAGTAGGTTGTGTCGCCGATCTGGTACGAGTTAATGGCGACGGAAAACGTCTTCTCGATCGCCGCGACTGGTGCCTCGACGTCCACAATCAGCCGGTCCGGAAATCGCCGCGCGATGCTCAGCCCCTGGCTCTGCGCCCACGTCACCACCGCTTGCTCGTCTTGGGGGGACGGCGCGAAGCGCTGGATCCACTCTTGTTGGGTCAGATACTGGTGGAAATTCGGCGAATTCGGATCCTGCAATTGCTGTAGAAGCTGTTCTTCCTCAGCCGGATGCGGCGGTTGCAGCGTGATCACCAGGCGCAGCATCTGCTGCGGATTGTTATAGTGTCCCAGCAGCGCAGCTTTGCCGTTTTGTACCTGCAGCGGCACTCCGGGAACCGTAACCGTCTGCGCTGCCATGGTGGCGGCCAGAGCAGCCACGCAGGCGAAGAGCAAGCGGTTGCATATCAGCCATTTGGGGGAAGTAAGAAAGCTGCTGCAAATCCAGTGGAACAGACGAAGCCGAGGCATGGAACTCCACTCCTGGTAGAACACGTTTGGGAGCGAACTTCTGTTGTTGGCGATTGGCCAGTGACAGCATTCTACGACAAGGTTGCCGAATCCTATATCAGATATTTGAAGAAATCGTTGCTCTGGAGCAACCTTCGTCCGAATCAAAAATAGCCTTCCCCCAGGGATGGATCAGGCTAAATGGGAACTCAGAAGGCTGATTGAGTACAGCAGCTTACTGCGCTAAACCATGGCTACGAGGACTGACTTCGGATTGCGGCTCGACCCGCGCTCGTAAACCGCCAACTTACGCCCGCAAGCGCTCATAGTGCCGTCGCGCCTTTTGACGGTTGCCGCAAGTTGTCATGTCGCACCAGCGCCGGCTGCGATTGCGGCTGTGATCGAGAAACAGCCACTCGCAATCGGGCGCCTCGCAGAAGCGCACGATCCGCAACTGCTCCGAGGTGAGCAAATCGACGGCCGCCTGCGACATCGGCCACAGAATCCGATCGAGCGGATTGTCGCCCTTCGCTTGCCACTCCCAGCGATAGCCGCCGTTCGCCCGCGAAAGACTGCGGTGCTGCAGCGCTTTGAGCGCGAAGCCCGTAATCAGCTCCAGATCGGCTGCGGTTGCCGATTTGCCTTGCGCAATCGCGGAAAACGCGCGGTAAACGGCCTCCCGCAGCTTGACCGCTTCGGCGAAACTCCGCCGCGCCAGATTGCCGTGTCGCTCCGCGAAGCTTGACAGTTCGCCGGCTTGTCTTGCCGAAACGATTCCCGATTGCCGCCCAAACCCCAGCAGGTCACGGTAACTGTGGAGATGATCCTTGCGCCTCTCCGCATCGCCACGCCGGCTGACAGTGTTGGCGAGATCGAGTGCCAGCTGCCCGCCAGTCAGATCGAATTCGAATTCCTCTCGTTTGGTCACTACTATTATTTTAGTCGCGCCTGTTGAGTTGCAGACTGCAAATCCTCACGCCGCCTCGTCAGCCTGCGCTGCCATAACCGCCCGCTTCTCACCCGTGCCTCTGCTGATAAGAAACACCGCCGTCAGCGTCACGGCTCCAGCCAGGATCACGCGCGAATTCAGGGTCTCACCCGCCAGCAACCATCCCAAGAACACCGCAATAATCGGATTCGCGTAGGTGTGCGTCGAAACTAGCGTCGGCGAGCAATGATCCAGCAGCCAGGTGTAGGTGGTGAACGCAACAATCGTGCCGAAGACCGTGAGATAGAGCAGCGCCCAGATCGATCGCGCACTGAACGACCGCACAGGCGCGCGCGCAATCTCGCCGCTGGCCAGCACCGCAACAAACAGTAGAACCGATCCGGCTACCGCCGCCATGCCGGCCCGCGCAACGGGATCCTTCGGCAAGGCGGGGTTGCGCGAATAGATGACTCCGCACGCCCATGCGATGGCGCTGATCACCACCACGATGCTGCCCAGCAACATACGCCCATGACCGGCGCCCGGTTCCGCGCGCATCAACAAACCCACTCCCACGACGCCCAATGCCAGTCCGGCAATCGTCTTTGCGGTCAAACGCTCTTCGCGCAGTACGATCGCGGACAGGATCGCAATCCAGATCGGCTCGCTGGCGATCAGCAGCGCCGTCAATCCCGAAGGCACGATCGTCTCCGCCCAGTGCAGTGCGCCATGGCTGATCACGAAGTACAGCACGCCGAGAACCACGCTGGCGCGCCACTCGCGCACGGTCGGACGGTAGCCACGCGCATACACCCAGGCGAAGATCGCCGATCCCGCGATACCTTGACGAACCGCTACCACCAGCAACGGCGGAATCGTTTCCACCGCATAGCGGATCGCCAGATAGGTCGATCCCCACACCACGTAGATCACCAGGAAGGCGAGCAGCAGCGCGATCCTGCTGGGCCGTCGGGTGGCCGTGATTGGGAAAGCCGGCATTTGTTAACCTAACTGTCGTAATCAATATTACAGGTTATAATTATAACGCATTCCGCAGACTTCAAGAACGCATTCGAGCTTAGGAAAAAACAGGATAAGCCGTTGAAGATCGCTAGCTGAGGAGCACTGCTACATCTCCCACAGGCACTGCCCGTTGCGATACATCGAGATGAGCCCGTCTTCGCTGATCTTCAGCACGGTGCCGTAACGCGAAGCGGCGATCGCGGCGGTGGTGCGGCCGCCTTCCACCGTCCGGCTCATGGCTTCCTCGGTGGAGTGGTGGTGCAGAATGGCGCCAAACGCCAGCAGGTTGGAATCGGGGCAGAGCACCACCGCGCCATCGATGCGCGCGATGTTTTCCAGAACGGTGGGCGGAACCTCAAGAACGCTCTTGTCGCGCAGCAGGTAATGCAGCTGATCCTTGCTGGTGATGCCGTCGCTGGCGTCGTTCTGCAGATGATCCACAAGATCCGGCTGCGACACCAACTGCGACACCGACTCGCGTTCGTCCAGCACCACGAACAGCGCCCCGCGACGGCTCTCGGTCAAATTCAGGGCGACGCTGAACAGCCGCTCTGCCAGCTCGGCATTACCCACCGCCTCTTCCCATAGTCCATACCGATGCCGCGCGTCCACCAGCCGCCATTTGCCGTCGATAAAACGGAAGACCGGCACGCCGTCGGAATAGATCTTGATCTCGCCGTTGGGCGAAAGAATCAGGCAGATATGTCCGCCGCACAACGTAGCCCGGCAATGATCGGTGTAAACCGAGGAGGTTGGAACCGCCAGCGGCATGTCGTGATAGGGCTCGGTCCACTCGTGCACATCAATCAGCTCCGCCAGCCGGCCATCCTGATCGACCAGGGCCAGCGTCCGCAGCCCATCGCACAAGCGATGAAAGCTGCGGATGGTGGTCAGCGAATGGGAATAACGCAGCGCCGGTTGCGGCGTCTGCGGCGGTACGTGACAAGGCTCAGGCATCGAGCCGAAGAGCAGCACGCCGGTAGCGATGCGCCGGTTTTCATAGGTGCTCATGCTGCTGGTGCGCAAAACTTCAATCGCATCGGAAACCCGATCAGGAATCTCCGCAATGGCTTCTGCGCTGGCGTGCGCACTGGGATCAAGGAAAGCGGAAACGTAACGGTCTTCCGGCAAGCCGCGAAAGAGCTGGAAACTCTGCGCTGCCAGCTCTTCGTTGGTAAGCAGTTGGTAGCGTGCCGATAGAACCGTCCCGATACTGCGCAGTAGCCGCCGCTCGTGATCCGACAACTTCGAACTGGAAGTCAGAGTGTATCCGCCGCCCATCCATTCAAACTCAACCTGTCCCCCACTGGGTACCGCACCCAACAGTCCCGGCATCTGCTCCGCTCCTTGCGAGACGCGCTCCAGCGTCGCTCCCGGGAAAAAATAACGGATGCCGTTCTCCAGCAGGTCGCTGTACAGCCCGCTCAGAAAGCGGGCGCGTTTTTCCAGAAAGCGGCCGCCGATGATGGAAGGGTTACTCATGCTTATCTCGGAAAATGGGGACCGCCGCCAATCGTCGGCCGGCTGGCGCCGCCAATTGGAAGCTCACAATAATTGATGCGCGCGGTCCGCCGATGGAAGCGCTCTTATCGGAGAGTAGACGGGATGAGCGCTTAAAAATTGTTACGAAGCGGCCACCGGTTGCGCCGTCTCAATTCTGGCTTCGCGCAGATAGCGCGCTGCTTCTTCCGGCGGCGTGGGATTCTGATAAAAACCGGTTCCCCACTCAAAGCCGGCGATCTTGGTCAGACGCGGCATGAACTCCACATGCCAGTGGTAGTACTCCATCGATCCTTCCTGCACCGGAGCAGTATGGATGACCAGGTTATACGCTGGATTGTCGAGCACCCGGTCGGCGCGCACCAGCAGGTTCTTCAACGCCCGCGCCAGATTCTCATAGACCTGCGAGGAAGAATTCTCGAAGGCCGATTCATGCTGGCGGGGCAAAATCCAGGTCTCAAACGGAAAGCGCGGCGCATACGGCGCAACCGTCAAGAAGCCATCATTTTCGGCCACCACCCGCACCCCGGCTTCCGTCTCCTGCCGGATGATGTCGCAGAAGACGCAACGTTCTTTGTACATGAAATATTGTTTCGAGCCTTCCAATTCCTCGACGACGTGCTTGGGCACGATAGGCAGCGCGATTAATTGGCCGTGCGAATGTTCCAGGGTGGCTCCGGCAAGCTGGCCGTGGTTTTTGAAGATGAGAATGTATTTGAAGCGCCGATCTTTCTTCAGGTCGAGAATACGATCGCGAAATGCCCAGAACACGTCTTCGATCCGCTTTTCCGAAAGCTCGCTCAGCGTCACATTATGCTCTGGCGTCTCGACGATGATTTCGTGGGCGCCGATGCCGTTCATCTTGTCGAACATGCCTTCAGCCTGGCGATTCAGGCTGCCTTCGATGCCCAGCGCCGGAAACTTGTTGGGCACCACCCGCACCGTCCAGCCGGCGGAATTCGGCGAAGCGCCGTTGGGCCGATACGCCAGCACCTCCGGCGGCGTTTTGCCTTCATTCCCGCCGCAGAATGGGCAAAACCCGCCCTTGATCTTGACTGGTTCGCGCGTGAAATCGGAAGGACGTTTGGCGCGGTCGGTGGAAATAATGACCCATCGTCCAATGATGGGATCTTTGCGTAATTCAGGCACGGCGGAGCCTCTCTTGCAAACTGCATTCTTATGTTATCGCTTACCGCTCTTCGCTGATCCTCTGTTGACAATATCGGCCAGCCCAGCCTTGGAGTTAATGCGGGGCGGTCAGGCCTTGCCTTTCGCCTGCACTCGCAGCGTAGCTTGCGATCGACCGCGGACGTGACAACTGACAACTGACAACTGCTTTACTTCACCGGCTCAGCCGCCGGCAGCGTCCCAACCATCTTTTCCACATCGCCAATTTCTTTGGGGATGCTGGCCGACAGGACCTCGGGTCCATTCGCGGTAATGAGAATAGTGTCCTCCACGCGGAAATGCCAGTGTTTGTCGGGAAATTCCACGATCGGCTCAACCGTGACCACCTGTCCGGCTTTGATTGGGCCTTTGGGCAACATCACGTCATGCGTCGCCAGCCCGACAAAGTGGCCCGGCCAACCGTACCACTGCGAGGCAATGCCCTCGCGCTCAAAAACCTTCTTCCCCGCAGCTTCGGCTTGCTCGTAAGTATTGCCCACCTTGAGCATGGCGATGATCGTCTTCTGGCACTCGAGGTCGACGTTGTACCACTTCGCCTGCTCGGGCGTGAATTTGCCGTTGATGTTGAAGGTGCGGGTGATGTCCATGGTCATGTGGTCGAGATCGGCAGCGAAGTCAAACACCACCACGTCGCCGGCGGCGATCTGGTTGCGATTAAAAAAGTAATGCCAGGTGTTGGCGTTCACTCCGGAGCCGACAATCGCGGGATACGCCAGACCTTGCGCGCCCGAATTGCGGAAGACAAATTCCGCTTCGGCTTCGATCTGGTATTGGTACATGCCGGGATGGGCCATGTGGATCGCCTGCTCATCGCCTTGCGCGCTAATGCGGCCATTGCGCCGCATCACTTCAATCTCCACCGGCCGCTTGATGTTCCGCATCTCGTCGATGGCGCCGGTAATGTTGCGGAAGTTCGCCGCCGGATAGCGCTCGCGCAGCTTCACGAACGTATCGCGATCGCCGGGAAGGTTCTGGCCGTAAGGATCGTTGTACTGGTCGGCATAATCGCGACCGGTCTCGAAGCGCGCGCCGTCGGGCTTATCGGCAAATCCCAGCCGCAGCCACAGATCGTGCTCTTCGCCGCCGCCAAACAGAAAGCTTAAGTATCCGTCGAGAACCGGTAAAGGCAGGACAGCCGGATAGCCCAGCGCCTTCTGCTGATCTTTCGACATGGCGAGCAGATTGGCGCCGTAAATCTGCACCTCGCGCGAACTCTGCTGTGGTTCGAAGATCACGGTGTTCTGTTCGGCGACATCCATCAGCATCACCGCACCCGGATCGCCCAGGCCGGTGTAGTAGTAAAAGTCGTTGTCCTCGCGATAGTGATTCGCCGCCGGAACCTCGGTCTTCGCGAACAGCAGGACGTAGCCGGTCTTCAGCTTGGCCGCGAGCTCGGTACGTCGCGCCGCAAATTCCTTCGGCCCGCCCAGATCGTTCATCGCCTGGATATCGGTGTATTGAGCCTCGGCAAAAATACTACTGAACAGGATGAACAGAGAGAGAGCAAACCCATGTGGTCGCTTCATGGCGTATCGCAGTGTAGTCGTTGCTGACGGGGTTCGCAATTGAGACGCGACGATTTGCGGAGGGACTTGATTATTTCGGGAATCAAACATAAGAAAAGGCCCAGGCGAATGGCCCGGGCCTGCAGCAAATCGCGGAGCTTCATGCTCCCGTTGGCTTGCCCCTGGTACCCGCTTTGTTCAGGGTCTTGCCGGCGACGGTGTTGATGCACTCTTCGAGAACATCCATGGCGATATCGGCCTGCTCCTTGCTGACGACCAGCGGCGGACAGATGCGGATACTGTTCGGGCCGCATCCCAGAAGCAGAATACCGTGCTCGAATGCAAGCTCTACAATTCGGTCGCGCTCCACCCCGCCCGGCGTTTTAGCCTTCTTGTCAGTAACAATCTCCACCCCGATCATCAGGCCGCGTCCGCGCACATCGCCCACAAAATCGAGACGCTTGGGCCAGTCGGCGATGCGCTGCATGATGTGATTTCCAACCACTTCGGCGTTCTTGATCGCTTCGCGCTCCAGAATGTCCATCGTTGCTAGCGCCGCGGCGATGGAAACCGGATTGCCGCCGAACGTCGAGGCATGGGATCCCGGAACCCAATCCATGATGTCGGACTTCGCCATCATGATGCCAAGCGGCATTCCGCTGGCAATTCCTTTGGCGATGCAGACGATATCGGGCTCGACGCCGGTGTGCTCAATCGCCCACCATTTTCCGGTTCGCCCAGCGCCCGACTGAACTTCGTCCGCCACCAGCAGAATGCCGTGGCGATCGCAGATCCGCCGCAGCTCCTGCATGAACACCGTTGGCGCGACCACATAGCCACCCTCGCCCTGAATCGGCTCGACAAAAATTGCTGCCACTTCCTCAGGCGCCAGCGTCGTTTTGAACAGCTTGTCTTCGATGAACCGCGCGCAGCCCAAAGCGAACGCCTCGGCTTCCTGCGGACTGCCCCCCACACATCCGCGATAAACATCGGGATAGCGCACGTGGGTCACGCCGGGAACCAGCGGCGCGAAGCGGCGGCGCTGCTGCGGCTTCGACGCCGTCAGTGACAGCGCGCCCATCGTCCGGCCGTGAAATGCGCCGTAAAAGGCAATGATGTGCTGGCGCTTGGTGTGATAACGCGCCAGCTTCAGCGCCGCTTCAATCGCCTCCGCGCCGGAGTTGCCGTAGTGCACCTTGTGCGGCCCCTTCATGGGAGCTACGCGCGAAAGCCGCTCACTGAGGGTCACCATATTCTCGTAGTAGAAATCCGTGCCCGACATGTGGATCAGCTCGGCCGCCTGCTTCTGAATGGCAGCTACAACTTCAGGATGGCAATGCCCGGTAGACGTCACGGCTATGCCGGCAGAAAAATCGAGAAACTCGTTGCCATCGACATCTTCCACGATGACGCCGCACCCACGCTTGGCCACCATGGGATAGGAGCGGGTGTAGGACGGCGAGATGGACAGCTGATCGCGATCGACGATGCGGCGCGCGTTGGGCCCAGGAAGAGCCGTCTTGATGTGCGGACCCGCAACCGAAGTAATGGTATTGGCTGACATGTTGTTTCCCTCCAAAAGGCTGGCGGCACCGGTTGTGTGCCGAGCTCTTGTCGACCCACCAGCGCAGTCTGGTTCGACTTGTGTCTGCGTGGGAGAACGTTGGGAAAACGGAAACTAGTCGCCGGAAAACAGATTAGGACGGGCCGTGCTGGGAGCTGGTTTGCTGTTACCCGCGAAGGCGAAGGCCAGCGCCGGGCAGCTCCCGGTCGCCGCGGGACGGAAGCTCCGATTGTAGGTGCAACTCCTCAAAACACAACTCCTCAGCTTCAATTATAGTCAGCTCCTCAGCCGCGCGTAACCCCCAAAAGTTGAGAAACCACGAGCGCTGGTTTACATCCCCAGACGCGATGCTCTCAACGGCATAGCAAGCTTTTGCCAGCAACCGCCACGTTTCTTTTCTTTACTTGACTTTGATTGAGGCGAACTTAGAATATCGGGCGGAGCGCGTTTCTTGTCCGCGGCACTGCGAGCGGAGCGCAAGCCACTGGGATGCAATAACGCAAAAAAGAAACTGTCACCAGCCGGGTTGCTCAAGGCGACTAAGGATGAGCGCCGCGACTGGTGGGGCCAACATCCTTCTTGATTGCGCATATCCAGTGTGCCGCCGGGTTGCTCCTCCCGTCGGCAATCTCCTGCTGTGGACCCGCGCGCGCCCATAGGTTTCTATGGCGCGAGTGCCGTCCTCTTCTTCGCGGTGGGAAGTTCTCATCACGCCATCGGACGTGAGAGCTATGCTCCCGCGCTCCGTTCGCCGAGTGGGCAAAGGACGGCTCATCTTCCGCGCCGGCGAACCTGCCGATACCATATTTTTTGTCTGCCAGGGTAGAGTGAAAATCGGTGCGGTGTCGGAGCAAGGGAAAGAAGCCATTCTCGTTCTGCTCGGCGCTGGTGATTTTATCGGCGAAGAGGTGATGATCAACCGTCACACTTCTTACATAACTACAGCCGCCACCATAACCGATT